>Ga0209358_10003879_pt1 | contig 10903 bp, 10 predicted proteins | sample LauGreFa1BDMLBSN_2_FD_187574 | JGI IMG/M metagenome (GOLD analysis project Ga0209358, IMG submission 187574) | Freshwater lake microbial communities from Lake Michigan, USA - Fa13.BD.MLB.SN (SPAdes) (version 2) | ecosystem: Environmental > Aquatic > Freshwater > Lake | place: Lake Michigan, USA...
GAAGTACCTAACGCAGGTCACTTTTTACAGCGCGAACAAAGCGCGGCGGTGAACGCTTTGTTGCTGGATTGGCTCAAGCGGTTTGCTTGATGCGGCTTGCCTGACACGCCAAATTTAACCTTGCAAATTGTCGATTGAACAGGCAATTTGCAAGGTTAAATTGATCAGACAGGTAACGTTGGCTGAAAAACAATCACCAGTTTGCCTTGCCTCAAGTATTCCAGCGCACACCACTGGCATCCAAGCCCACCACCTCATCCAGCAATTGCGGCCAATGGCTGTATATCAAGTACTGCCCTGCGTCTTCCAATATTTGCAGGCGTGCGTTAGGGCATTGCGCCACCAATTTTTCTGAGGCCTGCCAGCTGACATACGGGTCTAGCTTGCCGTGCCAAAACGACAGCGGCGCGTGTATGTCTTTCAACTCGAACCCCCAATCTGAGCACGCAATAAACAACTCGTTAATGAAAGTGGGGTTGCCATTGGCGGCGCCTTCCAACACAGAGTCGGCTTCGTTCTGGCGTATCCGCTGGTCGGCAAATACCTGTCTGTCTATTTCCGGCAAGGCAGACAAGGTGTCGTTGAAATACTGGTGCACCCGGGAAGCCAAAGTTTTGGTCAGCAAGCTATATACATGCGGCGCCAGCGCGGGCGAGTAACGGCACAACATCAAGCCGTATTTCAAATCCCCATGAAAAAAGCGCAAATCGCTGATGCCGCTGACAGGCGGAGCGGCGCTGGTCAGTACCACCGACATCACTTGAGTCGGCAGCTGATGGGCACAGGCCAGCGCATATGCCGCACCATTGACAAAACCCATCATGTGCCAGCGGTTTATGCTTAAGTGCGCCATCCACTGGCGCACGTCTTCTGCCCAGCTCAATAAGCTGTGCTGCGGGTTGGGGTCAGACTGACCGCTGCCCGGACGATCCGGCACCAACAAGCGTATGCGCTTGTCCAACAGCACTTGTTCATCCGGGTGGGCGGTCAAGCGCGAACCCAATACCCCGCGCGTGAACACCAACGGTATGCCGTTCGGGTCGCCCCGGTCCACATAGGCCAGCCTTCGTCCGTCAGCCAGGGTGACGAATCGCACGAAATGCGGTGATGCGGATGGCGCTGAACTGAGGCCGGCAGACACTGGCGGCAGGCCGGACAATAACCACAAGGGCGAGCGGTAGACGAGTTGAATCAATTCGGACTGGCGCTTGACGCCACACTTGACAAACACCTGCTTCAAATGGGTTTTGCCTGTGTTGATACTAACCGACAGCGCAGCACAGGCTTGGTCCAAGCTGTCGCCCAGCAACAGTTGCTGCACCAGGCGAGCCTCAGCAGGTGTCAGCGCATATTGCTGTTGCAAAGCCTGCGCTGAAAACAGCGGCTGTTGGTGGTCTGCTGCAATCAGCAGCACGGCATCAATGGTTTGCACCGGCATTTTCAAACGCGTCAACGACAGCGACAACAATGGAGCGCCCGCCGCATCCCCGCCGAGTTTGACAGGCAACTCATTGGCTGCGCCTGCATGCATTTGTGCCAGCGCATGCCGCAAGGCATTGGCGGGTAGTGTGTGCAATTGCATTTGCTTGAGATACAAAGCGTTATGGCGGTTCAGCAGATCCACCATGGCCTTGTTGTGAATCAGCAGCTTGCCCTGAAAATCCACAATGGCTAACGGCACTAACAAAGACACCGATAAGGGCTCAGTAGTTAGTACCAGTTTCACACCCAACCCTACACAAACTTCTGGCTCCAACACCAACACCAACACCATTCCTACGGTTAAAACACTGTCTGATTTTGCAGGTACCTACACCATCATTTCCACATGGACATCATCAGATGGTGAATCTGATTCCGGAACAGGAACTGTGGTGATTGCAACCAATGGTTCAGTCTCATCATGCTCGGGGGGCGGTGTATTTGTAGTTTGTACAGGCAGCGTTGCTCTTAAGAATGATGGAAGTGGTGCAACATTCTCTATGACGGCCAAAAGTGATGTCGAAGGCAATAGAACGGCAACGGCGAACGGTTCTGTTAGCAACACATTCGCACTCTCCGGTACTTTTAATGGCACCAGCAAGATTGATAAAGAGAGTTACACATTTTCAGGAACATTCACCGGCAGCAAAAACAAATAATTCAAAACAAGTCCTAAGCAGCGCATAGCTGCTTAACGACCCAACTGAAAACCACCGCTTTCGCGGTGGTTTTTTTACTCCTCACTAAGACGAATGGTGATTGGTCAAGCCAGCGCAGGCGGCTGAAAAACGCGTACCCTAGAGGCGATTTTGTCGCTAACAGTGCGAGTCGCAACCCGCATGTCGTACTCGGTTTGCAAATTTATCCAAAACCTAGGTTCCATGTTGAAGAACAAGCCAAGTCGCAATGCTGTATCAGCAGTGATCGGACGATGTCCATTCACCACCTCACTGATTCGGCTAGGGGAAACGTCAATGTCTGCAGCAAGTTGACGCGCCGAAATACCCATTGGCTTTAGAAATTCCTCCAGCAAGATTTCACCGGGGTGGATTTCATCTAACTGTTTAGACATATTTTCCTTTGCTCTACTCAAGGCTTCCCCGCCACAGTCACATAAATGGTTTTGCGATACGCCTCGCCATACGACTTGTGCGCACCGTCGGCAAACTGCAAAGTCAGCTTGTATTTACCGGGCTGCAAAAACACCTCGACCTCGGTCTGGCCTTTGCCGTAGTGCTTGTGCTGGTTGTCATTCGGGATGACCACATTTTTTTCTATGTTCACCGCGTTGATCAGCAAATGGTGGTGGCCGGTGCCAGGCTTGATCTCACCAGACGGGACTACTTGCATGCCGGTAACAGCGAACTTGGCAACAAATGTAGGCTCTACCGTGTCGCCGTCTTTGGGTTGTATGAAGTCGACGCCGTCTGCCAAGGCGAACACATGGGCCAGGCTCAGGGCGGCAAACACTACGCGAGCTTTCATGGGAATTCCTTTGAATGGTTATTCGAACAAAACACGAACTTAACTGATTTTTGGGCACAGCAACTGCAGCAACTCCAGATTGCGTGTCCCTTGTACCGCTTCGCGCCAATCCTCATCCGGCGTGTCGCTGCCGCTGATGCGCTCGCCGCTCAGCATGTGTCCGGCAAAAAACTCGCCCGACAGGTTGCGAAATTTTTGTTTTTCGCAATCGAACTCTTTGTGCGTTTTGGCCGACAACACCCGGTTCAGCGGAAAGCTGTAGTCCAGCATTTCCAACACGGTCACGCGCCCTTGCTGCGTGTTAACGCTGGCCGGGTCGTAATAAAAAGCCGCTTTGCCGTTGTCGCCGTAAAGCAGCCATTCGGCCTGTGCGCTGAGAGCGCAAACACTCAAGCACAAGCAAGTAATGGTGTTTTTCATAGGGCGTTGACAAAAGCGATGAGGGCGTCCCGGTCGGCTTGCGGCATGTCGGCAAAACTGTCGCGCGCGGCCTTGGCCTCGCCGCCATGCCAAAGTATGGCTTCCAGCACATTGCGGGCGCGCCCGTCGTGCAACAGGTTGGTGCTGCCATTCACTTGCGCAGACATGCCTATGCCCCACAGCGGCGGGGTTCGCCAGTCGCGCGGGCCGGCCAGGTAGTCGGGTCGGCCGTCGGCCAAGTCGTCGCCCATGTCGTGCAACAGCAAGTCGGTGAAAGCACGGAACTTTTGCATGGCAATCAGTGGCAGCAATTTGTAGTCGCCGGTTTGCAATTCGGGCACATGGCATTGGGCACACTTGGCCTGCTCAAACAGTTGTTCACCGCGCTGCACTTGCGGGTCGTCGAGCTTGCGCGGTGGCGGCGGCGCCAGCGCCGCCTGCCAGAACTCCAACTGGTCCCAGTTGTAATTCAGCAGCTCGGGCCGGTTACCCGGCGGCATGGCCAGACACAGGGTTTGCACAGGCTGACAGTTTTCTTCTATGTACAGGGACGAGGTCACGCCCATGTCGCCCAAAAACGCGGCGGCGATTTGCTGGCGGATGCTGGGCTGGTTCGCTTTCCAACCGAAGCGCCCTACCGAGGTTTTGTTGCGCACATCATCGCGCACGTAGTTCAGCCGCCCATTCAAACCCTGGGTTTGCTGACGCGCAGCGATGTCTTTCAACGTGGCTTCGGTCACGGCTTCCAAATAGCCCAAACCAAAGAGGGCCTGGGTGTTGCGCAGCGAAGTCATGGTGTCGTCACCCAGCGGCCCAAAGCTCAGGTTGTCTATTCGCACCACGGGTTTGCGCAATTCGACAACGGTGCCGTCGCCAAGCTTCACGCGGTGCGGCAACCAGTCCACATACACATCGGCTTCGCCGGGCTTCCTGTTTTCTTTCAACCCCACGCTGACGCCGAACACTTGTAGCTGATCGCCGTAGTTCGGGTGCGGATTCGGCGCGCCGTGCGGACCTGCGCCCGGTACCGACACACGCAGCAACTGCTGAACAATGATGGTGTTGTCCACAGTGCGCCCGCGCCCGGCTTGCACATGGCAGACCGAGCAAGCGTCGGCAATGAATGTCGGCCCCAGACCCCAATGGCCGCCCAGCCCCGGGAACACCACCCAAGGCACGCTCAACTCTTTTTCGCCTTCGCGGAACAAACGCAGTTGCTGGTAAGACAAGCCCGGCACCGGTTGCATGTAGGCCAGCCTAGGCGGTACCGGCTTGGCTTCAGAGCGCAGTATTTGCGCACCCACCTGCCACGACAGCAGGCCCAGCGCCGGTATCAGTACCAAGGCGGTGTATCCACGCCATTGACGATAAAACATCTGCGGGCCCCTTTTGCGAAAACAATTCTGTAAGCGATTCAGCTTTGTTATTCTGCACGTGTTTTGGTATTTCAACATCAGTATCTACGCCATTTGTCACAGGGTCTGTCTTGTGTAAGGTGGCCCGCTCGAGCGACTATATTTGCCGCTATGCGCCCGGCCACTCCGCCGACGCCGTCTGCCACCTTGATTTCACCCGAGTCCCGCCATGAAACCTGCCATTTCCCCATCGCTCAGCCTGACACCCGGCGCACTTCAGGGCTTGAAGGTGGTGGAAATGGGCCAATTGATAGCCGGGCCGTTTGCCGGCAAAACCCTGGGCGAGTTCGGCGCGGATGTGGTCAAGATCGAAGCGCCCGGCAGCGGCGACCCTTTGCGCTCTTGGCGCTTAAAGCTGGACGGCACCTCGGTCTGGTGGCAAGTGCAGTCGCGCAATAAGCGCTCGCTGGCGCTGGACCTGAGAAGCACAGAGGGCCAGGACATTGCCCGCCAATTGATAGCGCAGGCCGACATACTGATTGAAAACTTCAAGCCCGGCACGCTGGAGAAATGGGGCATGTCTTACGAGGAGTTGTCGGTGGTCAACCCGGGGCTGATCATGTTGCGCATCTCCGGTTACGGCCAGACCGGGCCGTACCGCGACCTGGCGGGTTTTGGTGTCATCGGTGAAGCCATGGGCGGACTGCGTCACCTGACCGGCAACCCGGGCGAGATTCCAGTGCGCTGCGGTGTGTCTATCGGCGACACGCTGACTGCGCTGCACGGCGTCATCGGCGTGCTGACCGCGCTCTACCACCGGCAAACCAACGGCGGCAAAGGACAGATGATCGATGTGGCTTTGTACGAGGCGGTGTTCAACGTCATGGAAAGTCTGATTCCTGAATACAGCGCCTTAGGCGTGGTGCGCGAGCCCTCAGGTTCCAGCCTGCCGGGGATTGCCCCGTCCAACGCTTACCGCTGCAGCGACGGTTTGGTGCTGATTGCGGGCAACGGCGACAGCATATTCAAACGCCTGATGCAAGCCGTAGGCAGACCTGACATGGCGGACGACCCTTCTCTTTCGGACAACAGCGGGCGCGTGGCGCGCATTGTGGAGATTGAAGACGCGATTGAAAACTGGACGCGTCACTTGAAAGTGACCGAGGTGCTGGATTTGCTGGCCGCCGCGCAAGTGCCATCGGGACGGGTGTACACCGCGCGCGACATCGCCGAAGACCCACATTACATGGCGCGCGACATGTTGCTGACGCAGCAAACGCGGGATGGCAAGATGTTCACGGTGCCAGGCATCGTGCCCAAGCTTTCGGCCACGCCGGGCAGCATACGTACCCCTGCGCCATCCATTGGCGAGGACACTGACAAGGTACTGGCCGGGCTAGGCCTGAGCGCACCACAGATTCAACTCTTAAGAGACAAAAAGGTGATCGCATGACACAGCCATGGGACGGTCACAAGCGCCGCATTGAAATGCAAGAAGTCGGCACCCGCGACGGGCTGCAATCTGAGGCGCAATTTGTCGCCACTGAAGACAAAATCGCGCTGGTCAATGCCTTGTCGCAATGCGGTCTGGCGCGCATAGAAGTGACGGCATTTGTGTCGCCGCTGGCCATTCCGGCACTCAAAGACGCCGAGATTGTGATGAACCAAATCACGCGACACCCGGGTGTGATTTACAGCGTGCTGGTGCCCAACCTGATCGGGGCGCAACGCGCCATCGCAGCGCGCGCCGACGAGTTGAACATGGTGATGTCGGCCACCGAAACACATAACCTGTGCAATTTGCGCATGACGCAAGCGCAGTCCTTCAATGCCGTCGCTTCGGTTGCGGCCATCGCTAAAGACGCCGGTGTGGCGCTGAACCTGTCGCTGTCTTGCTGCTTCGGCTGCCCCATGGACGGCGAGGTCAGCGCGGCCACGGTGCTTGACTGGTGCCGTCGCTTCATGCAAACGCCGGGCGTCACCGGCATCAGCCTGTGCGACACCACAGGCATGGCTTACCCGACGCAAGTCCATGCGTTGACCCGCGCCTTTTTAACGCACTGGCCAGCGTCAGCATTGACCTTGCACTTTCACAATACGCGCGGCATGGGACTGGCCAACATACTGGCCGCCATAGATGCCGGCGCCTACCGGTTTGATGCCTCATTCGGCGGCATAGGCGGCTGTCCGTATGCGCCCGGCGCCAGCGGCAATGTGTGTACCGAGGAAGTGGTGCACGCGCTTGAACTCATGGGCTTTGCCAGCGGCGTGGACTTGAAGGCTTTGCTGGCCGTGGCGCACCGCTTAGCGGGACTGATAGGCCACGACGTGCCGAGTCAACTGGTGAAAGCCGGTCAGCGCCTGGACTTGCACCCGCTGCCGCCCGGGTTTGAAGACATCAAGGCGCGCGCCTTAAGCCGTTAAGCAGCCAGGCAAAGCGAGGCTTATGGAATGAAATTCATGACCCTCCTTTCACTACTTTCTTATTTCTCTTATCAAAAGTTTTTTCAGTCTTTACAAGCCCAGTGCGCGGGTAAGTCTTGCTTGCCTGTGGCAGCTTATTAGCGCACTATGGACATGGGCGAGTCTGCTCAGATAGACCGCTCTATGACTTGGACACCGCTTTGTGCATTGATAACTTTCAAGGAGACATTCACATGAAAAACAAAATTGCTGAAGAGTACGTACATATTCCCGACCTGGATTGGATCCCGTTTCCTGCGGGCCTGGCCGACGGTGGCATACGGTGGAAACTTTTGCATGTGCAACCCGGCCACGGTGCCTGGACCGCTATTTTTGATTGCCCCAAAGGCTCTTCATTCGCACCGCATATACATGCAGGCCCCGGTGAATACCTGCTGACCAAAGGCCGCATGGACGTGCGCGGCGGCAAAGACAATGGCGGCGAGACAGCGGTCGCGCCAGGTTATGGTTTTGAATGCTCAGGCGCACGCCATGACCAAACCTATTTTCCGGAAGACAGTGAGTTTTATATGACCTTCATTGGGCCTTTGACCTTTATCCAACCTGACGGTTCGCCGATTGCAGTGGTAGGCTGGGAACAGGTACAAGGTGCTTGGCTGGCATAAACGGCTTGTGGATTTAAGCCGCTCAGCACAAACCGTCAGCGAGTGACGGAAACCGCAACCCAGACAGACCGTGCACTGTCAAGGTTGCGGTTTTATTAATCAATCAGCACTTTTGTTCCATGGCACAAGACTTGTACTCTGGATCAGGCAGCACCACACCTTCGCAAGCTTCCTTGACGTTGACTTTGGCATTGCGGCAAGCCGTGCCAAGCGCCACCATTGAATCGGTTGCCGCATTTTTCATATCGCAAAAATAATCCTGCTGTTTTTTTGCATCCTGGCAAGTACCGACGCGCGATTTCTTTTCATCTTCAGCGGCAGACACCAGGCCGGTAAAAAGCATTGCTCCAGCAATAACGAAAGTCATCCATTGGCTCTTTTTCATATCCATCCTTTCACACACGAGAGATCAGTTTGATAAAAAAAAGCAAGCTGTGTCCAGAAGTACACAGCTTGCTCGGCGCTCAAGTCAGTTCAATCAACCGACTTTAACGTCACGGCCTTCCTTGGCGATGTAGCCATATGCCGCATTGCTGCGCTCGCCGCCCATGGCCAGGTACTCGGCCTTCATCTGGGCAATCATGTCGTGGTCGAACGCTTTGGCGTCGGCCGCGATTTTCTGCGCGTCCAGACGGTACAGCTTGGCAGAGTTCTCGCCGAAGATCTTGTTCTTGACAGAACCGCGACCGTCGCCGAGCTTGATCTTCCAGCCTTGCTTTTTCATCATGTCGTCAGGGATTTCCAGGCGACGCATGGCTTCGATCTGCCACTGAGGCGAGCCGTACCATACCGAGTCGGTTCCCCACACCACGCGCTCAGGGCCCATCAGGTTGACCAATTGGCCGATGAAGGCGGCGCAGAAACGCGGGTCGGTGACAGCGGTGCTGGCAAAGCTGGAGCCGATTTCGGCGTAGACGTTGTTCACGCCATACTTTTGCGGAATGCGGGCCAAGTCCGTCGCCCACTGTATATAGCCGTCCTTTTCGAACTGAGCCATTTCCATGTCAGGCTTGTCGGCCAGCCACGGGCGTAGTGCGGCGTGGTAGATGACAAAGTTCATCTTCGGCCAGTCTTTGGCGGCTTTGCCCACGTCGGCGACGGTGGCGTTTTCCCATGTGCCTGCAAAAGCCTTTTCATAGTCACGCGGCATCAAACCTTTGTGGATACAAATGGTGTTGATGCCGGACTTGATGGCCTTCTCATAGAACGGATACATGAGCTTTTCATCGTCCAGACGCCATGCGTATTTAGACGGGCCGAACGGATCGCCGATGGTGTAGGACTTCCACGAGACGGGCTTTAACTCGGTGATAGCGCGATCGACTTCGTCCATCCAGTTGGGGTACTTGGGCGTGATGATGGAGTGACCCAACATGCGCACGCTACCGGCCATTTTGTTGACCGCACGGCAAGCGTTTTGGATGGCGTCGTTAGATAGCAACCACCAGTTCGGATCGTCAAACGGTGCACCTGACAGCAAAGAGATGGTGGTGTCACTGTCAAGGAAAATTTCCTTGAGGTAGTTGTCCATCTTGTAGCGCGACAGGTTGGTCGGCACACTGCCGATGTTGGGGTTGACGTTGGCGCCTTCGGCCCATTTGGTCAGGCCCAGCAATCCTTCTTCTTTGAAATCATCGCGGATGAAGTGGGTCTGGTCATCAAAAATGAACTGGCCTTTGTATTTGGCTTTGCGGTCGCCTGCGGCATCCGGGTTTTTCACCTCGGCAGCGCTGACGGCAAACATGTCGCCGTGAACCATGTTCATGGCTTGGAAAGCTGCGGCCATGCCGGAGGCTGAAGCCAGGAACTTGCGGCGCGTGGTGTTGTGGCGCTTGGCTTCGGTGTCTGCAATTTCCTTGATCAGGGACTCAACCTGCCTTTGCTTTTCTGTCTGCGGCATAGGGTTGTATTCGCCGTTTGACACGATCTGAGTCGGAATCGGTGAGCGGAACGCTGCTTCATCAGCATGCAAACACTCGTCGAACTCTCTTTCAGTCATGGAAACGCCAAAGGGGCGCTGTTTTTCCGTCATAAAAGTCTCCTGGTTTTGGTTGATAAGTTGAAAAGGCCCGATACATTGAGCGCACAGGGCTCATGAACATCAGCAATAGATATGCCCAAACAGACAGGTGTTTACGCGAACGTGAATCCACAACAAATGCAACAGGACTGTCAGAAACAATTGGCTATTGACAAATTCCGGTCATTTGTACGGTGCAACTGTCACACGCGAGTGACGAGTGTCACACCACGTGTCACACGCCGGTGTGTCAAGCCTGGTCAGCGTTTTTAGGGTTGACTATGCTCAAGCGCTTCATCTGGCGGTACAAAGTCATGCGCGACATGCCTAGATCGGTCGCGGTCAGGCTGATGTTCCACGCCCGCTGCCGCAAAGCGGCCAGCAGCACTTCGCGTTCGTCTTTGCCAGCCGGGGTTTCCACTGTCGCTACAGGTAAGTGCGCAACAACGGTTTGCGCCAGCGCATCGCCGAACAAATAAGATGGTAAGTCCTCGGGCTGTAACTGGGTGTCACGCGCCACGGAGCTGGCGTACTCGATGACATTGCGCAATTCACGCAAATTACCCGGCCAATCGTGTTTCAGCAGCAACGCCTTGGTGGCTGGCGCCAGCCGGGGAGTGGCCTGACCTTCCAGGCGCAATGCGTAAAGACCCAGCAATTGCTCTATCACCCAGCCCAGATCCTGACGTTGTCGTAGGGGTGGCAGACTGAGCCGGGCACCGGCCAGCCGGTAAAACAGATCTTCGCGGAACTCGGCGCTGCGCACCATGGCCATGAGGTCCCGGTGGCTGGCTGAAATCAGGCGCACACTGACTTTGACCGGCTGCGTCGCGCCTACCGGTAACACTTCCTGTTCAGAAAACACCCTCAATAAACGCACCTGCAAGCTGCGCGGCATGTCGCCGATTTCGTCTAAAAACAAAGTACCCAGGTCAGCCTGTTGAATCAAGCCGCGTTTTCCTTTGCCCAAGGCCCCGGTAAAACTGCCGGGGGCATAGCCGAACAATTCGCTTTCAATCAACCCCTCGGGGATGGCGGCGCAATTGACGGCG
>Ga0209358_10003880_pt1 | contig 10902 bp, 10 predicted proteins | sample LauGreFa1BDMLBSN_2_FD_187574 | JGI IMG/M metagenome (GOLD analysis project Ga0209358, IMG submission 187574) | Freshwater lake microbial communities from Lake Michigan, USA - Fa13.BD.MLB.SN (SPAdes) (version 2) | ecosystem: Environmental > Aquatic > Freshwater > Lake | place: Lake Michigan, USA...
TGTATCTGTTTGATGAATCAAACATTGTGTAAGGTTGAGATACTCTTAATCTTCCAAATGCATCTACATTAGTTCCTCCAAATGAAACATAAGCTGGATTAGTAGAACTACCTGTATCACATCCAAAACCATTTTGATTTCCATACATAAATTGTAACATCGCTGCTTGTTCGTTAATTAAGTCTTGTTGATATCCAAAGTTAAGTTGGTTTTTAATTGTAGTAATTGATTCAAGTATTTGTCTTTGATTATTAACATCATAATTTTGTGTTGGTTCTGGTATATAAGCTGTAATTTTTGCCATTATCTTCTACCACCTGCTTCAATATCTAATCTCAAAGTTCCATATCTCCAAGTTTCATCAACTGCTTCATTTTCAATTTTTACACTCACCTGTCTTCCTCTAACACGAGTATCTACTTTAGTCGTTGAAGAGTTAATTGTAAATGGTCCAGTAATTAAAGGTGGTGTTGTAGAAGGTGTTGAATCAGCATTTGCTGGATAATCTCTAAAATATAAAGTTATTTTTGCGTTACCTTCTAAGCTCTTAAAGTCGGGAATAAATCTTTTAACACGCATAATTAATTGACCATCTCCAGCTAAACCTTGTTCAGATAAATCATAATCTCCAGATTTAATATAAGAAGGTATTGCAGTAACGTTTCCACTTGCATCTACTTCATTAACACCTACTTCTTGTGTCCAATATTTTGATGATCCATAAGTATTTGTTACACCATTAATAGTTGGAAATGTAGGTGTACCGTTTGCAATATATTGTGTTGCATAAGGTAAACTAAATGTACCTGCATCTTTATAAGTTGTTCTAGCTAATGTTCCAACTGACCAAGTATTTTCAACGAAGTTATAAACAACGTTTCTATCTACTTGATTAGATCCATCTTTTGCATAATTCCAACCTACTTCATTATATAAAGAATTGTGATAACCATAAACTATTTGACTCGTATCATAATTAATTCCTAAATTATCTCCAATATTAGTGAATACAAAGTCTTCAACTAAAGATGGTAATTGTTTAACTGTTCCATCAAATGCAAAGAATCCTCCTCCAAATCCAATCCAAAATACAGCGCCTTGTGCATATACCATTGCATGTTGACCGATTGCTCCACAGTTTGTACCAACCTGTCTAATAGAGAATGTAAATGGAGGACCAACAAACTGAATTGTATAAGCTGCTTGATCTGTTAAAACTAAAATATAATCTTTACCTTGCACAGCTCCAATAATCTCGTTACCCGTATCTAGTCTAAATGTACCTGCAGTATTTGTAACCGTTGGATTCCAAGTATTAATATCTTCTTGATTTGAGAATCTTATAAACATCGGATCTTGTGTAGTTGGATCTCCAATAGTTGTTTCTGTTCCAAGTGCAAATAAATGTCTATCTCTATCTGATACTAATGTCATAACAGAAGCTGTTGGAGCGTTTGAAACTAAAGTGGCTCTTGTAACTAATCTTGCAGCAACAGATGGATCCCAAGTAAATGTTTTACCATTTTTAATTGTAGCAACTAGTAACTGACCATAATTATCTAGTGACCAGGAACCAGGAGCGAGTGTAACGGTTGTTACAGAAGATTCTTCTCCCCAATCTTGCCAGTATGTTGCATTTGTGACAATAGCATTATCTGAGTGAGATGCTGCAGTTGTACCATTTGCACCTCTAACACAACCTGTAAAATCTGTAGATGTTTTAGCTGTATAAGTAATTAATTCAGAATCAATATCAATTCTTCCAGATGCAGGAAATCCAGCAGTTGAATCAACTGTAATAGTTGTAACTGAATTATTAATTGCTCCGTTTAATTGATTAGTTACACTAGGAAGAACAACTCCTCCCCATGCTCCAGTTCCAAATCCATACGCTGGAGTTTGTGTAGCTGGACCTATTATTTCATAAGCTCTAAATGTTAAACTTCCACCTGTTGTAACACCTGTACCTGTTTCAGTAGCAGGCATTGTAAGAGTAAATGTATCAGCTGTTGGAACTGTTTTTACTTCAAATGCATTCGTTGTAAAATTTGCTGATGTAAAACTTGTTGTAGGTAATCCTGGAGATGTTGCTGAAGAAAATATTAAATATTCTCCAACTGTTAATCCATGCCCTGCTTTTGTAATAGTAACAGTACTTGATCCTGTTGTTGATGTAAAAGTACATCCAGTTACAGCATTTTGTAATGGTGTAATATCGTAAAAAGATCCTTCATAATAAATTGCAAGTATTTTAGATGTACCTAATGCTGCATATTTTTTACCATCCAATGCAGTCCAAGTTAATTGTTCTCTAACCGGTCCTGCTAATGTACCAGCATTTAATTGCTGCCATCCACCTATTTTTTGAGGCTCACCATAACGGAATCTAATATTATCGCCTTCTATCCATTGCCCTTCGGCTCCGGTTGCAGTCTGTTGTTTATTAAATCCAGGTTTAAATTGTATTTTCTGTAAAGGCATAATTCCTACATTATAAAATGCAAGATTATATCATGCTTTATTTAAAGTGAAAGTGCTAATTAAAGCTTAGGAAATTCACCTAATGGTCTTGCAAAAACTGGAGCTTGTTCAGTTCCTGTATTAACATAAGCATATAAAGCAGCTAGTTGCTCTACACTTGAAACTGCATTAATTAAAGCTTCCATATCATTAGATTTAGATCTAACTGCAGTTCTATAAGTTGAAACGTTAGCAGGAATTGCAGTTTGTGATTCTGCATTTCTAATTACATACCAATCTGTAGATTGTAATAAACCTGCAGCTTGAGACTTGATTCTAGCTACATGATTTGATTTTAAACCTTTTGTTACAACTTGTTTTCCGTCAATATCTAATAATGGTTGACCATCTCTATTAACTTCGTTTCTATCTTCTAATAGTTTAGCAACTGCAACACCATAAGATGCTGTTACTTTGCCATTAGCAAATGTGAAAGACTCATTTCCATTGTAATAAAATTCTTGATCTTTTAAATTTGAAGTATCGTATTCAACTTCATATACTCCATTAGCAATTCTATCAGCAGAACTCCATGAGCTTGCTTTTCTTCCAAACACAGAAATGTCTGAATTAACAAGAACTACCTGATTATTTTCTACTTTTGCGAACATAGTGTCTCCTTATAGTTTATGGTTAGGGTTTTGTCTAGCATTAAAAATCATAATTATCTAGCCGTTGTTGGTATAGAAGTTGATGAAACAAATGGATTTTGAGCAAATGCGGCGTAAATGAATGTTCCACCCGATTGATTAAATCCAGTATAGGTACTTCTTATTTTAAATCCATTACTTAAAAAATCAAATAATAATGTCCCCGTTTCTTCTGCATTATTTAAATTAGGAAATAACCTTTTATCTGCCACGTTATATGTATCTCTTTTATTATCCCACATATACCAATTTTCTCCACCAGTATTTGTTTGTTTTATCATTAAAAATGCGGGTGAAAATCCTGTATATATCATAGGCCCATCAGCATTACCATTACCTGTGTAAGAACCAAATTTAGAGTATCCTTTTATTTCAGCAAAGCAGTAGGCGATAAATGTTGAACCATTTTCATTAACAGCAATACTATTTCCAACAGAAAAAACAGAACTTGTAGGTGTGGTATTATTCCAGCTTCCAAGATTAGCTATTTGAGCATCAGTAGTAAATTCAATAACATTAGTGTTACCCATTGAAACATTATAAATTCTCCAATCACCAGAAGAACTTCTTTTTTTTACTATCATCATTTTAGGTACTGCACCTAAACCGTGGCCAATCGTAGCACCACTTGTTCCATTACCAGTATAACTTACAATACTAAATCCAGCTGTTTGATTAACTGAAACTGTGCTTGTTATAGAACCTTGTGTGTTTGATACTGTTGAATTAGAAGCTAACCAATTCCACCCAACGTAAGTTGCTCCATTTGCATTACCAATATAAGGAGAACTTCCAATCGTAATACCATCAGCATTAAAGCTTTGAATAGCGTTTGCATCTGTTGATTCAGCTGAAGTTCCATTTGAAAATAAATATTTAGTTCCGCCTCTTACAAAATCAATCCAAGATTGTTCATAGTTTACGCTTCTAGATTTTCCCCAAACTAAACTAGGTTGAAATCCAACACCAGTAATTGTTTGTGTTCCACCATTTCCAGTCCAAAGAACTGTATTAAAATACTGATTCGGTTTGTTGATCGTTGTGTATGCCATAGTCTATCCGTAAGTTGCTAAATTTTTAGTACATAACGCATAATACCCACTTGGTACTGCGTATTCAAAATTACCATATCCATCACCATCGGCATTACCTGATGAAATAGTGAAGGGAGGTGAACCAAAGTTTATTTCAGTGCTTTCTGATGAACTTCTAAATTCATAAAAAGGAAACCAAATTACACCATCATATGAACTATCTAATGTCCATGTAGGATTTGAACCAGTTGCTGGATTTGCTGTTGTTCCTGATAAATTATAAAAAGTTCCATTAATACCCATATAAAATTTATCGTTATCTAAATCTAAAGCACATTGTATTATATCATTCGCAACTGGGTTTGGAAAACCAGCAGATGTGGCTCTCGAACCATTAGTATCAGCATAAGCAAAAGATGTGCCTGCATTTTGTAATCCATAAATTCCTGGTGAATCTGCTCTGCCAACAGTTTGTGGAGTATTTTCTATTATTATTCCATATAATAGACCTGAAGCAGTTCCTAGTGATTTAGATTCCCAATACCATTTTCCTTTATTAACACCAAAAGTACATCTTAAATTGGCATCATTTGTACTATACACTCCTTTTAAATTTCCTTCAGAAACTGTCACTCCTGTATTTGTTAAAGGATTAAGAGTACAAAAATTATTTGTTGGAGTATCTGTACTCTGATCTACTGAAGTTAAATTGTTTACTGTCCAGTCATTACCATTGCCTGAAGAATCTGCTCCAAGGTTTGCAGAATTTGCAAACTTTAAATAATATCCATTAGTTCCGTAAGTACCTGTATATGGAGATGGTGTCCAGATTCCCGTTGCTGAATCTGTTTGCCCGAATGATGATGGTGTTAGTTGTTGTCCATCAATAAAATATGTTTCAGAAAAATATCCATTCCAATAATAACCAGAAGGTGAAGGATTATATCTACCAATATAATATGCAGTAGCATTAGCATTCCAAGCAGATGAATTATTTTGTGTTGGATTTGTTTGAATATCAAAAGCTGTTACTTGTGTTCCATTAACATATATTTTAACTCTATCTCCAGCAGTTGCTTGTGTAGTATCTTCAGCAACTACAATATGATACCAAGCAGAAACATCTCTAAACACTTGTGTTGTTTTGTATGTTCCACCAGCAGTTTGATCGTAATAATATAATTTATCTTCACTATTAATATAAAATTGAGAAGCAGCAGCACCATTAAAAAAAAACTGTTCTCTAGCTAAATCACCTCTCTTAATCCAAAAAGAAAATGTAAATATTTTATTATTAGTTGGAGAACCAAAAGTTCTATTTAAATAATCTGAACTATCAGAATTAAATCTCGCAGAATTTCCTACTGGATAGTTTCCAGCAACTGGCCACAAGCCAGCTTTTATATAATTGAAAGCATCTCTTAATCTCCAGACTCCTTTAGCTGTTCCACCGTATTGACCCGTTGGGACATTGCTAGGTCCTATGATTCCGCCATTTCTTTTAGCCATTGTAATCTCCTATCATAATTCTATTTCCTTATCTAGCAGTTACCGGAGTTCCGTCTGTTAAAACAAATGGGTTTTCTGCGAATGCCATGTAGATATATGTATCACCATTTTTATTGTTAAAATCATTTGTTGAACGCATTTTAAAACCATTTGAAAGAATATCTGTATATCCTGTTGTTGTATCTTCTGCTCCAGAATCGTTTGGTGATAACTGATAATTACTTGTATTAAAACCTATTCTTTTATTATCAAAAATATGCCAACCATTACCAGCAGTCGTAGTATTTTTAATTAAAAAGAAACTTGGTCTAAATCCTGTATATATAAATGTTCCATTAGCATTACCATTACCTACATAAGAACCAAATTTAGAATATCCTTTTACATCAGCAAAGCAGTAGGCGATAATAGTATTACCATTTCCATTTGTTCCTGAACCAGAACCAAGACTAAATACAGTGCTTGTTGGAGATGTGCTATTGTAATCACTTGTTCCACCACTAGCATTTGTAGTATTTAATGTTACATTGTTAGCATTACCTAAACTTGCATGATATGTAGCCCAGTTTTCTGTTATAGTTCTAGGTTTTATTATAATCATTCTTGGTGCAACACCTAATCCATGTCCAACAGTAGCACCAGCAGTAGCATTACCAGTATAACTTACTATACTAAATCCAGCTGTTGTATTAGCAGATACTGTTGAAGATATAGTTCCAGCAGTATTTGATACACCAGTTCCATTTGCGTCCCAGCACCATGCCGCATAAGTTGCAGCATTTGTGTTTGTATCTGAATAATTGTTTAACGAAAAACCAGTAGAAGTTACTCCTGTTGAAGAAAATATATTTCTTTGATATTCAGCGCTTGTTGAATCAGAATTAAGTGTAGGTGTATTAGAACTTCCAGTTCCAAATCCTCTAATTATATCCGTTAAATGATGATTAGTTAAAGCTGCACTTCTACATTTAATCCAAATAAAATCCGCTGAAAAATCATTACCTGTAACAGAATAATTATTAGAACCATTTCCTGTGTAAAGAATTGTATTAAAATAACTAGAACCTTTATTGATTGTTGCAAATGCCATAATCTTAACCGTAAGTGTTTAAATTCGCTGTACACAAAGCGTAATATCCGCTTGGAACTGCATAACTGAAGTTACCATATCCAGCTGCATCTGCATAGTTATTTGCAGCGTAAAAAGGTGAACCAAAGTTCATTCCAATAATACAAGTTGTTACACTACCTGTGTCTGAAATTGCTGGTGTAAATGTACCACTCAAAGAACTAAATGCATTTCCAGTTCCAGTAGCACCAGATGTTGGAACTCCTGAATTTTGAAATGTTCCATTTTTAGAAAAATAAATAAAACCATTATCTAAATCTAAAGCCACACCAATAATATCTCCCGCTGTAAATGAAGAACCATAAGCAACAAAAGAGTTGTTGTTTATTTTAGTTCCACCATTTGCATAATAAGCATAACTTGTTGAAGTATAACCTATATATTGTGTACCAGTATTTATTTTGCTATCAACATTATCTATTCCAACTGTGTAGTTATCAAAACTGCCAGTTCTTGAAATACATTTAGCTTCCCAATACCACTTTCCTTTATTAACTGACATTGTTGATCTTCCTATAAAATCAGCAGCATTACTTGTTGAATCACCTTGTAAATTTCCTTCTGTCATTGTTCCAATTGTAGTTCCTGCTGGATCATTAGGATTTAATGTAGCAAAGTTATTAAGTTCAGTATCCGTACTCTGATCAACCGATGTTAAATTATTAACAGTCCAGTTATTTCCATTTGGTGAACTATCTGTACCTAATGATGCAGAGTTTCCAAATTTTAAATTAAATCCATTAGTACCATAGGAACCAGCATATGGAATCGGATACCAGACGCCAGAGGCATTTGAAGCGCCGAAAGAAGACGGTGTTAATTGTTGTCCATCAATAAAATATACATCTGACATATAACCATTCCAATAATGCTCATTTATTTTTCTTCCTAAATAATGAACACTCGTATTGTTAAAATTATAAGAATCTGCATTTTGTGTTGGATATGTTGTTGTCGTGAAATCAGTAAGCTGAGTTCCATTTATATATAATTTTAATCTATTTGTGTTTGTTGCTTGTGTAGTATCTAATGCTACTACTAAGTGATACCATGCCGAAGGGTCTCTAAACAATGCAGTTGATGTTAGTCTATAAGCATAAGCACCACTATATGAGTACACATCAACAGTGTCCCAAATTGCAATTATATCTAAATTAGAACTAGGGTCAGAACCAGCACTAAAAACACAAGTTTGAGAAGCATTAGCAGATTTTTTTACCCAAGCACTAAAAGTCCAAGTTTTTCTATTTCCAGCACTAGCAGGAGTTCTGTTTAAATAATCAGAACTACTAGGATTAAATCTTAAAGAATTAGTTCCAACAAAAGGAGTTAATGGCCAAGTGCCACTTCTTTTAGCTTGATATTGATCTTCTATTGCCCAAACACCAGATGCTGATGTTGTTGAGGGAGTATTTAGAACTCCTATGATTCCACCGTTTTCTTTTGCCATAGCAAAATTCCCCGGTTAATTTATTTCTTCGTATGAAATAACAATTTCTAGATCGCCGTTTGCACTTGCACCACCAACGATAGATTTATCTTCTTCTAAGTAAAAAGAATTTGTTTTGTCTATAACAGATAGTGTTGCATCTGCTGGAACTGAAATTGTACCTGCTAAATCATAAGTTGTTCCACCACCACCTGCTGCTGTATTGATTCCTACAGTCACATCGGCTGCTGATGTACCATCTATATTTGCAACCATGATTGAATTAATTTTAAAAACTTTTCCTGAAGATGCAGAGTTTGCTAATAGAACTGTTGAAAGAGTTGTTGTAAGAGCAGCATAAGTCGTTTTACCGTAAATCGCTGTTACTGCTACTATATTTGGATTTGCCATAATTTATCTCCGTTCGTTATTATTATCCGAAAACTATTGCCATTGCAATAGCTTTTCCTGTTGAAATTCCAGCACTACCAAATGATAAAGTACCTGTACCATCAGTAATAATAGCCTGTCCTGAAGTTCCATCTACTGTAGGTAAAGTAAATAAACTTATTGTCTTTAACTGTGAATTTACATCTGTAATATTAGTTCCATCAGAATATAGTAATTTTATACCTTTATCACCAGCTGCCCAAGTAGCACCTGTTCCTGAAGTTGTTTTAAATGTAACTGCATAAGATCCAGTTGTTGAATTTTTTACAGTGTAAACTTTTTCTGGAGCTGTTCCTGAACCTGAATCTGGAACAATTACGTTAACCGAAGATGTAAGTGTACCTGTTAAATTTAATACGGCATTTTTTCCATTAGATAAAATACCATTAGAAAAAGTTAAAGTAGCTCCAGTTGTAGCGTTTAATGCAACTGATTCATAACCAGCAATTGCTTGTTGTAAAATATTTAAGTTTGTATTTGTAATATCTCCCCATAGACCAGCGTTTTCGCCAGTAACCATAAGTTCTAGTTTGAGGTCTGTAGAATAACTTGATACCATATTTTATATTCCTTATTTTATTGTTTTTATCAAATTAGGCGGCTGTGTCAACTTCTATCCAAGTCGCATTAGTTCCGGTATTAACTTCAGTATAATTAACAGATGTACCTGTATTTACTTCAGTCCAGATTTGTATATTAACGCTATTTAAAGATAAAGTCAAAGCATTACCTGTTAAAGTAACACTTCCAGTTGAAGCAAATCCTAAATTTCCTAATGATGTACTTAATTGTTGACCTGTTGGTAAAGCATCAACACTTACATCAATAGATACACTATTTAACGATATACTTACTTCTTGACCATCTAGAACAACATCAGGACCTGGATCTACATCTCCTTCTTCAACAGCTAATTGTTGACCAGTTAATTCAACTGTTACAACTGCTCCTATAACAACATCTCCAGGAGCTGGCATTGTAAGAGATAAACCAGTAGGCTCTGCTATTGTATTAGCATCTAATATAGCTGTTCCTAAAGATAAACTTAATTCTTGTCCTGTTACACTTGTTAATCCATCTGCAGTTATATTTACACTATCTAAAGTAATTGTTAATTCTTGACCTTCTAAAATAACATCAGGATTTGGATCTACAATTCCTTCTTCAACAATTAATTCTTGACCCGTTAATGATGCAATTGAATTTAAATCTAATGAAACAGAATTTAAAGATACAGTTAATTCTTGACCAGTTGTTGCAACTGAAACTGAAAGTCCTTCTCCACCCCAGTCATTTTGACCCCAAGCTAATCTTCCCCAACCAGAATTAATTTCTGCTGAAATGGAAACTGAATTTAAAGTTGTATTTAATTCTAGACCAGTTATTGAAACGTCAACGTCAGAGTTTTCACCCCAAGCATTTTGGCCCCAGAAACCAATTCCATATTCATTAGCCATAATAGGTAACTCCTATTTTAGCCTGATATTCTTAGAATAGCTGCGGATGTTGTGTCTGCTGGAAACTGAACTGTGAATGTTCCAGATGTAGCTGTCTTATCACTTCCAAAATCTAAAACTGCAACTGCAGCATTAGCATTTGAAGTATTATAAATTAAAGCACCTCTTGCAGTTAAAGTAACTCCTGTAAAAGATATATCCGAAAAATCTATATATGCAACACCACTTGAAACAAGCGGAGATACATTTGTAAGAACTCCACCACCTGTTGTGTATTGTCCAGAATTAGCAACTTCATTTGTTGAAGTGTAAACTGTTGTTCCTGAATTTAAAGTTGCTGCAGAAGTATAAAGAGCAAGTTTAAAAACATTCCCTGTTGCAGCTGTAAAATTATGTCCACCTTGAAGCAATTGTTGCTTAAACGTATTTGGAACTGCTTGTGTTATTGGCATATTAACTCCTAATTATTATCCTTGTTTTTGAATCTGAGGAGCACCTTCTTGATACTCATCTCGTCTTCTTCTTCCCATTTGTTCAATAGAGAATCCTTGTAGAGCTGATTGATACTTTTGTTCGTAAAATTGTATCATATCTGCCGGACCCTTTAAAAAACCGTAAGCCTCAACAAGGCATGCATATAACAAGCCAGAGGGAAATTGCTGACTTAAATATGTTGTCGTATTACTAACAGATAATCCTGCTGGCTTCAAGGTATAATTTAATT
>Ga0209358_10003881_pt1 | contig 10899 bp, 8 predicted proteins | sample LauGreFa1BDMLBSN_2_FD_187574 | JGI IMG/M metagenome (GOLD analysis project Ga0209358, IMG submission 187574) | Freshwater lake microbial communities from Lake Michigan, USA - Fa13.BD.MLB.SN (SPAdes) (version 2) | ecosystem: Environmental > Aquatic > Freshwater > Lake | place: Lake Michigan, USA...
AACGTGCTTGCCAGCCGTGTTAAAGAGCGTGCTTGCCAGCCGTGTTAAAGAGCGTGCTTGCCAGCCGTGTTAAAGAGCGTGCTTGCCAGCCGTGTTAAAGAGCGTGCTTGCCAGCCGTGTTAAGGAGCGTGCTTGCCAGCCGTGTTAAAGAGCGTGCTTGCCAGCCGTGTTAAAGAGCGTGCATGTGCATGCAAACCGCGATTTGGGATGATAGCACGCTGACGTGTCACTCAGCCTCAGCGTGACGGTGTCAGAAGAACTCACACGAGTCACAAGATGATGATAGCACGAACAATCATTGAAGATGTGTCTGTCGGACATGATTCACAAGATGATGATAGCATGATGATGTGTCTGTCGAACTCACACCGTGATGATAGCATGATGATGTGTCCGTCGAAATCACACAGTGATGCTGTCATTATGGTTTGTGGTGTTAAAGGCCGTGCTTGCAAGCCGTGTTAGAGGGTGTGCGGTCGAGCCGTGTTAAACGAACTCACACGAGTCACAAGATGATATCATACCGACGTATGCTGAATCTCTTTGTTAAGTAGGTGGTTCTGAAATCGCGCAATGTTTGCTCGCTAGTCGCTACACTACACACAAAGTGATGTTGCGATTAAGGGTTTGCCGTGTTAAAGGGCGTGCATGCAAGCAAGTTAAAGGGACGACTTCAGCGCCTCCGATTTGTCAGTCGAACTCACACGACAGACAATATGATGATAGCATGCCGATGTGTCTGTAGAAACTCACATATTCGAGTCACAAGATGATGTGTCCGTAGAACTCCGTAGGAGTTCTCAACTTTGAGTCAAGAAATCCCCATTCGACGATTTGGTAGGAACTCACAAGATGACGATAGCATGATGATTTGCCTGTCCAACTCACACAAACAGTGCTGCTTCCATTATGGGTTTGCAGTGTTAAAGGGGCGTGCGTGCGACTCCGATCCTTAGCCTACGGTACGAGTCGTGTTAAAGGGGCGTGCGTGCAAGCCGTGTTAAAGGGTGGGTTGTCAGTCGAACTCGCACGACTCACAAGATGATGATAGCATTCCGATGTGTCAATCGAAACTCACACGAGTGGCGATGATGTTCTTTCCAACTCACAAGATGATGATAGCATCATGATAGCATCCCGCCCGATGTGTCAGTCGAAGTCACACGATTCACAAGATGATGATGGAATTCCGATGTGTCTGTCCAAGTCATTATACTCAAAAGATGATGATGGCATTCCGATGCGTCTGTCCAGCTCACACGAGTCAAAAGATGACAGCATGGTGATGTGTCAGTCGAACTCACAAGATGTTGATAAGCATGCCGATGTGACTGTTCAACTCACACAGTCATGTTGCCATGATGGGGTATGCCTTGTTAAATGACAGCTAACAGCAAGCGGTTGAGTATCATCCGTCGCTTGGCCGGCATCTGCCTTGGCTTCACATGCGTCGTGCGCAACCTCGCGACACGACGCGAGCGTGTCATTTAAGAATGATTGTGTTCGAACTCATCTAACACCGGTTTTGCATTCTCAAATGCCGCCTTGATTCTATGGGTGCATGCATCTGTTGTTCCAATGGTCGATTCATCTTCAAGGTACTGGTCACAAAGATGTGGGTAAGGTAACCAGATCTTACCACGATGCGCTGCAGAGAGGTGTGTATCGATTGAGTTGTTCCATTTATCAGGGTTGAAACCATAATCCACAATCGTGGCCGCAGATGTACTCGAGTGAATCGCAAATTGTAAACATACACCCCAATCGGACTCGATAATGAATGTGTCGCGACAGACAACTCTTTTGGGTGTAAGATAAATCCCTCCACCAAGAAACACATCCCATTCTCCCATGTGGTCCTTCAAATAATGATAGTATCTCTGTAATCGTGCTTTAAAGATGTCAGCCGGGTCGAGTAACCGACAATCATCTTCGAGAACGACATATAATCCAGTGTGTTCGTGTTCGACCAAGTAAGAAAGAACGTTCGCATGCGACAGGATACATCCCTTCCATCAGTCTTCATGACTTGTTGCATTCCATCGTACAAGCTTAAAGCCATCGGGAAGTGCACCATCGCCCGGCTCCGCACCAGTCGAAAAAGTGCAGTGCTCGGCGGAGGAAATAAAAGCCTTCACGGTTGCCAACCATGCCGAACGAAAGGACTTCAAGAAGACCTACAACATCACAGAGCATGGATTTTCGAAGACCGATGCCGACACAAAACCTCAGGCTGGTCGGGGCAAACGCGCGGCGACCATGCAACCCAACGCCGGACCGGACGATACAGAGGGATGCGGAGTGCCGGGGTGCAAGGAGAAGCTGGCGTTCACGGACGTATGCGACGAGAACGGGAGGTTCATACCGAACCGGGGCTACGGCAATCGAGATAGCAAGCGTCGCCTGCCGGACACGGTGATGGTGTACGGCTTCCTCGGCCTGTCGAACCGAGCGGAGTGGCGAAACAGCAAAGCCCGCCCCGAGTGGCAGCGTTCGGCACGGCGGCGTGCTGGACTGTGGCATGGCAACGGAGCTGCCTGGACGGGCCCTCTTGGTGCACCAGGCGGCGGTTGTTAACGGTGCAAGAGGGCCTCCCGTGTGATTACTGCGGCCAATCGGTCCGTGCTCGCGTCACTGCGTGGCCGTGCTTTGCAGTGCGAGACCATTCACAGCCGAAAGCGATGTTTATGGCGCTTCAATGCATCCAAATCGACTCCAATGTCCCTTTTCACGACATGCGTTCCTTAACATGGATGTCATGCACGCTCTCGAAAGCACGGTGGACCCATCATGACAGCACTATGGTGTAAGTTTATCCCTCCCTAACGAAGATTTTTGGAAGGATGAACAAAAGGTGATATCCGGAGCTCGAATGAAGCACTTTTCAAGGTCGTGAGTACTCTATTTGGGCTACGAACCATTGAAAAGTGCTTCGCAAATCCGGATATCATCTTTTGTTCCTCCTTCCAAAATCTTCGTTTGGGGAGCATAAAGTTGGACAGAAACATCGGCATGATACCATCATCTTGTGACTCGTGTGTCAGTTGTGTGAGTTTGACAGAAACATAACCAATATCCAATATCCATGTGGGAAACAACATTGGCGAGACTTACCATCACTGTAGCGAGCAAAAAAATCGCAACGAATCGTGGTTGAAATAGTTGGGAAAATCGTGAAAAGGCAGGTTTGTGTCAAAAAGGGGGATGAGTGGCACACGCCTGCGTTGGACGGATTATGATTAGAGAGCAGCCGTCGGCAACTCACCCCCATTGTGCGACTTTTTTGCTCGCCACAGTGCTCACCCCCGTTTTGGACAAACCTGCCTTTTCACGATTTTCCCAAATATTTAAACCACAATTCGTGGTTCCGAATTTAATGGAATTCGTGAAAAGGCAGGTTTGTGTCCAAAACGGGGGTGAGTTGCCGACGGCTGTTAGAGAGTTGATTGAGTTCATGAAAACACCCAAATTATTGCCTGTTGTTCTTATCGACATAATAGCGAGCCAAAATTGCGCGATTTCAGGCCCCCCTACTTAACGAAGAGCATCATCATACGTGAGTACTTGAATTTGGGCAAGCTATCACAATTTCTTTTGAATCATTTAGATTCGGAAACATGGATATTGATAGCTTGCCCAAATTCAAGTACTCACGTATGATGATGCTCTTCGTTAAGTAGGGGGGCCTGAAATCGCGCAATTTTGGCTCGCTATTATGCTTATCGATGTCCTCATCTACGTTTTTCATGCGTCTTTTACCGAGGGCTGAAAGTGCGACTTTTGGCTCGCCGCACGGGTAAGCTTACTGTAAAATGGGCGTGGGTCAGTCTAGGAGATGACATTTCCAACATGGCATGTTTTACGGCCGATTGGAAAAAGCGTGACGTTTGGTTCGTCACGACCACATGCCCGTAGGAGATTAAATTAGGGGTGAGTTACCGACGACTGGTTAGTTCTCGATTTGAGACTTTCTATAAGACTAATTCTATGCTCCCCAAACGAAGATTTTGGAAGGATGAACAAAAGATGAAATCCGGATTTTCGACTGACTTTTCAATGGTTCGTAGCCCAAATAGAGTACTCACACCCTTGAAAAGTGCTTCGAACATCCGGATTTCATCTTTTGTTCATCCTTCCCAAATCTTCGTTTGGGAGGGATAAATTCTCAGTTAAACAGTTAGAAGGTCGATACCAGGATACACTGGGAGTCTGACTCGTGCGGCAATACTTCATTGAAAAAAAAAAAAACTTAAGATTAAATGCGATCTTCAAAGCGAAGCCCTAAAAGGCGTTCTCCCGTTTTTCAACCACTCTACCACCAACCTGGTGGTGTTGTAGATCCAGAAGCGGTTCGATTTGTGAAAGGGCTAGGTGCCCTCAAACGAACCGGTTCATATGTTGATGTACTGCGAGACGAAGTTAAGGATGACATCTATAACGAAATACGTGCACAACGGGCACACGCGGAAAAAAAGGCACATTATGGCGACGAACACCTCGCCGTGAAACGCTACGGTGGCAAAGTGCCACTGAACCACCGTTTTTTCAACTCTTCCTTACGCTACGGGGGTGCTAGTCCTATTGAACCAGTCGCGGCCAATATAGACAATTTAATGACCAGCCTTATTAACGGTCTTGCGAACAACCCGTCGCAGACGCAGCTTAATCAGGTCGTGAGTCAGGCGAATATTGCCGCCAGGCAAGGGGTAAACGTCCCCCAAATCTTGCACGCTGTCACCCAGAAAGTCACTGATGTGAACGAGACGTTGAGAAAAGCACTGTTACGTGAGGCACGAAAATGCCAAATATGCTTTATCATGGACGCAACTGCGTCCATGAACCCGCACATGACATACGTCAGAAATACGATCGATAACATCGTCACATTATGCGAAGATGAATTGCAAAAGTCTACAGCATCATCATCATTAGCATCTGAAGTAAAATGGACGTTTGAACTCGCTTTTGTAAGTTTCACGGATGGTGAATACATAGCGCCTAAAAATGGTGAAGTATTAGACTTTACCGACAATGTAGCAACTTTCAAGCGCCACGTCCAAAAAATATGTGACACAGAAACCATCAAACAATACCCGTCAAACGACACATGTGAAGACCTCGAAGCAGGGGTAGCCCACGCCGCCGAATTGTCGTGGAAACTCAACGTCAACAAACTCGTAGTAGTATTGACCGACGAGCCATGTCATGGGCGGGAGTTTTCGGGGTCCGAACATCAGCATGATGATGACAATTGGGACTCTTTTCCCGGACACGGAGGCACAATGCTTCCATCTTTAAGCCAACTCATGTCACATATCAATGCGATGTTGTTCGTCAAACTCAAAAAAGACACCGATACCATGATACAAAAATTCAAAGAAGCACATCCGAGAAAGTTTCATGTCTTGGACACGGACCAGTCGACGTCGAATAGCGCATTGGGTCTTCTTGCGTTGGCTATATCCAAATCTCTATCCATGGTGGCGAGTAATTCGGTTAGTAGTGCAATGACTGCAGTCAATCCGATACTTCCAACAGTAGAGGCGTTAGCATATGTGGGAGAGATGTACGCGAGCAATCAGACGCCGCCGCCGCCGCCGTGAGCGAACGCAGCAAGCGGCGCACTAGCGCCGCCGCGCAAACGCATCGGCGCGCTCGGACGCATGCGCTTTTGCCCGACGGGATTTGTATGTGTTTCCGCTGCGGCGGCGTTGCCAGAACGTCGTGCAAGTGCTCACCGACAAGCTGAAGATGTACCTGCCCAACGGCATGCCCAACGTAGATTCTCTATCCAGGATATTTGTAAAACTCATCTCATGGGCATCGCGGTCGCAACATCAAGGTGATACACAATCACCCCTTCGCAAATGCCACTGAATTACCCATTTCAAACGATGATTGGGAAGGCTGTCCCAGCGTTTCAGAGCTCGCTCTCGAAGCCCTTTTCAAGGGGTGTGAGAGCATCGGATTCCGCGAGGCGAGTCGGAGTCCCCGTGTGGCGACCAAAATTGCGCAATTTCGCGACCACCTAGGGGAGTATGGGTTGGGCACTCACATTGAGCCAACAAGGCACCAAATATTTTAAATCATTTTCATGTGGTTGTCCGTGCGATTTCGCGACCACCTAAGCGAGTAGTATTTGGGTACTCAAATTGGGGAAAAATTGCACAACCACTTTTAAATCATTTTTGTATTTGACTGTAGTAAGAAATGATTTAAAAGTGGTTGTGCAATTTTTCCCCAATTTGAGTACCCAAATACTACTCGCTTAGGTGGTCGCGAAATCGCGCAATTTTTGGTCGCTACTATGGTTGCATTGTGGCGAACAAAAAAGTCGCACTTTCAGCCCTCGGACAAAATGAGTATGGAAAACGTAGATAAGGATGCGGTGAACATACAAATAAGCCTTATTTGTTATCTAGATGCATTAAATTTCTTGAAATGCACATTTGTATGCATGTGCGCATCACGACTTGGATGAAACCTCGGTGCAACTTTATGCTCCCCAAACGAAGATTTTCGAAGACTTGACAAACCTTCGGGCGTGTCTTTTCGAGGGATTTTCGAGGGCGTGAGTACTCGATTTGGGCGACGAACCATCGAAAAGTACCCCTAGTAGCGAGCAAAAAATTGCGCGATTTCACACCAACTTGTAAACTACCTTTGCGAGTATGGTGAGAGTACTCTCATCAGGATATGATGAGCCATTGCATTTGAATCATTTTCGGAAATGGCTCATCATATCCTGATGAGAGTACTCTCACCATACTCGCAAAGGTAGTTTACAAGTTGGTGTGAAATCGCGCAATTTTTTGCTCGCTACTAGGAAAGTACCTCGAAAAGACGTTCCCGACGGTTTGTCAAGTCTTCGAAAATCTTCGTTTGGGGAGCATAAAGTTGACAAGTCACCGAACGGCCTGGTAAGTGATGTTTCGAGAGTCCAATTGCGACAGTGCAAGTCGCTGCCTTAGTAGCGAGCAAAAAATTGCGCGATTTCACACCCACTTGTAAACTACCTTTTCGAGTATGGTGCAGCCGTCGGCAACTCATCCCCCTTTTTGACAAACCTGCCTTTTCACGATTTTCCCAATTATTTCAACCACGAATCGAGGTTCACCTTTTTGGGAAAATCGTGAAAAGGCAGGTTTGTCAAAAAGGGGGATGAGTTGCCGACGGCTGGTATGGTGAGAGTACTCTCATCAGGCCAAGATGAGCCATTTCCGAAAATGATTCAAATGCAATGGCTCATCCTTGGCCTGATGAGAGTACTCTCACCATACTCGCAAAGGTAGTATACAAGTGGGTGTGAAATCGCGCAATTTTTTGCTCGCTACTAAGGGACTCGCTGCGCCCGTGTATGACACGGCGACTATAGAGGCGCTGCGGGTGGGGTGGGGTACCCGGTGCACATAGTAGCGAGCCAAAATTGCGCGATTTCAGGCCCCCCTACTTAACGAAGAACATCATCATACGTGAGTACTTGAATTTGGGCAAGCTATCAATTTCATTTTTCCGAATCGAAATGATTCAAAAGAAAATTGTGTTCGAACACACATTCGGAAAGGTTGGTTCGGACTTCCAAAATCTTCGTTTGGGAGGGGTAAAATTGCGCGATTTCAGAACCCCCTACTTAACGATGAGCAAAGAGCATAAGCGAGTACTCCGATTTTGCACACTCGATGAAAATGATTCAAAAGAATTGTGCAAAATAGCCCAAATCGGAGTACTCGCGTATGCTCTGTGCTCCTCGTTAAGTAGGGGGTTCTGAAATCGCACGATTTATGCTCGCGACAATGGATCATGTGGGCATTTTCCAAGGGTTTGGGCATTTGCCAGAGGGGCTTGGTAACCAGGGCAACTTTTCCTTATCCTTTTCGAACTTATCATATGCTTTCATGAAGGTAAAGTCTGTATAGTTATTTTGTAACAACCATTCTTTATACGCTTTCACCAGGTTCAGTAGCAGCATCCAATTCCCTCTGTCTGGGTTCCCGTATCTTGGACCTTTCAAACTCCAAGTTCTGGTTACAATAACAGCAGGGTCTGTTAGAACGTATGCATTTTTATTTTCCGGGTTAGTACCTTGAATGTCAACAACCATCATGTGAAATTCGGTAGCAATGAACGTCCACAAAGAGAACAACAAGGACTGAATGAGCTGTGCCATTGTATTTTTATGGTCCATGACCACGAGCATAGATTCGTGGTTGGTTGTCCATTTACAAAACCTTGGTAGCTCTAACTCGAGCGTTCCCAATATACCGTCGTCGTCGCTTCTAACCAATAGTGCGTCGACGCAAAAATATTTCGGACGACTAACTGCTTTATTCCACTCCTTGCACAGAAACTGCGCAACAGACTGCGTCTCCACTTGATCCCTGTAATTTTCGAAGGTTCTTTTCTCGGGTAGTTGCATTTCTTTGAACCGATAATCTATCCATGAGCGACCGTGATATACTTTAGCCTTATACGCATATCTATTTCCACCTTCCTCAGGTTGTTCGTATTGTATGTACATGCATATTTTTTCATTGGATTTTACTAGTATAGGCTGGACCCGATCTATCAGCTCACTCAACGTGTTGAAGCACTTGGATTCGTATACATCACAAAAGAATGGACCACGGAAGCCTTTCAATGTTTGGGTGCATTGTTTCGATGTGACGGGGCCGCAGCGAGCATCCGCATAGTCGGCGTCAGAAACTCGTGCCCGTAACAATTTGGATGTAGCAATTGATTCCGTCTCTCCATCACATTTAATTTCGCACTTATGTTTTGAATAACTTGTCACGCACCCAATCTTTCCAATACTTCCGGATTCGTACCTTACTATAGTATTTGGGGAGAAATCATTCTCGTCATCTGTCATGTCAAGAATGTGGTACATGTCCTTAATGTGATTGTACCATTCTATTGCACACTTATACTCTTCTTGTTTTACGCCTTTTCTTTTAGTGGCAAATTCATTATATCTTTCGTGTCTAGCTTTTTCTCTTTCAGCTTTTGCTTTTTCAGCTTTTTCTTTGTCAGCTTTTTCTTTGTCAGCTTTTTCTTTGTCAGCTTTTTCTTTTTCTTTTTCAGCTTTTTCTCTTTCAGCTTTGTCAGCTTTCATTTGATATATTTCGTGTTTAGCTTTTTCTATTTCAGCTTTTGCTTTTTCAGCTTTTTCTTTGTCAGCTTTTTCTTTGTCAGCTTTTTCTTTGTCAGCTTTTTCTTTGTCAGCTTTTTCTCTTTCAGCTTTGTCAGCTTTCATTTGATATATTTCGTGTTTAGCTTTTTCTATTGCAGTTTTTTCTTTTTCTCTTTCAGCTTTGTCTTTTTCAGCTTTTTCTTTTTCAGCTTTTTCTTTGTCAGCTTTTTCTTTTTCAGCTTTTTCTTTGTCAGCTTTTTCTTTGTCAGCTTTTTCTTTGTCAGCTTTTTTTTTCTCATATGTTGCAGCTTTTTCTTTTTCTTTGTCAGCTTTGTATTTTTCAGCTTTTGCTTTTTCAGCTTTTTCTTTTTCTTTTTCGAGTAACATTGCATATTGTTCTTTTGTCTCTTGTAACTCCTTTCCAGCGGTTTTAAGGCGTTCATCTTTTTCTTTTTGTTCAGCGATAAGTTGTTTCAGCATTCCCTCTAATGCAACTTTCTCACCGCGCAGTTTTTCTTTTTCCATCTGTTCAGCGCGCTCATATCTGTTGGTTTGTGCCTGGTTTTCGTCGTCATCCTCCTCATCGCTTTCGTCAAGTCCAAATGTAGTCGGCTGAAAACGACGCTCGTCGTCATCATCCTCCTCATCGCTTTCGTCAAGTCCAAAGTGCAGTACGCCGCCTACCTCGGCTCCGCTCGAAGTGTCGATAAATTCGAGAATCATTTGGTCTTCTTTTACGTCTTTACTAGACCGGTGAATGTCAAAAAGCTCATCGAGCGAAATATTTAAATATGGACCGTTGAATATCCAATTATGAATAGCCACCTTGATAAATTCCAACTCGCCTTCAGTTGCAATTTTATTGTCAGTGAACTCGCAAAGAGGGTCAACCCGCTCTTTCTGGTGTAGATTAGAGTTGAGGTAAGAACTAGGAAAATATACGACCCACTTATTTTTAGTCTCGTCATATTTGACACTAAATACGGTTGAGCAGTATAGCACATGCTTTTTGTCGTCAAATTTCTCTCCCACGACTTGTTCATATAATAACATTTCTTCATCGGCGCCTTTTGTTTTTTGAATCAAAACAGGAATACAATCAAATAAATCAAGGTTCCAGAATACGATACCAGAATAATGGGATGTTGTACTTTTATCCCACACGTCACTGTCAGGTGATATGAAAATATTGATTTCGCCATCTTTTAGTTTCTTTTCAATATTACCAATGATCTGCTGCCAACTGTTTGGCGTTTTTCCCGCACCTTTCATTTATACTTAATTAAAAAAAAAATGCGTCCCCATCAGCCGTCGGCAACTCACCCCCGTTTTGGACCAAACCTTCCTTTTCACGAAATTCCCAAACATTTCAACCACCGTTCGTGGTTCCAAAATTCGGGAAATTTATGTCTCCCAAACGAAGATTTTTGAAAACGGAACAGCAGGTCGGGCGTGTCTTTTCGATGCATTTTGCGAGGGTGTGAGTACTAGTTTTGGGCTACGAACCATCGCAAGGTACCTCGAAAACACACGCCCGACCCGCTGTTCCGTTTTCCAACATCTTCGTTTGGGGCAGCCGTGTGCCACTCATCCCCAATTCTGACCAAAACCTGCCTTTTCACGATTTTTCCAACTATTTCAACCACGAATCGTGGTTCACCATTTTTACCCCTCCCAAACGAAGATTTTGGAAGGATGAACAAAAGATGAAATGCGGATGTTCGAAGCACTTTTCAAGGGTGTGAGTACTCGATTTGGGCTACGAATCG
>Ga0209358_10003897_pt1 | contig 10873 bp, 8 predicted proteins | sample LauGreFa1BDMLBSN_2_FD_187574 | JGI IMG/M metagenome (GOLD analysis project Ga0209358, IMG submission 187574) | Freshwater lake microbial communities from Lake Michigan, USA - Fa13.BD.MLB.SN (SPAdes) (version 2) | ecosystem: Environmental > Aquatic > Freshwater > Lake | place: Lake Michigan, USA...
AATTTAATGCTCCTTTTTAGTTTCAATCATTCGCTCATTGTATTCTAAAGGACTATTTTTCCAGTCTTTATTATAAGAAACAAACCAGCCTAACCAGATGGAGCGGGATAAGCGCATTAAAATTGGTTGTATGATGAAAAGCGTTAAAATAGCGGTCCCCATCCAATAAAATATACGGTTGTCTTCTAAATCAAAAGTCATTCCAATTAATACCTTCCACGCAACAAAAGTGGATACAAAATAAGCTACCGTTAATGCATAGCTAACATATCCAGTACCGTAATAAAATCCCACTTCAATTTCAGTCGCTTGATTGCAAACAGGACAGTGCTCATGCATTGTAGTGATCTCGGAAAGACGATAAGGATTTTTGGAAACGAACAAGTCGCCTTGTCTACATCTTGGACATTTATTAGTCAAGGTGCTCCAGAGGTAGGTGTTTTTCATGGCGCAAAGATATCGAATTATTGCGCATTGTTCAAATGTGCTATGATTAGTCAGCAATCAGTTGTTCCATCTGTATACCCCTGGAACCTTTAATTAAGATGGTGTGTTGGACAAGATTTTGGTCATTTAGCCATTTTTTTGCAGCCACTACGGTATCAAAATATTCATAATGGTGCGTGCAATCTTTAAATTCATTACCTACCAAAACCACTTTTGTCCAAGAAGTTTGTTGTAGTTGTTCGACCAAAGCTTGATGTTCGTTAAATGTAGCTTCGCCTAATTCCTTCATTCCACCCAAACAAATAATTTTATTTTCGGCGGCTAGCTTTGCAAAATTTTCTACCGCAACTTTCATGCTACTTGGGTTGGCGTTATATGCATCCAAAATTATTTGATTGTTTTTCCAACTGGTTAATTGGGAGCGACTGTTGGAAGGTGCATAGTTTTCAATAGCATTTTTTATCTTTTCAATGGGGACATTGAAATATTGTCCAATGCATACTGCGGCTAATACGTTGGGTAGATTATAGTCGCCAACTAATTGTGTTTGTATTTGTTCCATTAGCGTTCCTTTGGTGAACACTACTTTTAACAATCCATTATGCGAATGAGGCTGGCCTTGTAATGCGCCATCACTATTTCCATAAGTGATTATATTTTCAATCCCAGCACTCATGTCATTTAAGTAATCATAATCCTTCATTACAAATACGGCGCCCTTATTTATTTTAAGGTAATCATATAATTCACCTTTGCCCTTTTTTACACCTTCTTCAGAACCAAATCCTTCCAAATGTGCTTTGCCGCAATTGGTGATCATGCCATAGTTGGGCATTGCGTATTGGCAATAACTTTCTATTTCATGTAAATGGTTGGCACCCATTTCAATCACAGCCATTTGCGCATCAGTTTGTATACTTAATAAGGTGAGCGGAACGCCAATGTGATTATTTAAATTTCCAACGGTTGTGTATATTTTGAAATGGGAGCTAAGTACTGCAGCAATTAATTCCTTGGTGGTTGTTTTGCCATTGCTTCCTGTAATGGCAATAAATGGAATATCAAATTGTAGTCTGTGATGTTTTGCTAAATCTTGAAGCGTAGTTAGTGCATCAGCTACCTGTAAAATTCGTTCATCAATAGCATCGCTTTGAGGAATGGGTTCGTCTACGACAGCAAATGATGCGCCAGCCTCTAGTGCAGCTAAAGCAAAAACATTGCCATTAAAATTGGGGCCCTTCAATGCGAAATAAATATCGCCTAATTTTAGTTTTCGTGTATCCGTTTGTACACTCGGATTTTTTTTGAAAATTTCGTATAAAAAAGCAATAGATGGTAATTGCATAAAACTATTTAGTCGCTAATAAACAAGTTGCGTAGGCTACTAACCCTTCTTCTCTTCCTACAAATCCCATTTTTTCAGTAGTGGTAGCTTTGATGGAAATAGCATCAACACTTATATTTAAAATTTCGGCAATGCAAGTTTGCATCGCTTGTACATGTGGTTTTATTTTTGGTGCTTCCAGGCATAAGGAAGAATCGATATTAATTATATAATATCCCTTTGCAGTAATTAAATCGTAGGTTCTTTTTAATAAAATTTTACTATCTATATTTTTAAATGCATTATCGTTATCTGGAAAGTGCGTGCCAATATCGCCCAAGCTTAATGCACCTAATAATGCGTCACAGATAGCATGTAATAAAACATCAGCATCGCTGTGACCCAATGCCCCTTTTGTATGTGGAATTTTGATACCCCCAATCCATAAATCACGACCTTCTACAAGCTGATGAAAATCAATACCTGAGCCAATGCGTATATTCATGGGTTATTTATTTTTTCTTCCAAAACTGAAAATGTTCGTTTTTGGAGGCGCTTCATAAAAAGCGGACATCGCACATCTGAATCCAATATTGTTGCTTGATTTATTTTGGTCCAAATATCTTCTAGTCCCTGGATTTAACCAATAAGGACGGTCCTTCCAGCTACCTCCTTTATATACCCTAGATTTATTTGAAATTAAGGTAGTAGTACCTGACTCGTAACTTGCATTATCTGCATCGTCGCCATCCAAAGCATTAATAGCATCGGCATGATCATAGTTGCGTGTCTTTAATGCGGAGTCTGTTTCTACTGTTTTTATGATTCTACCTTTTGCATCACGACGACTTCCTTTCGCTAATTTGGTATCATTAGCTTGAAATACATTACCGCGAAATGGATTAAAATCATCCATGTCCATTGTATTCATTGGGCGGTAAACATCTGCCACCCACTCATTCACATTACCTGCTAAATTGTATAATTTTAAACTAGGATTTTGCAAATGGCTGCTCACTTTATCCACCATGCCATTGGACTCGTTGATATAACCAGTCATTCCTTTATAATCTCCGCTTCCGTTTTTGAAATTAGCTAAAAACAAACCTTGCGTTTTTCCTTTTTTCGAATCTCTGATATTATTGTTGCCACTGCCACTCCAAGGAAAAGGCAAGTCAGAAGAGGAAAGCTGCGCATTTTTATTTTTTGCATTACCACCATTTTTTAATGCATTAGTGGATGAGCCACTTACTAATGTTGTTTTTGCTGCATATTCCCATTCAGCCTCAGTAGGTAAACGGTAGTCGGCAGTCATCACGCCATCTTCAAAACTAATTTTTAATTTAGGGGCATCTTCGCCTTTTTTTGGTTTTTTATTGGCTATTTTATTTGTTGGTGCTACATTATATTCGTCAGTCAAATAAGCTTCCTTGTTAAAATTATTCGCACCAACTGGTTTGTTGGCATCATTCTTCGCGTCAATATATCCTAACTTAGTCAATAGTTTTTCGTTCGCTCTATCCGTTCTCCATTTACAATATTCATTTGCTTGATTCCATGAAATACCCACGACAGGATAATCATTAAAAGAAGGGTGTCTGAAATAGGCCTCTACCATAGGCTCATTATAGGCAAGTTCGCTTCGCCAAACTAAAGTGTCTGGCCTAGCTTCATTGACTATTGAATCTTGGTTCGTAGGGAGGTATACTTTTTCAAGCCAATGCAAATATTCCTTATAATTTTTATTACTTACTTCCTTTTGATCAATGTAAAAAGAACTAACGGTAACTCTTCTTAATCGATTGTTCCAATCTCCAATGACATCTTCCTGGTTTATCCCCATGGCGAAAGTGCCACCTTGAATTCTTGTCATACCTTCATAAGGGTCATTTTTAGCATCAACGAGCATGCTATTAGACAGGGTTTTGAATGTTTTATTTTCATTTGAATTAAATAGTACGGGACTAATTAATAACATTACGAAAAACAATAAAATACTATTTATAAAATTCATAGTAAATGCGGGGTCAAATTAGTGATAAAATATACAGCGAATATAACTAGTTTTTGCTCATTTTATTCATATGTATTTAGAATCTTATGTTAGTAAAAGCTTAATTTTAGCTTATGAGATGGGGTGTAGTTTACATTTTATTCAGTTCGCTATTTTTTTCAACCACTATTAGCGCACAATCTGTGCCGTTTTCACAAGGGAAATGGGTTAAAATTGCCGTATCAAAACAGGGGGTTTATCAGGTCACGGGTACCCAACTTAAATCCTGGGGTTTGACCGTTCCATTTACGAGCGCGCAACTTCAATTATTTAATTTGAATACGGCCAATTTAGTTGAAAGAGTAAGTGCAAATATGGGGGTAGGATTCAACGAAAATGCCATTGAAATGCAGGACGGGGGAGATGGTCAATTTGATAATCAAGATTACTTTTTATTTTATAGCCAAGGAAATATTCAATGGAAATGGAATGGATCGTTGCAATTATTCGAGCATACTAAAAATTTACACGGCGATTCAGTGTACTATTTTATTTCATTAGGAAAGGATGGCAAAAGGATTCAAAAGCTAAATTCAAATTATATAGCGAATGCAACTACTGATGTTTTTGATGAAAGATGGGTGATGGAGAAAGACACAATCAATCTTTTAAATAGTGGCCAAATTTGGTGGGGCCCAGCCATGGGCTTAGGTTTAGGGAAGCAAGCTAAAATCACAACCCCATTAAATATGGAGGGTTTGGTCAATCCATCTGATTTAATATTTAAATTGAATTTTGCTGCAGCAAGTACAGCTAATGCCGCAAATTTCGAGTTGACCTTGAATGATCAAAAATTAAGAACAACAGTAGTTGCACCTATTTCGGGATATATATATGATGACGCTGCAAATATGGTATTGGATACCTTCAGAATACCGTTGACCAATAATTTGATGAGCACAAATTTAGTAACCGCAAACTTAGGGGTTGGCTATTTGAGTGCGAATACAAATAGTACGGGCTGGATTAATTATATCACGCTCCAGGCAAAAAGAAAAATAGGTTTTTATGGCGGGGCTAAGTCAGTCGCATTTCGAAACACTAGTTTGGTGGGGGCTGGGAAAATAATTCAATATCAAATCAAAGATGCCGATGCAACCACTAAAATTTGGGAGGTGACTCAGCCCGAAAATCCGGTGGAGATGGTGAATAATTTTCAAAACGGGGTTGCCAGTTTCACTCAGAGGGCAGATACTTTGCGTGAGTTTTTTGCTGTCAATAAATTAGGATATGAAACACCTAGTTTAGTGGAAGTGTTAAATATCGATTATCAGAGTTTATTAAATACCCCTGCTGCGGATTATATCATAATAACTGCATCTAATTATTTAAAAGCGGCGGACAGTTTAGCAAAATTTCATTCGGTAAATAATGGCTTGGCCACTTTCGTAACCACCACGGCGCGAGTATTTAATGAATTTTCAGGAGGTCAGCCAAGCCCCATTGGCATTAGGAATTATGTCAAATATATTTATGAAAAGGCGAAGAAAAATAATACAATCACTCCAAAATATTTGTTGTTATTAGGTATCGGAAATTTTGATTATAAAAAAATAGATAACCAAACACAAGTGCCTAGTTATGAAAGCTGGAGTTCGAATTCTGTTTTATCAAGTTATACTACGGACGATTTTTTTGCTATTTTAAAAGACGGGGAAGATATTAATTCGCCGCAAGGAATTCAGTCATTGGCTTTGTCAGTTGGTCGACTGCCTGTTAAAAATGCAGTAGAAGCAGAAGCGACTGTTAAAAAATTAATGCAATACCAAAGTCAAAAAAATTTAGGTCCTTGGCGTAATCAAATAACCTGGATAGCGGATGATGGTGATTATAATTTACACTTACAACATGCCGAAGAAATTTCAACTGGCTTGAAGCAAAATCAACCCAAATGGAATCAAAAAAAAATATACCTGGATTTATTTCCAGCGATCAATTCTTCTGCAGGTAATACTTATCCGATGGCAAATAATATGATAAAGCAAATGGTGAATAATGGAACTTTGATTTTGAACTATACAGGGCATGGAAATTATACACGATTGGCAGAGGAAGCAGTGATTACCCAAAATGAAATTTTGCAGTGGGATAATATGGGTAAACTTCCCTTGATGATCACGGCTAGTTGTGATTTTGCGCCATTTGACCAACCGCAAATTTCGCCCATTGGGTTTGATGCTTTTGTGAAAAATGAAAAAGGAATTATTGGACTAGTGGCGGCAAGTAGATTAGTTTTTGCATTTAATAACAAGGAAATAAATGAGGAGTTTGTTCAGCAATTATTAGTTCCTGATCCCCTGGATAATTATAAAAGTATTGGTGCCGCCTTGCAAAATGCAAAATCAAATTATTGGAAAAAGGGGAGTGATTATACCAATGCCTTTAAGTTTAATTTAATGGGTGATCCTGCTATGCAATTGGCGAAACCAAAGTATATGGTTGACTTAGCGCGAATCAATCAAAAAATATTTAAAGGGAAGGACACTTTAAAAGCTGGCGGAAAGTATCAGGTCGCTGGAACGATTAAGGCAAATGGGAATGTGCTCAATAATTTTGATGGGTTAATGGAGTTTATTTTATATGATGTTCCGAAAAAACAAAAAACATTGGCGAATGTTTCATCAAGTATACCGGTCAATGTTTCTACACAAGAAAATATTTTATTTAAAGGAAATGCGATTGTATCCAAAGGATTGTTCAACGTTGATTTTATTTTACCAAAGGAGGTGGCCATCAATCAAGGGGCTTTAAGAATGCAATTATATGCATCCAATAACCTTGGGAATACAGATGCCATTGGTATATACGATAGTTTGTTTGTAAATGCATTTTCAGAAAATATTTCAACAGATACTACTGGTCCTGTTTTTGAAAAAGTATTCATCAATGACACCTTAAACCATTACAAGCAAAAAACTTGGATTAACGCGAATTCAAATTTATATATCAATTTAAAAGATAGTTCAGGTATTCAAACTTCAGGAAACTCATTAGGGCATGATATTAGTTTGGTCATTGATGGAGAAGCGCAAAGCCCCATTATTTTAAATAATTATTATACTGCAGATGTAAACACATATCAAAGTGGTAAAATAAAATATGCACTTCCCACATTAAGTGCAGGGGCCCATCAACTGATTGTCAAAGCCTGGGATTTAATTGGGAATTCCAATAAGGATACCATCAATGTAATTGTACCCAATAGTCAAACTTTGGCCGTTAAAAATTTAACAAATTATCCTAATCCCGTACAATCGAGTACGCGATTTAGTTTTGAAATTAGCCAGCTAAAGGATGCGAATAAATCGATGGCATACACCATTGAAATATATAATAATTTAGGAATAAAGCAGTTGGCTAAAACTTTCGAAGGCCCATTCCTAAATAGGGTTGTGTTATCAAATGTTATGGACTTAGGGACGCTGCCCGCAGGCACCTACATTTATAGATTGATTGTGAAGGATGACCAACAAGAAATACAACTCAGCAATAAGTTTATCAAATATTAGTCCCATTAACTATCTTTACATTATTATAATGAAAATCATGAAAAACGCATTATCGGTCTTTTTGGGAATGAATAAAAATATCTTCGTTTTGGCTGGTTTATTTTTTATTTCCCAAGGGGTATATGCACAAATTTATAATAAGCGAATTAATACAGCGGTGCCCTTTATGCGCATATCGCCAGATGCTAGATCGGCGGGTATGGGAAATTTATCCTTAGCCATGTCACCTGAAGCCAATGATTTGTTTGGCAATACTGCCAAGCTACCAATGCTTGAAAAAAACAGCGGTTTCTTAATTAACTATACACCTTGGCTAAAAGATTTGGGTTTGTCTGATGTTTATTTGGCAAGTATGGGGTATTATAAAAAGTTAAATGAGTTTAGTAGTATTAATAGTTCCTTGCGATTTTTTAGTTTGGGGAATATTACTTTTTCGGATGAATATGGCACGCAGTATTTAGATACCAAACCTTCTGAATTTAGTTTTGATGCAGGATATAGTATATTATTAACGCAGAATCTAAGTTTGGGTGTGACCTTGCGTTATATAAATTCAAGGTTAGTTCAAGGGGCACTATTAAATTCAAGCACTAATTTTAGAGCTGGAAATACACTCGCAGGCGATATTAGTTTGTTTTATAAGCAAAATGAAAATGGACAAGGTTTTCATGCAGGTTTATTGATGTCAAATTTGGGGGGTAAAATAAATTACTCCAATGAAAATACAAGGAAGTATTTCATTCCAGCCAATCTTGGATTAGGTTTGGGATACTTAAGTAAATTTGACAGTGATAATTCCCTTGAATTTGGAATTGATGTAAACAGATTATTGGTGCCTGCATATCCTGATCTTTCCACCGGCGGAACTGACGATCAATATTTTAATCAATCCGTGGTATCAAGTTGGTTCAATTCTTTTACAAAACAGTATGGTCCGCCATTAGGCGAAACGTTGAAGGCTTCGGTCGGTGCTGAATATAATTATAACAGCATCTTTTACTTAAGAACTGGGTATACCTATGAATCTCAAGTTTCAAGTAATGGTCAATACTTTACCATTGGTACCAGTTTTCAGTATTTGCAAAGCAAGTTTAACATATCTTATTTGGTTCCATCTGGGGGTGGGTTATCAAGAAATCCATTATCTAATACCATCAGATTTGGATCCATCTTTTATTTTTAACAAATTCCTGATTTACTGTTGTTATTTCAAGTGCTAATTCCTTTGATTTTTACTTACTTTTGTTGGCATGCCACACCAAGTTCAAATTGTAAATAATAGTCACCATCCTTTGCCAGTTTATGCAACCACTGGATCGTCGGGCATGGACTTAAGGGCATTCCTAATTTCACCCATTACATTGGCGCCCATGGAAAGATGTTTGGTACCAACTGGACTTTCTTTGGCCATTCCAGAAAATTGGGAAGCACAAATTAGGCCCCGCAGTGGATTGGCCATTAAACAAGGTATTACTTGTTTAAATACTCCAGGAACTATTGATGCAGACTACAGAGGAGAAATAAAAGTAATTTTAATAAATTTATCTCAGGAGCCCCAAATAATTAATGATGGTGATCGTATTGCGCAAATGGTTTTTCAATCTGTTGAAAAAGTGGATTGGGAATTGGTTGATGCATTAGATGAAACGCAAAGAGGTGCTGGTGGATTTGGGCATACCGGAAAAAAATAATGAAATACATGGTGCAACAAAAATATTTATTTGGTTTTTTATTGCTTGTCGCATCTTCTTGTGCCACATTTAAAAAAGTGCAAATCATTCAAGATGCGGTATCTAAGAGCGATACCACCAAACGACAATTTGTTGCAGAAATAAAAAAAGTGGATTCTTTGGCCATTGTTAAAAATATATTAAGCAAAATAGCAATCGCAAAGCTTGATTATAAAACAATGAATGCACGAATTAAGGTTGAATATGAGTCAGCTAAAAATGCAGATTCCTACATTGCCAATGTGAGTATGATTAAGGACAGTCAAATTTATATCACGATTCGAGGTGCCATGGGAGTTATTGGGATCAAGGCTTTCATAAAAAAAGACAGTGTAGTTTTATTATATCCTTTAAATAAAACTAAAAGTATTGAGCGAAGGCCTATAAGTTACCTGCAAGAATTATTAAAAATCCCGTTCACCTTCAGTACACTACAGGATTTAATTTTAGGGAATCCAATTTTTATGGATAGTACTAGTATCTTATCTTATAAATCCAATGACAATCAATTTAAAGTAAGCTTAATCGGAAGACTGTTTAAAAATTTAGTGATTTTAAATAATGATAATTCAAAAGTGTTGCATTTGAAATTAGATGATGTTGATGTAAATCAGCATCGTACTTGCGATATCACTTATGATGATCATGTGATTGTTGGACAATATCAGTTTCCCTTAAAAAGAACCATTTCAATTGTTGCGCAGCAGAAGCTGGATATTCAGCTGGAAGTCAAGGAATTTACATTTAATGAGCCTGTAAAATATACTTTTGCAATACCTAAAACAGGTGTACCTAAAATGGGTAAGCGGAAGTAATCATTATTGCGAAAAAAAATATTATGTTTAAAAAAATTATTCTTTTTGTTTTATTATTAATTTTTGCCAATGCTAATGTGCAATCACAAGCAAATGGTTCAAGGGACGATTTACAAAAGGAAGAACAGTCTATTCGTAAGGAGTTAGATGAATTGAATCGGTTATTAGAACAAACTAAAAAAAATAAGAAAAGTTCCTTGGGTCAATTGGCAGTCATTCGAGATAAAATTAAAAAAAGAGAGGCTTTAATCAATGGGATCAAAAAGCAGGTCCAAATTTTGGATAATGCTATTTACACCAATCAATTAGACATTCAAAAATTAAATAAGGATTTAGATACATTAAAATCGAGGTATGCTAAAAGTATCATCTTTGCTTACAAAAGTCGCAGTGCTTATGAATATTTAAGTTTCTTGTTTTCAGCCAATAGTTTTAATGACGCAGTAAAGCGAATTACTTATTTGAAAAGTTATCGACAAAATAGAACTGCGCAAGCGCAAGCCATTGATTTATCCCAAAAAGATTTGGGGGTAAAAATTGAAACATTGAGTTCGAATAAAAAGGACCGATTAAAAACATTGAATGTTCAAAATGACCAATTAAAAGTTTTAGTGGTGGATAGAAAAGAACAGGATAAGGTAGTGAATCAATTAAAAAGTAAGGAGCAAGAAATTACAGCACAGGTGCGTCAAAAGGAGGCGCAACGTAAAAAAATGCAACAAGCAATTTTGACAATTATTAGAAGAGAAACTTTAGAAGCAGAGAAAAAAGAAAAAGACAGATTGGCTAAACTAAAAGCCAATAATGACAATACCAAAGTGAAGCCAAGTAGTGAAAATAAAACTACGCCTACCAGTGGCGGGGCTAAAGTAAATGCAGCTGAAGGCGGTTTAAAAAGTACTACTGATAATCGTCCCTACTCCGCATTAGAAACAACAGAAGAAGGTAGGGAAACATCCGTTTCATTTGAAACCAATAGAGGTAATTTACCTTGG
>Ga0209358_10003899_pt1 | contig 10872 bp, 4 predicted proteins | sample LauGreFa1BDMLBSN_2_FD_187574 | JGI IMG/M metagenome (GOLD analysis project Ga0209358, IMG submission 187574) | Freshwater lake microbial communities from Lake Michigan, USA - Fa13.BD.MLB.SN (SPAdes) (version 2) | ecosystem: Environmental > Aquatic > Freshwater > Lake | place: Lake Michigan, USA...
CTATACATTAGTAAAAGACAAATTTAATTGTGTGGAACGAGGAAAGATACAGGTGAAGGGTAAAGGTGAGGTAGATATGTATTTTGTTGACCGTTTAATTTCAATTTAATGCAACTTATATCCGCGCATAGTCAAAACCCAACACCCAATTTAAATACTCCTCTTTAACTATTCGAATAGTATGACCAAGTATATAGCCCTGCTGTTTTTAACACTTTTTATTTATGCGTGTAATACCCCGCAGGAAGACAAAGCCAATCAAAAGCTGAGCAATCAAGACTCTCTTGTCTCATTGCAGGAAATAAGGATTGCGAGCTTACCTGATAGCCTTCAACCCAAGACTGTTTATTTGGATCAAATGCCCGCAGCTGAAGTGACTAAAGCGGGCGTGGGTGAAGTTAAGATGCCCTTTATTATGGAAAATGGAGGAAAATCTAATTTTACCAACTTTACCACAGATAACGGCCTGGCCTTAGATGCTATTGAGTGCTCATTTATGGATAAATCTGGAAATATTTGGTTCGGCACTCAGGGCGGCGGGGTATCCAAATATGATGGGAAATCCTTTACCAATTTTACCACGGCTCAGGGTTTGGCAGATAATTTTGTTTTAAGCATCAACGAGGACAAATTCGGAAACCTTTGGTTCGGTTCTTATGGCGGCGGGGTATCGAAATATGATGGGAAATCCTTTACCAATTTTACCACGGCTCAGGGTCTGGCAAATAAAAGTGTAAGGAGCATCACCGAGGATAAATCCGGAAATCTGTGGTTCGGTTCAACGGGCGGCGGTATATCCAAATATGATGGGAAATCTTTTACCAATTATACTACGGACCAGGGTCTGGTTAATAATTATGTTCGTAGCATCACCGAGGACAAATTCGGAAACCTTTGGATCGGCACTGATGGCGGTACATCCAAATACGACGGGAAATCCTTTACCAGTTTTACTACGGACCAAGGTCTGGCTAATAATGAGATTTTGAGCATCACCGAGGATAAATTCGGAAACCTCTGGTTCGGCACATATGGCGGCGGTGTATCCAAATATGATGGGAAATCCTTTACCAATTTTACCACGGCTCAGAGTCTGGCAAATAATAGTGTTAGAAGCATCACCGAGGATAAATCCGGAAACCTTTGGTTCGGCACTTTAGGCGGCGGGGTAAGCAAATATGATGGGAAATCCTTTACCAGTTTTACGACGGCTCAGGGCCTGGCAAATAATGAGGTTAGGGGCATCACCGAGGATAAATTCGGAAACCTTTGGTTCGGCACTGGCGGCGGCGGGGTATCCAAATATGATGGAAAATCCTTTACCAGTTTTACCACGGCTCAGGGTCTGGCAGATAATCTTGTTTGGAGCATCACCGAGGATAAATCCGGAAACCTTTGGTTCGGCACTTTAGGCAGCGGGGTAAGCAAATATGATGGGAAATCCTTTACCAATTTTACGACGGCTCAGGGTCTGGCAGATAATCGTGTTTGGAGCATCACCGAGGATAAATCCGGAAACCTTTGGTTCGGCACTAATGGCGGTGGGGTTAGCAAATATGATGGGAAATCCTTTACCAGTTTTACGACGGCTCAGGGTCTGGCAAATAATAGTGTTCCTAGCATCACCGAGGATAAATCCGGAAACCTTTGGATCGGCACTGGGGGCGGCGGAGTATCCAAATATGATGGGAAATCCTTTACCAATTTTACGACGGCTCAGGGTCTAGCAAATAATAGTGTGCATAGCATCACCGAGGATAAATCCGGAAACCTTTGGTTCGGTACATATGGCGGCGGTGTATCCAGATATGATGGGAAATCTTTCACCAATTTTACTACGGACCATGGTCTGGCAAATAATAGTATTCCGAGCATCACGGAGGATAAATCCGGAAACCTATGGTTCGGCACTGAAGAAGGGTTAAGCCTACTGAGCAACGATGCAAGGGAAAAGTTAGAAGAAAAAACCGATAAAGTCAGGAGTAAAGACAAGATTTCTTCAACTATTTTTAAGAGTTTTAAAATAGCCGATGGCTTGCCCGATAATTTTGTTACCAATGTCATTCAGATGCCCAACGGCAAAATAGCGGTCGGAACTAATTTAGGCATCACTCTCTTTAACCTTTCTAATGATGGCAACAAATTAACGGATATAGAGATATACAATACCAATACCGGCTGTCCCGTAAAGGATGTAAATGTCGGGCAAAATTGCATGCTATTAGATAGCAAAGGCATTGTTTGGGCTGGAACAGGTAACGATAAAACTGCTTTGGTACGATTTGATTATGGGGCATTGGAAAAGAATACAGAGCCACCGGCATTGATAATACAATCCATAAAGGTGAAGGATGAAAATATTTGCTGGTACAATATTCAAACAAAAGGCATCAGAAAAAACAGTGAAGACAGTTTGATAGCCCTTTTTCAGGAATTTTATGCATACGGGAAAGTCCTTTCAAGTGCTGAAAACGATTCTATTCTAAAACGCTTTGGGAATATTCAATTCGATGGGATCGCCAAATTTTATCCAATACCTGAAAATTTAGTGCTGCCATACGAGCACAACCAAATCGCCTTTGAATTCGCGGCCATAGAAACAGAAAGACCATTTTTGGTCAGATACCAATACATGTTAGAAGGATATGACGAACAATGGAGTAATGTGACGGAAAAGAGCAGTGCAAACTTTGGTAATATTCAGGAAGGAACTTACGTTTTTAAACTCAAAGCGCGGGGTTCGAATGGAGTGTGGTCAGAACCGATAACCTATACTTTTAGAGTATTGCCACCTTGGTACCGCGCCTGGTGGGCCTATTTGTCGTATTTTGTTTTGGTTGTTGGATTGATATTTTTATATATACGCTGGCGAGAGCGTGCTTCAAGGGCACGACAAAAGGAATTAGAAATAAAGGTGGAGGAAGGCACAATGGTGATTCGGAAGCAAAAAGATGAAGTGGAAAATTTATTACTGAATATTTTACCCGCAGAAGTAGCGGAAGAACTTAAGGTTAAAGGCAGTGCCGAAGCGCAACAATTTGACGAAGTAACGGTATTGTTTACCGATTTTAAAGGCTTCACACAACTCTCAGAAAAAATGAGTCCGAAGGAACTGGTTTTCGTTATCAATGAATATTTCTCTGCTTTTGATCATATAATGGTGAAGTATGGAGTAGAAAAAATAAAAACCATTGGCGATGCCTATATGGCAGTAGGCGGTCTTCCTATTACTACAAGCACCCACGCAACGGATGTTATTTCGGCTGCCATAGAAATCCAGCAATTTATGGCTGAGCAGAAAAGTCGAAAAGAAGCACAAGGCGAATTGTTTTTCGACATTCGCATTGGCATACACACCGGACCTGTTGTAGCGGGAATTGTAGGGGTTAAGAAATTTGCTTACGACATATGGGGTGATACCGTTAATACGGCCAGCCGCATGGAGAGCAATGGTGAGGTGGGCAAAATAAACATCAGCCAAACGACCTATACATTAGTAAAAGACAAATTTAATTGTGTGGAACGAGGAAAGATACAGGTGAAGGGTAAAGGTGAGGTAGATATGTATTTTGTTGACCGTTTAATTTCAATCTAACGCGTGTGTGACTCCCTTCGCTCGTTTGGGTGTTTTGATTCACTCGCAGTGGACTAATCCCGAGGGGATGTATCCGCTTTCGGTGCGGTTTCGGGATTGGTCATTCGCTTGGCGATTCAACATAATTCTTAAAACGATCCAAGATCATCTGCCAGCCCATGCGTTGCATGTCTTCCGGATTCTCATTCTCAGGATCGAATTCTTCCGTAATCTTCACTCCTCCTTCCACTTCTTCAAACATTGTATTCCACAACCTTCCATCTTCCAAAATGACGTCGATGCGTTCATTCACAACGACAGATGTGTATGTTCCACTGAAATCAAATTGAAACGAAGCGTCACGAGCAGCCATAGTGTATGTAAAACTTCCACCTACCGTTAAATCTACTCGTGCAGCCGGACAATGCCAATCGACGTTGTCAAAACTACCAAAACAAAAATGAAATCTTCGCTCCGAGTTATTTAGAACTACCTTGAAAAAAAATAAATCAAATGTGCTTTTCTTCTACTGCTAGTTTCTCTGCCTCACTTGTTATTGGAACCATAGGTGTAGTTACATATAAAAAGAGCAAAGATTCCAATTTGAAATTCTTAGGAGCCATTCCGTTTCTCTTCGCGGTTCAGCAATTCACAGAAGGGTTTGTTTGGTTAAGCTTCAACAATTTCAACTTTCAATTTATTCAAGAATCTGCCACCAAAGCATTCTTATTTTTCGCATGGGTGTTGTGGCCCATACTTATGCCCTATTCCATTTATCACATTGAAGAACCTGGAGTCAAAAAGAAGATTAACTTCTATTTACTTCTATTGGGAATCGTATCTGGACTTCATTCCATTTATATGCTCTTCGCCGATAACGTGCAGCCTTTAGTGAACGACTTTCACATTGATTATATCGTCTCTACTTCCACCTTTGAAAAAAAGATTCAAGTCATTCAGCAGATCAGTTATGTCGTTGTGACAGTGTTGCCTTTGTTCGTTTCTTCTTTGAAAGGCGCGAAGGTTTTAGCAACAGCGAATTTCATTGCGCTTATTTCAGCATTCATCTTTTTCAAACATTCGTTGCCAAGTACCTGGTGTTTTTTCGCGGCTATTTTAAGTGGAATTATTTACTGGATTGTTCGAATGAATTCGAAGAAGACCATTGTTTAATTGAATTCATTTTCATAAAAAAAGCCCTTCCAATCGGAAGGGCTTTTTCACTTGTCAATTCTGCTTAATAAGTATTCGATGAGTTTTCATCAATCAGTGCATCGCAGTCATCATCGATACTGTTACAGGTTTCTGTAACTCCTGGTCTAATTAGTGGGTTATTATCATTGCAATCACCTACGATTCCACCTGTCGTATTGTAATTAGCGCCTGGACTTGTGCATGACATATTAGTACTAACATAAGATCCGTCAGCGTCAACATCCAAGTACCATATAGTTATTGGGCTAATGGCTGAATTTACATCGTTACAATCCAAATTGTTTATTACATATCCCGCTGGTTGAGCACAAGCAATGGTTGCTGTTCCAGTTCCGTATCCGTCGCCATCAGCGTCCAAGTACCATGCAGTTGTTGGGTTAATGGCTGAATTTGCGTCGTTGCAATCGGTATTGTTTAGCACATATCCAACTGGTTGAGAGCATGCTTGAGTAAATGTGGGTAACGTGAAACCATTGAAGTTACTAATCGTTAATGTTGCGCTACCATACCCATCGTCAAGAGTCACAACTGAAAACCCGAAGGTACTTCCTGCATTAACTATTACGCTCTGTGTACCTGATTGTGTTTGTGGACCGAAATTATTCGAAAGTTGAAACGCCGTGCCGTTGATGTAATAAGCAGGGTCATATTCTGCTCCGTCAGTTGTTGAGAATGACCAATTGAAAGAATAGGTTGCACTTACCGTTGCTACAAATGAAACCGAGCCTGTTAATGTTTGTCCTGAATTACTATTACTTCCAACAATAACAAGTGAACCATTGGAACTAGATGCGCTTGAACTTCCTTGCACAAGAACATTTATTGCTGGGGTTCCGATTCCGTATCCATCGCCGTCGGCATCAGAATAATAAATGGTTTGACAACCACCACCTTGAGCCCTTGCCATCGAGAAAGACAGCAGTAAGAAAGCAAACGATAAAAATCTTTTCATTGGAATACAGTTTATGTTACAATTAGCTCTCAAATATAATTTTTATCATAATTTGAATAGTTTGTAAATATAACATTCCGAAACCTTTCTCTAAAGAACCCTTGTTAAAAAATTGTTAAATTCGTTAAATTTCAATGTTTTCGATAAAAAAGGATATATTTCATAAAAAAAGCCCCTCCAATCGGAAGGGCTTTTCAATGAAAGAAATATCGTTTACTTTTGAACCATCAAACGTTGCGTTTGAACTTCACCGTTGAAGAGGGCTTCAACAAAGTACAGTCCGTTTGCAAGTGGACGTTCGAATGTGATGTTGGTGTTTAGCACTCCGTCCACTGCGTAACGGTTGCTCAATACTTGGCGACCCATTGCGTCTACAACGCGAATTTGAACGTTCTCTGAAGTCACCCCAGATAAGTTAATGTTCACATCTGTTCCGTGCGTTGGATTCGGATATAAGCTCATGTTCACTTCGTTTGCAACAAGCATATCGCGTGTAGCATTTCCGTTAACCTCACTTCCTTGTTCCAATACCATTCCGGCAGAACCAACGATACACATATTTTGAATTGGGCCATAAGCAGCTGTTCCATAAGAGAACACTGGAGCTGTGCGAACCGCATAGGTCTTTCCGTATTGAAGCGCAACCACCAAGGATAAGTTGACATAGTTACTTGCCGCTCCGCGGAAATATACGATTGGAATTCCAACTGCATTTCCACCTGCATCCAGTTCTGTGAATTCCCACTTCCAGTTTGTTACTCCACAAACCCATGGCAATGATGCTACAATTGCTCCACGGAATTTCGGTCCAACAGAACAACGATCGTTTGCGCGCAAAGCTGTAGCAGCGGCTTGCTCCATTGTGATTGAACAAGGAGTCAATGCTGGAACTTCAATAAGTTCAACGCCACCGGCTGCGTTTGTTAAGTTGTAAATGGTTGTCACGCTAACGCTGTAGGTACATCCCAATGGAATCGTAGGTGAAACCGTTGAAAGTGTTAGGTAGTCAGAACTTTGTGTCTTCACATAGGTGTTACCCAATGCAATTCCGCTTGTTCCAACAAAAGTGAAACGGTATTGAACACCCGATCCCGCCCATGTTGCTTTGAATATTTTACACAAATTCAAAGTACTTGACCATGTTGCACTGTTTCCTGTGTCACATCCGCCACGCTTCAATATTTTCACACAAATGGTGTAGGAACCAATACCTAAAGCACTGTTGTAGTTTCTTACTCCAATTTTATACAATTGACCAGCAGTTAATCCAGAGAAGTTCAACACCTCTCCACCTAATCCAGCCACCGCATTTTCTGTAGCAAGTAATGTACCTGTGTTCGATTGTAATTCAACCAAAATATCATTGGCTGTTGAACCTACTACAATACTCACCGCTTCTGATGTTGCGGTGAAGTAGTGCCATTTATCTTCCCCAGTTAAACAAATAGACTGCGAGGACAAAGAAGGTGTGAATCCTGCAAGCGTATGGCTTTGAGTTACACAACCTGGATAGAAGTTCGTCCAAACATATTGAGAAGTAGCAGGGCTCTCTCCTGCCAGTTGATCAGGCAAACAACCATCGTTTACAACTCCATCGCAATCGTCGTCGGTAGAATTCGAACATATCTCAACCGCACCTGGATAAATTGCACTATTTGCGTCGTTGCAATCGCCCCCGATAACTACAAAACTACCTGTTAAAACAGCACATGTAGAAGCTACTAATGCACCACCGAATGTATCGCCGTCAAGGTCTGAGTAATAATTAATGATTGTCAATCCTTCATCTATTGAACCGTCGCAATCATCGTCAGTTAAGTTACACGTTTCAGTTGCTCCGGGATTAACTGCAGAACTTAGATCGTTACAATCAGTGTTGTTCGCTACCATACCCATTGGAGCAGCGCAAGCAATTGTTGCTGTTCCAGTTCCGTATCCGTCGCCATCAGCATCCAAGTACCATGCAGTCGTTGGGTTAATGGCTGAATTTGCATCGTTACAATCGGTATTATTTAACACATATCCAACTGGTTGAGCGCATGCATTTATTGCTGCTCCTGCTCCATAGCTGTCTCCGTCCGCATCGTTATAGTATGCTGTGGTCGGGATTCCTTCGTCAATTGAAGAATCGCAATCATCGTCTGCACTGTTACAAACCTCCGTTCCTACTGGATTAACAGCAGCTAATGCATCGTTACAATCGGTGCTGTTGGCAACATATCCGAATGGCTGTGTGCAATAGCTTAAGGTCGAAGAAATATTTCCGTATCCGTCTGCATCCAAATCGGCATACCAAGTCGAAGGTGTGCAAGGAGCGAAAGCAACCGCGCGATAAGCTTTGTTGGTTGTGCTTAACAATGTTGAAACAGTATTTAATGTCGGTGTCGCTGTTCCGTTGTCATCGAAATATATAACTTGTGTTCCACTCGTGTTCGATACCGTAGCGTAGATTCTTGGATTCACTCCTGCATAGAAATCAACAGCTATTCCGTAGGCACCGGTTGAAGCTCCCACACTCATTGTGTATGCCAAGGCCCATGTTCCTGCGGTGTTTACCCACTTCTGAACTCCACCACCAGCAGACGTTCTTGCATCGGCCACGTAACAAACTGTTTCAGCAGTATTGAATTGGAAGCCGTATGGATTACTACCCGTTCCTGTAGGAATAATCAATGCTGCTGTTTGTCCCGTTGTTGTTGGAAGTCCTGAACCAATTTTATGTACTCCCAAGGTTGTTGAACCTGTTGAGAAAAATAAACTTCCGTTTTGAGCGCTAACTACACGTGTGTTTCCAATAGTGCTATAAACGTTTCCGGAAGTGCCTGTTCCAAGGTAGCTAATTCCACCCGAAGCATTTCCACCCCAATAGTTATTTCCTTCTGAAGTAACGCTCCGAAGGTTACTTCCTGTTGTTAATGTTGAATTGATTTTGTTGAATGAACCGTACCCAATTCCTAAGGTTCCAACAGAACGAGCAATGTTTGCGGCAGAAGCAACACTGGCTAGTCCGAGTGCGGCATCATAACCAGGTATAGACAATTTAGAAAAATCAGATGAGCGTGAAAGGAATCCTTCAGAAGTTGAAGAACCTGCCATCACTAATTTATTTGTTCCTATTGTTGGAAGTGTTATTGTTCCAACTAAACCTGCGCTGTTGTACTCTTCCAAGAAGAATGCTGTACCGGCTGAACCAAGAGCCGCGGCGCCTGTTCCAACACGAGTAACAACAATGTTACCGGCCGTGAAGTTACCGTAAGTACATGTGGTATTGTTCGGACAAGTAACAGCTGCGTTGTAGTTGTTTGCATTCGGATCGAAGCAACCTGAAACAGCTCCTTCGTCGATTCCTGCAACACAGTTATCATCGATACCGTTACACAAATTCTCGGTAGCACCTGGATTCACAGCTGCGTTTGCGTCATTACAATCGGTAGTTGGAAGAACGGTAGCAGAGTATCCTGCTCCCGGATTGTTACAAGCCAATGTTGAAGATGCTGCATAAGCATCTCCGTCTGCATTCAAGTACCAAGCAGTTGCATAAGTACAAGACCCGTCAGAAATATTTGCTAAAGCATCATAGTTACAAGCCGTATTGTCCATACAACCGTAGTCAGCGCAAATAGCGTTAACGTTGGTATTTAAATTAATATCGGTTGCAGTAATGTTTGTTACTGATTCAGTTCCAACTAAAATAATTGCATAGTTGCTTGCACCTGTTGTTCCTGCTGGAAGAGTTACTATGATGGAACCAGTAGTTCCAGTAATTCCGTTGGCTGTTCCAACTATGTTTGCAGATGAATAAGAAGTGCTGTTTGCTGCTGTTAGATAAGCAACAACGTTATATGCTTGTGTAAAGTTGGTTGAAGTGAATGTCAATGAACCTGAGTAAGAAGGGCAGAAATCTGCTGTGCTTCCTGTTAAGTTAATGGTAGGACAACCTTCATCTATTGATCCGTCACAGTCGTTGTCAATTCCATCGTTGCAAACCTCAGCTGGACAAAGCGTTCCAGAAACACTGAAGTTGTCTACACGGCTTGTTCCGCCGGTTCCCAACGGTGACACTCCTGAAATCGATGTATTCGAAGCACAAACCAATCTGAAATAAACCATCGGTTGTCCCGCAATTGCTGTGATTGACGAAAGGTCAAATGAGCGCGTGTGCTCTGGTTTGTATATGGTAGATGACCATGCTGTAGTATTCGTCAATGAATAAACCGAACCGAAGTTGGTAAAGTTTGTTCCGTCGGTGCTGTAGCTCAATTGAAAATCTCTTGGTCCTGTGTTACTTCCCGTTTGATCTGCAGAAACATAGACCGTGCTGAATCCTAGTGTACTTGCTTGGAACTGATAGTAATCTCCAAGTGCCCAGTAGTTGCCACTTAAGGATGTTAAAGATCCGTTTCCGCCTGAATTACTCCAGCCCGATGTAGCACTGGCGTGATTCGCACTAACGCTACTTCCGACAGCATTCAAACCAATGGTTGCCGCTGGACCTGCGTAGGTTGCTCCGCTGGTTGAAAACGCAGCTAAAGATTCAAAACTCCATTTTGCAGCACCTGTTCTAACAACTAAATTCACCGTTGTTGATCCATTTGCGTTGTTTGAGTTACCCGGATTGGTTACCGTAATATCAGTAGTTCCCGCTCCAACAACAGTTAATGTGCTTCCTGTAACTGTCGCTACAGCGGTATTTGAAGACGTATATGTTGGAGTGAAAGGAGCAAAATTCGAAGAAGAAGTCAACGTTTGCGCCGGTTCTCCTGTTACCATTGGAGCCACCGTAAATGCGATGGTTTGAATAGCAGGAAGAATGTTTCCAGTTAAACCTGTTGGTTGAACAACAGTATAATTAGAGGCTTGTGCACCGAATAAAATTGAGTTCGCGGTAACAGCTATTCCGTTTGCAGCGTTTGGATCAGCGAATGTTCCCAATCCCACCAATGAAACCACATCACTATTGATTATACCTACCAAAGTTCCGGTAATCACGGCTGAAGTAGTTCCGTCGTAATATTTGTCTGTTACTTGCGCACCTGAAACGGTTAAAGCTATCGGATTTACAATCAAGGTTTGAGTCACTGAAGGCGCAGCTGCATAGGTAACTAAGTCACCTACCTGATTCGCTGTTATT
>Ga0209358_10003903_pt1 | contig 10866 bp, 8 predicted proteins | sample LauGreFa1BDMLBSN_2_FD_187574 | JGI IMG/M metagenome (GOLD analysis project Ga0209358, IMG submission 187574) | Freshwater lake microbial communities from Lake Michigan, USA - Fa13.BD.MLB.SN (SPAdes) (version 2) | ecosystem: Environmental > Aquatic > Freshwater > Lake | place: Lake Michigan, USA...
GCCGTGTGAAAGAGCGTGCCGGCCGTGTGAAAGAGCGTGCCGGCCGTGTGAAAGAGCGTGCCGGCCGTGTGAAAGAGCGTGCCGGCCGTGTGAAAGAGCGTGCCAGCCGTGTGAAAGAGCGTGCATGCCAGCCCTTCTTCAATGGTGATGTGTATGTCGAACTCACATGAGCCACATCGTGATGATTGGCATGATGATGTGAATGTCGAACTCAACTTCAGGGTCACCGGATGATGATAGCATGTCGATGTGTTAGTCGAACTCACATAGTCAATATATATTAGTCATGCTGTCATTATGGGTCTGCCATGGCGAAGAGCGTGCATGCCGGCCATGTTAAAGAGAGTGCATTCAACTGATGCCAGCCGTAATAAGGAGCGTGCATGCCAGCCCTTCTTCAATGGTGATGTGTATGTCGAACAAACATGAGTCACATCATGATGGTCGAGCTCAACTTCAGAGTCACAAGATGATGATAGCGTGTCGATGTGTTAGTCGAACTCACATGGTCATGCTGTCATTATGGGTCCGCCATGTCGAAGAGGTGCATGCCAGCACTAGGCCCAGCAGTGTTAATTTGCACTGTTAAAGAGCGTGCATGCCAGCCGTGTGAAAGAGCGTGCCAGCCGTGTGAAAGAGCGTGCATGCCAGCCATTCGTCAATGGTTATGTGCATGTCGAACACACATGAGTCACATCATGATGATAGCATGTCGATAAAAGTCACCCGATGATGATGGCATGTCGATGTGTCAGTCGAAATCACACAGTGAGGCTCTATGGTTCCACCGTGTTAAAGAACGTGCATTCAGCCGTGTTAGTCATATCCTTCCAAGACGCACAAATGTCCACCCAACATTTTGGGAAGCGCATGTTGGACGTACATACCTACAAGACTAGCGTTAAAGAGCAGGCATACCAGCCGTCGGCAACTAGTCCCCTTTTTTCGACAATCTCCATTTCGAACATTTCGACAAAAGTGTCAACTACAAATACACCTTGAAATGTTTGTCGAAATGTTCGAAATGGAGATTGTCGAAAAAAAGGGGACTAGTTGCCGACGGCTGAGGCATAACCAATGATACCAGCCCTTCTTCAATGGTGATGTTCATGTCGAACACACACGAGTCACATCATGATGATTGCACTGATTAGCATGATGATGTGACGTTCGAGCTCAACTTCAGAGTCACAAGATGATGATAGCATTCAGATTTGATGATAGCATGTCGATGTGTCAGTCAAACTCACACACTGACACACAGTGATGCTGTCATAATGGATCCGACGTGTCAAGGAGCGTGCATATCAGCCCTGCTTCAATGGTCATGTGTAGGTCGAACACACATGATGATGATAGCATGCTGATGTCGCTAAAAGTCGACGCCGGTCCAATCGGTGAGTTTGTATTGGAACTGATGGTAAGTTGGCGGCGTCTCCCGGTCGGACGGTGCGATCCATATGTCATCGATGCAGTATCCGTGATGTAGTCCGAGGATAGTGTCCAGATGCAGCGGCCCAAACGCGACCTTCCGCGTCTTGTCCTTGTGGCGCGTCTCGATGTTGCACGACGCTTCTAAATCGCCGATCGAAACCGACGACAAGTACCAAAAGCACTTGGTGCATCGTCGGTCGTGAGGCTCTTCGTCGGCTCTTGGTGGGGCTTGCGATGGGACGCCAAAGTAGATTTGGCGGTGTGGAACCCACGCGCCGTTGTGCTCCGTCAGCGACGTCGGGTGCTCGAAGGACGGCCCTGGCTCGCGCACCACCTCCAGCTTAATGCAAGCGGGCACGTCCTCGCTGCCACAGTGCCTGCGGTAGTGTCGCACCACGTTGTAGAGCACGGCCGTGTACTGGACGTGCTCGGGGCTGGTCCACGTGTCGCTCTGCGTCGTGCTCGCCGGAATGCCGCTCGAACTGGCAATCCTCAGGTCGTCGGTCGTCGACGCGTACCACCATACCCCCGTGTCATTATCGTACCACCACTCCTTCTCGGTCGACAGCACCAGACAGCTCGGGTCAGTCGCGTCGTCGCAGTACACGTTATGCGCGGGGTGGTATATGCGCGGGATGCGCTGCCAGGTTTCGTGTTGCTTGATGTACATCCGATTCGTCTCATTGTTCACCCACAAGCTCATATGGTCCTCCAACATCCGGTCGAATTGTCTGCGTTTTGATTGCATCGTAAATAGAGCACGTGGCTTTTTAAGGCACTATCCATTGTCGTATCCATGGTCGTATCCATATCCAAAATGAATCACACGGTCGGTTGGGTTTCGTCGCGCACCCACCCCATCCACGCACCCACGAGCCACACCAGCAGCATCAGCACCCCTCCCCACAGCGAGTCCACGAGCGCCAGCCATAGGGGGTACTTATCGAACGTCGCGTACTGCGTAAAGTCGTAGACCGCGTAGGTCGCGATGCCCGCCAGAAACGCGTGCGGCGCTGAGTCGACCTGGCTGGCCAAATACCCGAGTGCCAAGTACACCGGAATCGCACCCCACCATCGCATCCTCATCGGCCGTCCGCCCTGAATGGCTCGAACGAGTGCGCTGAACCCCGGCCCCTGGAGCCAAAGCCACGGCACGTCGAGCGCCATGGCCACAATCGACAGTCCGATGATTGGTGCGCAGTTGCTCACCGCGCCCATGCTACTTACTCTACGCTCAATTCGTCTTTTCTTTTATTTCGTTTACGCATACGAACGTACGTCCGCCAAACATTTCCAACATGAATGTAGGTGGATGGATGGTGACTCATTGGTGAGTTTTCGGAAACGCCCGCTGGACGGACCATGGTTAACCCGACACACCAAGAGGTGGCGGACGCCGATACCAAGGCCAAGCATGGACAAGCATGTCGCCAACGAAGGAACGTGCATGCGTGAGTACTCAACAATCAGGCTACTTTCCAATACCAGGACCAATAGACACTGAAATGATTTAAACGAATGTGTCCGATTGGCCGTCGGACCTTGAACATTGCGCGCACTCTCTCTTGTTCCGATGTCCGACTACCATGAGTTGAATGCCTTCTGTCAAGAAGTTGCCGATTGGTACAGTTCGAACCCTGATACGAAAACTCCCAAGCTCGCGTCGATTTACGCCCCTGTCAAGTCTGGCAAGCGGTTTATGGTGAAACGACTGAAGGCTGTTATGAATGGGTATGAGCACGTGTTTATTTCCGCGTTCAATCGCTGCGCAGACGAGTCTCAGCGTAAGGAGCTGCAGGAAGTGGGAATCCGGGTCGTGAATTTGGGCAAGAGGGATGTCGTCCCCACTCTGATTGGGGAACTCCGAGGGATTCCGCGCGGGCGAGGCATCCTGCTCCACGTCGACGAGTGCGATTACGGCTCTGGTACGAAGCAGCGGCTCAACGCCGCCTTGGCTGCGTGCCTTCAATTGGGGGGAACAGGCCTCGTAACCTACAGCGCCACGCCCGAAGAGGTACTAATCGCTCTCGGTTCCGTTCAGGTATCCGAAGATGTCGACATCGTCGAGTCGGATGCTGACAGCAGCACAAGCGACGATATGAGCGACGTCTCCTCGAATTCGGAGCTTCTGGAGGAGATTCGGAGCAGCCCCAACTACCGAGCGTTCACCTTTACACCACCCGACACGTACAACGGGGCCAAGAAGTTTCTGGACGAGAACCTGGTTCACGAGGCGATGCCGTTCTTCGTTTCTGGGGAACTCTCCGAGCAGGCGCAGGGCTTGCTTGAGGAGCTTGTCGATGGCTGTGGGAATCGAGGATACCGCAACATTGCTATTCTGCGGATTACTGGTTCGGAGCGACGCGGCGAAGGCACCAACTTCCGTAACTTCTTCCATTTCGTTTCCAATGGCAGCACCTGCCCCGAGATTCTGCGCAAAGTCACCATTCGCTTTGACCGTGCAGACGGCGATTTCAAAACGGAGGACGACAGCAATGTGACGTGTGAGCGAATTGGCTGGTCCGACCCCGCCTACTGGAACGAGATCAAAGACAGCGAAATCGCCAGTCTCATCGTGCACGAGCAAACCGCATCTCGCTCCACTGAACTTGCCAAGCCTGGCACGACCCTCAAGCGTCGCCTGGGGGCTCACGAGCAGATTCTGTGGACGCACGATTTCCGAAAGACGATCACCTACGGCACCAACGCCCAGGCTCAGTTACGGGTTGTACACTACGGCAAGTTCCACCCGATCAGAGTGTTCGGCAACATGGCGACATGGGAGCTTGCTGCCAAGAAGATAACTCCGACAGAGTTCATAGCGAAGACCCCGAAGCAATCGACGCTCGCTCAGCGCGTGACGAGCAAGGTCACGACCGAGTTTCCGATTGAACGCTTTTTCATCGCCTTTGACCGAGTCGCCGATGCCGAGAATGCTGAAAATGTCGCATTAGCCAGGGGGAACGAGCGTTTGCGCGCGTTAAAGATCATGGCTCGTCGGAAGGAGACGAGACTGGCGCAGCGGAACGCCGAAGACTTCTACACGCTCAATCCGAAGTGCCTCGCAAAGGACGACAACACGGTGTGTCGGATGCTAAGGTGTTTCAAGGACGGCGTTGAGGGGTATGGCTTCTTTTACCGGAAGCCCGAGTCTCGGAAAGAGACGAGTGTTGGATTTACGACGAGAGGCTCATGCTGGTCAAGTGTTATTTTGTAAGGCGCAAAGCGCGTCTCCAGAAGCTCGCTCGTTTTTCTTGGACCGCAATCAAACATCAATTATAGGCGCCCTTCACCTCGTTTATCTCACCGGTGGGCGGACCGGTTGACGTACCGGTTGACGTGCAGTGAGGTGCACGGTTGCTCACATTTCACATGATGGTACCCACCCTCTCGCATCTCATTCAACGACAGCGGCGAGAAATCGGCATTCCACCGTATAGTGGGGAGCGTATCGGACGAGTCGTCGACGAACACACACCTTTCATTGTCAATACAGTAGTTCGACGGACAGAATGTCTTAAAGGGTCGGTCCAACATTCCTTACTAAGTAATTCTTTTAAGATGTGGCACATGTCTCCATTCAATGAGTCCAATGCTCAGTCCATTGCCTCGCACATTCGAGTCGCAATCTACACAGCGTTTGTGCGTTGGACGACTCGCCGGGGGAGTCGGGGTGAGTGCTAAGGCTTATGCCCCACACACGAAGATTTGGGATTTATAACAATAGATGAATAAATGACACGACCGATTCGCAATCCCACGCCTCACCCGGTGGACGTTCGAGGCACGGCGCGAGGCACGCATCCAAAAACCACACGCATGGGTCCCCCACCACGCCCCCACGAGCCGTCGGCGGGCCATGTCGTCGGTGGCGGGCACTGGATGGACATGCTACACGCCCCTTCGTGGTTCAAGCCACTGCGAGCGCTGGCGTCGGACGACACGTTTCGACGTGACTTGCTCGAGGCCGGTCGACGGCCGATGCTGGACATCATCCGGATGGTGCGGACTCTCTCGACGACGACCTCCCCTCACCGTCCGATGGTCTCTCGGGAGGAGAAAAGGGCGTTGCGGGACGCGATCGACCAACTTTGGAACGGCGTGAGGCCGGTGCTCTTCGAATATCGGCTGTGCGACGAGATCCGAGAGCTGGACGCGTCTCGAATCATGAAGGATTTGATGGGACGTCTGGTCTCCTACCTCATTCTACGCGAGCGAGGAGCCGACGGTCGAGTCACCAGTACCACCGAGCGGACGCTCGCCACGAGGGTCGCCCAGGCGTGTAGTCGGTATATTTCCGAGCTACTCGGCAGTTTCTTTGGAACAGGCCCAACGATGGCCGTTGCCGGAGTCGAATTGACGTTACAAGAAATCGTCGAGATTATGCACTACAAGTCCATCATCGATAAGCACGCGCCTCTCGTGTACGAGGAGCCAAATCTGCAAAAGGGTGGCGTTTTCAACGTGCCTGAGGAATGGGGCCCGGAATGGGCCCCGATACGCTATTCGTTGTACTTGCTGATATTGGTGCTGGTTATACTATGGAAGTTGTGCGCCACAATCTCCGACCCCGACGCCGAACGACGGCGGGCAAATACCACGGCCTTGCGACAGTCCTTTGACGCGGCGTACGATGAATTCACCCAACGGAGGAACGACGGTGGACCCTACTGGACGGAACGCTTGAGAGCGTGGACCACGCGACTGGCTTCCATCGCTCGGAGAGAACCATTGGTATTGGAAAGGCTCTACGCCAAGCGCGACGACATCCCGAGGCCGTCTGATGATGCGTGCGTGATATGCTTTCACGCGGAGCGAACGGTCTTGTTGTCCAAATGTCTCCACCTAGTCTTGTGCGATACATGCGTCCGACGGTTGTTTGTGAACGACGCCATCACATGCCCGATGTGCCGGACGAAACAGGAACGGCGGTACGCCATGCCCCTGTTGGAGTATCTCTACGATACCAACACTCCCCCCGCGGACATCATCATGAACGGTGGTTGCCGGACGTCGCCGGTACAAACGTCGCCGGTACCAACGTCGCGGTTGTACCGGCGAGGCTAGGACTTTTGGTAGTAATAACATCTCATGTAGTAAATGCCATTGTCTTTTTCGACCGACGAGCATCCCCTAATGCAACCTAATGTCTGCGCCTTGAGACGGGTCGATTGGCGACAATCAGTGGCGACCGAGGTCCGACGATTCAAGCGTCGACACTTCCGAGAAAGAGTGCTGTTTGACAAACTCTTCTAAATCAAACGCCGACGCCGAGGCTACACACTCCCCGGTGTACCTAGTCGGCTCATCGTCCGACGTCCGCGTGGTGGGTGTCTGCACGTTGAGGTAGGCCAGTAACATCGAGTAGTTGCGCTCTAATTCGCACACACGCTGCTCATATCCGTTCCACACGCCCGCCCAATCGTGGCTCTCGGAGGGCGTATTACTCGGCGCATTACTCGGCGTATTAGTCGAATGCACGGGCTGGTTTGGGTCGTCGGGATGCACGATGTGAAACCAATGGCTCGCGGTCGTCAGTGGCTTGGCCTTGATTCGCCCACCGTCCCGCATCTTGCTCCAAAGGCCACGGTCGATGGCGCCAGCGAGGTCGGGGCGCGCGGATACGAGGCTGTCCTTCGAGACCCAACCGCGCTTGTTGTTTCCAAACGTGCAATATACAAAGGTCTGCTCGTCGTCGGTGCGCGTCCACTCGCGATGCACGTCTCGCACGAAAGAGGTCGCAATCAACGTAGGTCCGGGTCGTTTCATCGGGTGGCACCGAATCCAGACGGAGGCGAATCCACTGTTCAATACAGACGGTGGCGGGGATCGTGTGTGCGTCCGAACATGCTTTGTATCTACAACAACCGCTGCAAAGGTTTGAAAACCTTATCGCCGAATGTATCGGACTCCGATGGCCTGGACGAGTCAGTCGTCCATGTATTGACGTGTGCTAAAAAGTTAGTACGAAGTATCGGACTCCGATGGCCTGGACGAGTCAGTCGTCCATGTATTGACGTGTGATAAAAAGTTAGTACGAATTAACGTTCACTGGAGTAGCTGACAGTCGATGTTCCGTGCTCTGTGACCGTCCGGATGAGACGGATGGTCCAAATCAAACGCACGCTTCGGCTGGTTTACGTGCACCTGTGATAGTAAAAACCACGTGAGCGAACTGACGCAAACGTCCGGCTGCACTAACATGGCGACGAGCTGGTAGAGCATGTTCAATGAACGATAATCCAAGGTCATGATGTTCATGAAAAGCACCTCTGAGAGATTATGAATCATGTGCAATGGAACCAAGTCCATCACACGATGGGCGATGTGCAACTGGGGGCATGGGACATAGCGAGTCAGACAGTCGGAACCATACACCCTCCTTAGCATCGTGCGTGTATGGCGTGGAATGGGGACCCTCAGATGCTCGAACGGAACCCACTTCAACACGGACGGATGCACGTCTCTCACTGCAACCCACTCCTTCGCAAAGGTGTGGCTCAGAAAGTACGAAGGCTTACCAGCGGACACGAGTGGACCGGCATAGACGTACCGTCGGTCGCTATCGTCCAGTCCCATCAAGAAGAGGTCGATAGCAGGTGTCTTGGCGCCATTGCGCTGGTAGACCCTCGCACCGCACCCCTCCGTCAGGAAAATCCCATAAACGGGATCCAACTCCAGCCGGCTCAGGCGTGCGAGTTTCGGATATTCATCAATGGGCACGCCGAGGTCGATATCGTCGTCGAATGGAATGATGCCCTGATGTCGCACAGCCCCGAGGAGCGTCCCTGCGACGGCGAACCATCGGATACGATGTTCCTTCGCCACTCGGGTCCAGAAGGCGAGCATCTCCAGCAGTATGCGGTACGTCTCTTGTAGTCGAGGTGCAAACTGGATGCACCCGCGCTCATCCGCGTCGGGGATGTGGTTGGTCACCGTCCAGGTGTGATGGGTCTGTCCGATTTGGTAGGTATAGTTTGGCATATAATTTAATGTTTTATGCAATTATTTTGTACAGGAACCGGCCTTCCCAAGCATGCAATTCATGAGCGATCCACTAGGCAATGACCACGTGTGTCCAGGAAGCGTGTGGAATGTTCGTCAACCAGACTTGGTGAATGAATCGTCATACCATCTCGTAAGGCCGCACCAATCTTTCCGAATGGTGTTAGTAACTTAGTACCGGATTTGGCACACTTGAAAGAGTGCTTCCTTCCACCATATTCGCTTGCGATCCAAAACCCGCCGCAGGCACCCCAGTGCGTCGGGAAGGCGCATTGGTTCGTCGCCCGGCTGTGTTCATCAAGCTCACCGGATGGTAATGCATGTGATAGCATGCCGATGTCTCTGTAGAACTCACACTGATGGCTGCATTCCGATGTGTCTGTCAAATACAAAACATGATAACGTGAGGATGTCCGGTCGATGTCTCTGTAGAACTCACATGGCTGCATTCCGATGTGTCTGTCAAATACACAAGATAATAACATGCTGATGACCTGTCGATGTGTCCGACTCCGAACAGTGTCGGTCGAACTCAAATGTTGAAATGTTGATGATAGCATGCCGATGTTTGCAAGTCGATGTATCTGTCGAACTGTCCCTAGATGTATCATGTTGATGATAGAATGGCGAATCATTGGCGATGTGTCTGGCGAAGTCACACGATGATGATTCTGAATCATGATAGATGACGTGTCTCAGTACGGTGTCTGTCGAAATCACAATGTGATAGCATGCCGATGTGTCTGTCGAAATCACACCGTCCGGCTCTAATCATGCGTAAGCCTAGATATCGTGCATGCATGTCTGACGATGTTAAAGGGCGTTCATGCCAGCCTTTGTTAAAGAGCGCATGCCAGCGCCTTGCCACATGGTGATGTAACCGACACTTCCATGTGACTCATAGGATGATGGCATGGATAGCATGTCTTTAACACGGGCTGGCATATGCTCCTTCACACGGGCTGGCATGCGCTATTTCACACGGGCTGGCATCATGTAGCATGCACACTCTCCATGCGAACACATAATGAGAGCATGACTTCGTGAGTTCGAATGACACACCAGCATGACACATAAGCATGCGAACATCAACATACTGTCATCAACATGCTATCATCAGCATGTAGTTAGACAGACACGTAAGCATGCGAACATCGGCATGCTATCATCTTGTGAGTTCGATGCACATGTCGGTGATATCATCACGTTGTGCGACCGGTATGCACACTCTTTCACAAGTTGGGCCGGCTCGGGGGTCTATGGACTAGTCTGGGTCGTTTGCAGTTAAGGGTGTTCTCAATCGGTAAATATGCTCTCCACTCTTTCACAAGTGCTGGCATGCACACTCTTTCACACAGACTTGTATCATGTGGCATGAACACTCTCCATGCGAACACATAATGAGAGCGGTATGGCGAACAAAAAATTGCGCAATTTCGCACCCACTACTTAACGAAGGAACTCTCATACGTTAGTACTCAACAATCAGGCCAAGATACAATGGACACTAAAATGATTTAAAAGAAATGTGTCGAATTGGCCTGATTGTTGAGTACTCACGCATGCGAGTTCATTCGTTAAGTAGTGGGTGCGAAATTGCGCAATTTTTTGTTCGCTACATGGAATGAGAGCATGACTTCGTGAGTTCGAATGACGCACCAACATGCGAACATCAACATTCTATCATCAACGTGTGAGTTCGACAGACACATCAACATGATATCATCAGCATGTAGTTCTACAGGCACATCTGCCTGGCCGCATGCGCATGCTTGCGCGCACGTGCACGTCTTACCCGCGTGTGCACGCGAGTCGGCATGCGAACATCGGCATGATTTTTTGCAGACACAAAGGCATGCGAACATCGGCATGCGAACATCGGCATGTGAGTTCGACAGACACATAGGCATGCGAACATCCGCATGCTATCATCTTGTGAGTTCGACAGACACATCAACATGATATCATCAGCATGTAGTTCTAAAGGCACATCGGCATGCGAAAGTCGGCATGCGAACATCGGCATGATTTTTTGCAGACACAACGGCATGCGAACAACGGCATGTTATCATCAACATGTGGGTTTAAGAGACACATAAGCATGCGAACATCCGCATGCTATCATCTTGTGAGTTCGACAGACACATCGGCATGTTATCATCAACATGTGAGTTCGACGACACATCGGCATGTTATCATCAACATGTGAGTTCGACAGACACATAAACATGATATCATCAGCATGTAGTTCGACAGACACATCGGCATGCGAACATCGGCATGCTATCATCAACATGTGAGTTCGATAGACACATAAGCATGCGAACATCCGCATGCTATCATCAACATGTGAGTTCGATAGACACATCGGCATGTTATCATCAACATGTGAGTTCGACGACACATCGGCATGTTATCATCAACATG
>Ga0209358_10003904_pt1 | contig 10862 bp, 6 predicted proteins | sample LauGreFa1BDMLBSN_2_FD_187574 | JGI IMG/M metagenome (GOLD analysis project Ga0209358, IMG submission 187574) | Freshwater lake microbial communities from Lake Michigan, USA - Fa13.BD.MLB.SN (SPAdes) (version 2) | ecosystem: Environmental > Aquatic > Freshwater > Lake | place: Lake Michigan, USA...
TCCAGTAAAAAAGGACATTTAATTAACCATTACAACTATCATTACAATACATCATTACAATACAATCATTACAATACATCATTATCAATACCATTCATCTCCACACTCTGGAACTATTACCTGAAACGTTTGCACTGGCTTCACCACCTCCTCCTCTTCTTTTTCTTTTAACACCACTCTTGATTCCACTATATCCTTAGCCTTCGCCTCCGGTACTACTGCGCGACTTGCTTTATTTAATATATGTGTATACACTCCGAAATTACTTCTTACAAAATTATCAATTATTCTTACCACTGGAGCGGGAACACTTCTTATATCATTTGATACATTCACTTTACCATTCATACGAATATCATTGATATTTGCTTTTTCGAAAAACCCCATTATGATTTCATAATAATTATCAAATCCAAATGACAGATTCTTTATTCCCGCTTCGCCGAACAATGCTTGAACTGAATGCTTAAATTCATATTGGTGTAATTCCTTTAAACATACTTTCAGGACTAATTTGATCTTGCGATTATTACCTAGTAATTGCGCGTGTTCCAATTGTTTCTTATTTGTACTTATAAATTTCAAGTAATTCATATTCAAATCCTTTTCGATACGATTACTTTCTTCCAACAGTGAATGTTCATGACTATATGAACATTCACCCATTTCTCCATCAAAACCAAAATCTCCATCAAAACCAAAATCACTCATTCTCTAAACTCGCTTTAAACTCTCTGAACTCGCTTTAAATTCGATTCTTTACTCGATTTATTAATTACTTATACACATTCAAAATATTTAGATTTCAATTTTTTACACCACCTACTCTACACTATCACTAATACAAATCAAGTTTACAGACGCCTGCGTGATCGGCGGGAACGACTTCTTGAACGACTACTTGAACGACTCCTTGAACGACTACTTGAACGACGAGAACGACTCCTTGAACGATTCCTTGGTAGTTCTATGATTGCATCACTACGAACCAAAACGGGCACACTATTCGGTAAACTATCAATATCCAAGGGATCATCGACTGGACCCCCACGAACCAATTCTCGTGTGACACGCATAGAATGAGGCATGGGCCTAACATCAGGAGACACTGATTCACCAGTGGAATTAGTAGTAGTAGATGTAGAATAAAATATATGTCCTGGTGGTGGTTTTACCATATTATATATTAAATAAATATATAATATTTTGTATACATACAACTTGAATCTTCTAAATTAAATATATCACCAAATAATTCAACTATTCAATTATTTCTATTTATTTTAACGCGTATACACACGAATACTTGTAAGATTTAATTAAATTTAACAACGATTTTTACCATTTCTTTTTTAATACACTTGCAAGCAGATACAGATAGTTCCTCCCTCTTCTTACGTGTTTTATTGTCGGATTGACCAGTCGATGACTCTTTCGATTTCTTTAAAGATGATTTACTACGTGCTTTCATATCTGCACTAATATCGTCATAATTGTCTTTAATATAATCCAATACTTTGTTTTCAATCGCCCAATGAAAGAAATTTAACTGTCCAAGAGTTGTTTCCATAAAAGAGTTTTCATCGAATGGGATATTAATTCTTTCCGAACGACAACATGGGTCAAATTGGTCTTTGTGATACCCATTTAATTTCAATCGATAGTTATCGTGTAATTTGAATCGAACTTTTTCAAGATCACCTTTCACATCTGGTTGGTCTAATTCATATACTACATAATGTTGTTTTGCATAATTTGATATACCCCATTCAATAAGTCGTAATGACATTTTTTTACCTTCATATGTAGATTCATTTACCAAATTACTGACTATTTCTAATTTTGACTTATCACTGTAGTAATCCAATAATTTTTTCTTTAACGATTCTTTTTGTGTTTCAATTTTAGAATACATATATTATAAAAAAGATAGCGAATCACGTTTAATATATTTTATTAATTATTCTATTAATTATTCTATTATAAGAATTACTTGAAATAATTTGTTATGTTATGTACAAACGGATTTTCCTTGAGTTGTTGAGATAACACTTCTGGGTTTGCTCTGTCCATTTGGATTCCAGAATACAATTGATTCGAATGTTCATTGCGAGTACCCATATTTTCATAAGTAGGCACTTGTCCTCGAAGAGTAGGAATAGCCTCTCTAGTGTTGAGTTGTTTTAAATCACGAGGGTTTGATTTCATATTAATATCTGCATTAAACAATGCCATATTACCGGGCACACTAACTCCATGCACAGTAGTAGACTTTAAGTTATTACGATTATCGCATTGGATATCGTGATTCCTATGCATTTTATATCCAGTTGCTGCACCCGTTTGTTGGTAATTTCCAGTTTCTTGACGATTGGTATCAATAGGAACATATTCTATGTTTTTATAAGCCCCCTGGGTTTGATTTGCACTGTTGAATAAATGTCCAGGCGCTTTTTCAGATAATTCACGAATTGTAGGTGCCGGCTTGTTTTCAGGGCTATAAATATACGAATGGGGCACAGTAGATCCAGGGTTTTGGTATGGTCTTAATGTACCAATCGCGTTTTCTTTACGGGAAGGTCTTAATGCATCTAATAAAGGGGCTACAACTGCTCCGATTGCGCTACCCATTATTCCGAAATATTCACCTTCGTCATTTGTGTTTCTAGAGTTTTCATACATTACGTGTGAATTCATACCATAATCATCAGCAGTTGCAAAATTACGTCCCTGAGCACTTGCAATTCCAAAAGGTTTTTCACCCAATTCAATATTGGTGGATGGTTTATATTCACCATCAATTGCTGGTAATAAATGAGATGTCGCCACACCAGTATAGGAAGTCATGGTTTCTGGACGAGTAGTGTATCTATCAATAGGTGCGCCTGCAATGGCTTGACGTTTTTCGACACCGGTTGTGGTGAATAACCTATCATTTGTCATTTCATAATGACGATCCGGTCTATTTTTATCTACTTTACCAATGGTTTCTACGTCAATAGTATTAATCCTACTCTTTGCGGGACCTTCGTGACCGTACAACATAGTACCAGTTGCTTTTTGTTTATTTAATACACGCAACTCGTCTACATTATATTCAGTCTTGTAATTACGCGTATCAGCCGCCGTAATAGGGTTTGCACTAACGTGTTCAGGTTCGAATAATCGTACTCCATTCATAGAATGACTGGCATTCATACGTGATTGTACGAATTCGCTAGTACTCGGCATACCGTAAGCCCATTGCATATTTTGTTGGGGGTCGAATAACGGTGCAATTTCTCCTTTCGATTTACTTTGCGATCCGCTTCCGTTTTTATTATCTAAAATAGATTCATAATTCACTGAATCTCTCACATCTGTTTGTGCGGTCCCTTTAAAAAAGGGAACCATATTATTGTGTTCAAAATATGATTTGTCTACTTTATCGCCGGCTAATGAAGTGTATTGTGAATTTAAATTCGTGTTCACTTTTTGTGGTCCAAAATATTTATCAGTATATGCTCCATCTGAATCATATCTATTTTCTACACTAAGTGCACTTGTTCTATCATTTTGAAAAGATGTAATTGGTGTGTCAATAGGGTAGTTTTTATCGGGTATATTTGTATTTGGTAATTGTGTAGTAAAACCATCTTTTTTATTTTCCCCTTGTGTGTTCATAAAAAATAATCCGGTTAAGGCAACTAAAGGAAGTGCAATCTCCATTATATATTATATTATACATCTATTAAATAAAAATATATTTGACGTTTTTTTATACACAAACATAGACAGTACAATTAATACAGTTTTTATTAAGATTGCTTTGGTAAACTAAGTCAATTCTATGCTTATATTCCTAAATTATCGTCAATATACACAATAAAAATATTCAATCCAGTAAACAATTTAAACTATTAAATATAATAATTATTAATATGACGACTCGGTTTATTATAAAAATATTTTGTCCTTTTGCTACAAGTAAAGCATCTAAAGAAATATATGAAAGAATTAACTATGCTCATGTCATTGATTTTTATGGAAAAAATAAAAAAGTATTTTTTACAGACGGAGATGATTATACCCACGCAATCATAATAAATACAATTATGCCCGATCTAAAAATACCAAAAGAAAATGTAATTGGTTTGGCGTTTGAACCAGTTTATTTTTTAGGGGTAACACATGAGTTCGTCGATTATGCTAAAAAACATATTGGTAAATATTTTATTGGTGATAAGTTTAATTTGCCAGAACCTTTCATTGAACACTTTGGCTATATGTGGCATTCACGACCACCCGCTGAAATTACTAATAAAACAAAATTAATGTCAATAATAGTAAGTGAAAAAGAAGTTGCTCCTGGTCATAGATATCGCCACGAATTGGTGCAAGCCATTATACAAAATAATTTACCGATTGATATATATGGACGAGGTAGTAATAAGTATAGATATGATAGAGTAAAAGGGAAATTCAATGATGCAGAACCATACGAAGATTACTTATTTTCTATTTGTATTGAAAATTATGTATGTAATCATTATTTTTCAGAAAAGGTAATTACACCCCTTATGTATAATTGTACTCCCATTTATTCAGGATGTAGAAATATAGATGGATATCTAGAAAATGTGATTAAATTAACGAATGATGTCAATACAGATATAAACAAAATTGTAGAAATTATTAACGACCCCTCTGGATTTTACAAAAAAACATACACTGAAAAAAATATTCATGCTGTCAATTTAATTGAAAATATAGAAATGCTATACTAATTTTGATGACGTACACACCTTATCAAGTTACATATAATATTTATTTTATTATATGAAACATTTAAACATTATGATTTTATACTTTTTTATCTTTTTCTACAAAGCGTTACCTTTAATAATTGACTGTGTAAATGCTCTGGTATTTTATGTTTATACATTTGTTCGAAACTTTCATTTACAAACTCTTTGTTCTCAAATATAACAATTGGTAATGTGAACGGATTCTTTTTCGGCAAATAGATTGAAATGTAATAGGTATGGCCTACCGTTGTACAAATGACTATATCGCACGGAATCATTTCTACTATATACCTAGAAGTTTATATTCAGTTTATTAATTGTGTTTGTGTGTTGTCTTCTCTTTATTATATATTGTATAAAAACTGCCTTTTAATTCAATCTTTTATCTATTTTGTTTGAATAGGTCTACTATAGACATTAATCCTTTCTTTTCTTCCGGATCACCAAGAATTGCCTTTTGAAATATTTTTGAAAAAAGACCCATTTCATCCATATTTAAAACAGTATCTATCACGTGATATGTAAACATGGTATCTAGTACATTGGATGGATTACTTCTTATAAAAAAGTGTTTGGATTCATAACTAGTACCACATACATACCATGTTTGTTTCTCTGAAAATCCTCGCAATGCAAATGCGGAAAATAAACATAATTGTATCCGAGTTGTATTTGAAAAAATGTATATATCCAAATCAGTGACATAATATTCATCACTCATTATAATGGTTTCAAGTGTAACCTCATCTTTTTCTATTTTTTCAACTAGCCGGTGTTTTCCTTGCTTTTTCAATATATTCAAGATTTCTATTTTGTAATTAGAATAATAGGATTTATATCCAGTCCAAAGAATTGATTTTATATCTTGTACCGTGATTGCCGTTTTGTATTTCTTCTGGTATATGTAAATAAGAGGATAAAAACTACACGACAAGGAAGTTGTTCTGAACACGATTTCTTTACATGTTTTTGGAAATGAATTTTTCCATAAACTACTATATTCATTACCAACTATATCAATGGATTTATCTATACATACTAACAATCGATCATTTAATTCTTGTAGTTCTTTATTTTTTTGATTTTGCTGATTTTGATCTTCTAATTTCACTGTATCACTAGAATAGTATTCAGATATTTGTGGATGTGCGTGATAATAGGATACCGTTTGCACATCTTTATTTTTATTCACCGGTATCAAATTCTTCAAATAATCATTATTCAATGAAGTTTGAATTAAAATAAACTCGTTTTCATTCAACTTATATTCATCATCCATAATATTAAAATATTTTTTCGGTTTTAACATTACCAATCGGATTCGTCTGAAACGGAGCAATTCATCAGCAACACGTGCATAATATACACGTTCATTATCCACACCACTAATTAAATGATGTTTTGGAATTACCATTTCACATACACCATTATTTTTACTTATACAAAATGATTGTTTGTTACATTCATCTGTCATACAGTTCAATTGTTTTAATTTATTCAATACTCCTTTTGATATATCGTTAAACACAATTTTACGACCAACCAACATTTTTATCAATGTTTGAATTGCCGTCATTTTTTGAGAATACGTCCATTTTGAATAATCAATTATTTGATTGATTCGTTCCACATATACTCTCGTATCCGGTCGTGACAATTGATTTCGGATTTCGGTCCTGAATTGAGTATAGAATTGGTTTTCAAGAATAATATTTTGAACTCCTTTTATTCTATCTGTATCTATTTTTCTAGAAGTAGTTATGATTTTATCCGCTATGTTATAATTGGAATTATTATAAACAGGAATATCATTAAAAATATTCTCAGATGGAGGATCTAGTTGAACGAATTGATTGGTTTCTGTCAATATTCCCACAATTAACGCGCCTTCAGCAATTGCAACTGTCGGTTTCGATAATATTTTCCCTTTTGACAATTCGGAAAGAGCAGTTAGTTCCGATACTGTATTTTGATAGTCATTCCACAAATCATCGTCATCATCCATTCTTTTGACAGGTACCTCTTCTAATGATTTATCCGGTATACTTGGAAAACAAGGCACAAATACTTGTTGAGATGTAGTTGGTGAAATCGCTACGACTCCAATTATTTTTCCTTGATAATTTATCACTTGATACTTGTATTTATAATTTAAAATATTTAATTGTTCAGTTAATTTTAAAAGAGTTATATTTTTCTGAAATGTATATACCCTCGGTAAACTAGGATTATTACTACACTTTTTATTTGAAACGGTTTGAATGACACGCATTGCATTTTTAATGGAAGCCGGAGTGGATTGAATTCTAGTATCAAATAATAAAAAGTTTTCTATATTTCCAGCCGACTCTTCTTTATACAAACAGATTGGTTCAAATATATCTTCCTTTTTGATTAACATAAAGATAGGTTTTGCAGGATTATAAATCATATCCGACGATGAATTGGTAGGACATAATATTTTAATATCCGCCGTAATATCTTTGTTTTCAATCTCCATTATAACCAAATTAACACCTCCTTTTATAAATTTATCATAATCATCCGTAATAATATCCCATAAATAAGTATGATCGATTTCACTGGTTGTACTACGTAAATATTCTATAAACTTTTCATATGACGCAATCGTGTCTTCCAAAAAATCAATTTGGAATTCGTTTGATAAATCAATTGATTTGTAAAAAATAGAATCTTCGTATTTTTCAATGGCAATTGTATCTGAAAATACCTTTTTCGGTTTAAACGCAGATACCAAATACCCATTATTATATTTAATAAATTTATCCAACGTAATTGCATCCGCCATAATTCGTTTTAACTCGTCAACTGAAGGGGCCGAAGGTAATCGTTGTGTATATGCATAGAGTTCAGATATAGAACCTAATATAGATTGATGTTTAACTTGTTCAACACCTTTCCTCAGTATACAGGGAGTATTCAAACGAATTAAAGCAGGATTACTGTCCATTACCGCATCCGCATTTTTAGTTTGCAAAAAACGTTGTATTTCAATGGGTAAAAAACCATATCTTCGCGCACTAATAGGAAAGGTTTCTGGACGAATAATATATCGCAGGGTTTCATTATCTTTTAAATTCACTTCTTCCTTCTTCTTTTTCTTTTGATCCATATCTTTTTTCTTTTGGTCCGTATCTTCTTTATCTCCCATATCAAATTCCCATCCTTCACGCGGTTTCTTAAAACAACAGGGTAATCCTAATCCATCTGGATGTTTATCTGTAATGTACCCCGGATAATTCATATGATACTCCTTATCACCTGATTTATGATGTTGAGTCGGATGATTAAATTCATATACAAATGCATCTCTTGGTATAACTGGTGCATCATGTGGAATGATTTTATCCGGTTTTCCTTGTCTAGCACATCTTCCTGCTTTCACATCCTCTTCTGTCATACTTGTATTTGTTAAGAAACACCAATACCTTGGACAAATAAAATAATGTGGATTAGATGGATCCGAACCATATTTGGCAGCCTCCGTATATGAATCACGGTGATTCTTTTTAATGTATTCATACTCTTTCTTATTTAAAATAATTGGCTGTCTCTGATTCGTAACTTGACAAGCACGAGAATATCCTTTATATGTAGATGATACTTTTGTTTCGAATAATACGGGGTCTCTCTTTTGCATAAGTTCGTAAAACAATGTGGGATGTTTAAGTCTTCCTGTAGGATTTTCAATAATACGATTATCACTCAATTCTGCATCACCTTCTTCCTCTTCATCGTTTGAATCGTCATTCTCTTCCTCCTCATCTTCCTCCTCCTCTTTTTCATCATTTGAATCATCATCTGATAAGTCCGAATTCACTTTTACTCCGCCTTCCTGATTATTTTCTTCCTCTTCCTCCTCCTCATCATCATAAAATATAGCACCTTCTTCATCATCCTCATCTGCATCATCCTCATCTTCATCATTTGCATATTGTATTGCGGAGGTTTTCATTAAATCTTCATCAAATTGATGATTTATGGCTTTAACGGTGTATTCTTTTGCTGTTACAACATTCTCTACAATTACAGACGTTTTTTTACCTTTTTTACACGCCGATTGTAATACTTTTTTAGATAAGGTAATGGTATTTTGGTATTGACTCAATCGAATTAATGTGTCAAAATACACATATAATGGTTCCAAATATCGTAACGAAATCACATCGTGTACTTCAATATTCATTTTATTGTCAATAGACATTGATTTCATCAACACTGCAAACCCTGGATTATCAATCATTTTACCTTGTACATCTTTATAAGATTGCATATAATTTAAAATGCGAGCATTTGCTTGATTTTGATCCATATTATAATTGGTCATTAACGCTTCTATCACCATTTGAATATTGTTCGTTTGATTAAATTTATCTGTTATAAATATCGTTTGTGCATCCATATCTCTAAAATTTTCAACCCTTTTATATCGAAGGACAGTCGTATTCGAAGTATTATCATCAGATACAACATCAAAAACACATGAAATGCATTCATTGTATTTCTCCACATCCCATTTTTTAATTAAATCGGTCTCCAACACATATGTTAATGACAATATACTAATCTTTTGTTCATCTGTTATATCTTCTACAATTGGTAATTGATACCCAGATTGAGTTAATGATTGATTCAATACATTCAAAATAGGATTCACAAAATGAATATACACCGCATTCAACATATTCACATTCACTGGTGTTTTAAATTCGGCTTCTATCACAATATCTCCTGATCGATCTATGTTTAAAGTATACGAAAACCCATCTGACAATATGTTTTCAGTTACAGAATCATTCTTTAAAATAAAGTTTGAATCATTTTGAAGTTGAACAAAGATTGATATATTTCCAGGTTTGCCTAATTCTTTTGATAACTTAGTAATTGTTTGTTCCGACAAAAGAGGTATATTTTTACCATCTCTCGTTTTTTGTTCTGTGTAAAAACGATAAATATTCTCACGTTTACTCCCTGGATTAAATTTAATAAACGGCATTTCTTTGGTAGCATGTATTATCTTAAATATAATTTCCAACGGTAATTTAATATCCATATTACTTTTTAGTTTCACATCAATATGGGATATCCCTTGTTTTGAATATTCAATCTCGTGGGTTCCATGATTTGACTCTATTTTATAAAAGAAATCAATCGATTCATTATAGGATTCCACATTCGTTGTCCATTTTTTACGTGTATTATCTATAAACTCTTCGCGCATTGACTCAAATTCTTCTTCATTTGTGATTCCTTCTTTAAACAACAATGGAAAATACGTTTGAATCAAATAAGAAACATCTTGAAACTGAATATTTGAGCCATAATCAAACACATTACGCGCGGTGGCTACATAAATGATATTATCTGACAACACATAATTCAATAATAATTGATTATCTAATGTGAACGCCATTTTACTTTGCATCCCAACATTTATATTCGATGCCGTTAAATAAAACGGATTCGCCGAATATATATAATCGGTTGTCTGTGGTTTTTGCCCAAACGGAATAAAACGACTAAATTCGTTAGTATTTAATTCCGGTAATTGGATCAATTGGTTATATTGTAATTCCATTGTATCAAAAATGGGATCGGTAAGAGTAGATATATTTGGAATGATTCTACTCAATATTTTAATAATTTCAGAAGAATCATAATCAATATTAATCAAGTATTGAATGAAATGAGATACTGTAAACACTTTATTTGTTGCGGTATCACTTTGTGTCATTGAATCATATACTTCAATAAAAGGCACCTTCTCTAATGTTTTAATAAATAAATAAATTTCTTCGTATGCTATTTTTCCAACACCGATATCATTTATTATTTTCATTTTTATAGAAGATATGGTATCATCCGGATGAATCAATTGTGACGATTGAATCAATTCAACACCCAGTTCACTTAATTGCGTTTGTTCTTCTATAGAAATTTTGTTTTCTCCATATACATACATTTTGTCCGGCTTACCATTTTCTTGCAACAGACATACCTTATATGTTTGAAGAATTGGTTTAGGCATTATTATAATATACCATATATATTTTT
>Ga0209358_10003907_pt1 | contig 10857 bp, 7 predicted proteins | sample LauGreFa1BDMLBSN_2_FD_187574 | JGI IMG/M metagenome (GOLD analysis project Ga0209358, IMG submission 187574) | Freshwater lake microbial communities from Lake Michigan, USA - Fa13.BD.MLB.SN (SPAdes) (version 2) | ecosystem: Environmental > Aquatic > Freshwater > Lake | place: Lake Michigan, USA...
CAGATCGCCCAGGAGGAATTCGCCGATGCGCACCCGGATCAGGCGCAGCGTGGGATGGCCGACGGCGGCGGTCATCCGTCGAACCTGGCGGTTCTTACCCTCGGTGAGCTCGAGCGCGATCCAGGCGTCCGCGACGTTTTTCCGATGACGGATCGGCGGATCGCGGGGCGGCAGTTGCGGGGCCGGATTGAGCAGACGGACACGACAGGGCCGGGTGCGGAATTCACCGAGTTCGATTCCGCCGCGCTCGAGGCGGCGCAGCGCCTCCGGGTCCGGCACGCGCTCCACCTGCGCCCAGTACTCGCGCCGGTGGGCATGACGTGGATCCAAAAGGCGGGTGTTCAAGCCGGGCTCGCCGCTCAACAGCAGCAGGCCCTCGGAATCGGCGTCGAGACGGCCGAGGGGATAAACGCCTTTTGGGAGCGCGAAGTCGGCCAGCGTGCGCCAGCGGGAACCCGGTTCGGGAGTGAACTGGGAAAGCACGCCGTAAGGCTTGTGGAGCGCGACGAGCACGCGGCGAGCGACGCGTCGCCCGTGATTGGAGGCAAGGGCATTTCCGCGATGACGCGGTCGCTTGCCAGCGGAGGTTGGCGGGCGCAGCTTCCGCCGATGCGCGCGGTGCAATTCACAGGTCCGGATCAAATGAGCGTTGTCTCGGTCGCTGATCCGCGACCCGGCGAGGGCGAGGTCGTCGTAGCGCTGCGCGCCGCGGCGCTCAACCACCGCGATGTCTGGATCAAGACAGGGCAGTACGCCGGGTTGAAGTGGCCGTGCATCCCGGGCTCAGACGGCGCCGGAGTGGTCACGGAGACCGGTCCGGGCGTGGATCCCGCCTGGGCCGGCCGGGAGGTTGTGATCAACGCCTCTTTTCATTGGGGGACGGAAGAGCGGGCGCAGGGCGGACAATTCCAGATCCTCGGCCTGCCGCGGGATGGCACCTTGGCGGAGCGGATTGCCGTGCCGGTCACGCAGCTGGCGGCCCGGCCGGCGCACCTCGACTGGCGCGAGGCGGCGGCTTTGCCCCTGGCCGGACTGACGGCCTACCGTGCGTTGTTCGCCCGGGCGCGGCTGCAAAAGGGCGAACGGGTCCTCGTCAGCGGTGTTGGAGGCGGGGTGGCGACGTTCGCGCTGCAGTTTGCCGTGGCGGCAGGTGCGGAGGTTTGGGTCACCTCGAGCTCCGCGGATAAAATCGCCCGGGCGGTGTCCCGCGGGGCGCGGGGTGGTTTCGATTACACGGCGGCCGACTGGCCGGCACAGGCGGCGGCGCGTGCCGGGGCGTTCGATGTGATCGTCGATAGCGCGGGCGGGGAGGGCTTCGGTCGTCTGGTCGACGCGGCCGCGCCCGGCGGTCGCATCGTGTTCTTCGGGGCGACGCGCGGTGACGCGGCGTTGCCGGTGCGAAAGGTTTTCTGGCGGCAGATCTCGCTGCTCGGTTCCACGATGGGTTCGCCCGCCGATTGGACGGCGATGATCGCGTTTGTCGCGGAAAAGCACCTCCGGCCCGTCGTGAGCGAGGTTTTCCCCCTGGCTAGGGCGGCCGAGGCGTTCGCGCTGATGGAGCGGGGCGGTCAGTTCGGGAAGATCGTGGTCGAGATGACGTAGCGTCCGCTTTTCGGGTTGCCGGGCCGCGGGGCGGCGTCCGGATTTCCGGCATGTCCGATACGCGCAACTTTTTCGCCTGCATCATGGCGGGCGGCAGTGGCGAGCGCTTCTGGCCGATGAGCCGGGTGCACACGCCGAAGCACCTGCTCCGCTTGCTGTCCGACCGCACGCTGGTCGAGGAAACGGTGCGGCGGATCGGGGCGGCGGTGCCGGTCGGGAACATCTTCGTGCTGACCAACGAGGTGCAGCTGCCCGCGACCCGGGCGGCGCTCGCGGGATTGATCCCCGCGGAGCAGATCGTCGCGGAACCGGCGAAGCGCGACACGGCGCCGGCGGCGGCCCTGGCGACCGCCCTGGTGCGGGCGCGGGGCGGCGATGATGCCGTGTTGGCGCTCCTGCCGGCCGACGCCTACATCGCCGATGCCGCGGGGTTCGCGCGCCAGCTGGGGGCGGCGCTGCCGCGTGCGGCGTCAGGCGGGGCGATCCTTACCATCGCGATCAAACCGGCCCATGCGGCGACCGGCTTCGGCTACCTCGAGATGGGGGAGGAGCTCGGACGCGTTGAGTCGGGTGTTTTCCGTCGCGTACGGCGTTTTGTGGAGAAGCCCGACGCGGCGACCGCGGAGCGCTACGTCACCGGAGGGAACCACGCTTGGAACGCCGGGATGTTCTTCTGGAGCGTGCGCACGTTCCTGGCCGAGGCGGACCGTCAGTCGCCGGAGCTCGCGTCGTTCATCCGCGGGTTCCCGGCGGGCGGGTTTCAATCCTATCTCGCGGAGCGGTTTCCCGGGTTGCCGAAGATTTCGGTCGATTACGCCATCATGGAGAAAGCGGCCGCGGTGGAGACGCTGCTGGCGGGATTCGACTGGGACGACGTCGGGCTGTGGACCGCGCTGCCGCGCCACCTCAAGACCGATGGCGCCGGCAACGCCACCCGCGGCGCGGTTTACGCGGCGGGCGCGGGCAACAACATCGCGGTGAGCAACGGCCGGGTGATCGCGCTCTGCGGGGTGAAGGATCTCGTGGTGGTGGAGACGGCCGACGCCGTGCTGGTCTGCCACCGCGACGCGGTACAGGACATCAAGAAAATCGTGCAGCAGCTCCCGCAGGAGCTGACCTGACGTCAGGAACGGGAGCCGCTCATTCCGCCGACTTGGAGGCGCGGGCCACCTTGCGGCGGTCGGTCTCCCTGAGGAGGCGCTTCCGGAGGCGGAGGTTCTTCGGCGTCACCTCGACGAACTCGTCGGCGGCGATGTACTCGATCGCGCGTTCAAGCGAAAGCTTCGTGGCGGGCGTGAGGCCGGTGGCGACGCCCTCGCCCTGGGAACGGAAGTTGGTGAGCTTCTTCTCGCGGACGGCGTTGATGGAGATGTCCTCGTTGCGCGGATTTTCGCCCACGATCATGCCCTCGTAAACCTGCTCGCCGGGGCTCACGAAGAGCTTGCCGCGTTCCTGGCACATGACGAGCGCGTAGGCCGTGGTCTCGCCGGCCTCGGTGGCGATGAGGGTGCCCGAGAGGCGCGTCAGCACCTCGCCCGCGTAAGGTCCGTACTCCTTGAAAAGGTGGCTGGTGACACCGCGGCCGCTGGTCATGTTCACCACGTCGATCTCCATGCCGATGAGGCCGCGGGTCGTGATGGTGGCCTCGATCATCGTGGAGTGGGGCAGCTTCTCCATGTTGGTGAGCTGGCCCTTGCGGTTGGCGAGATTCTGCATGACGCCACCGACGCACTCATCAGGCACCTCGATCCAGACCGTCTCGTAGGGCTCGCAGCGCTTCCCGTCGACGATCTTCTCGATCACCGTCGGGCGCGAGACGAGGAGCTCATACCCCTCGCGGCGCATGGTCTCGACGAGCACCGCGACCTGCATGGCGCCGCGGGCCTTCACGTTGTAGACGCCGGCGCGGTCGCTGTCCTCCACGCTGATGGAGACGTTGGTCTTGAGCTCGCGGAAGAGGCGCTCGCGCAGCTGGCGGGACGTGACGAGCTTGCCCTCCTGGCCGACGAGCGGGCCGTCGTTGACGCAGAACTGCATCTCCAGGGTCGGCGGATCGATCTGCGTGAAGGGCAGGGCGTGGCCGGTTTCCTCGGCGGTGAGGGTGTCGCCGATGTCGATGTCCTCGAAGCCGGCGAGGCCGACGATGTTGCCGGCGACGCCGGCGTCGGACTCCTGCGTGCCGAGACCGGAGTACTCGAAGACCTTGGTGATCTTGGAGCGGATACGCTTCCCGTCGGAGTGGCGGATGGTGAAGACGTTGTCGCCCACGTTGACCTTGCCACCGAGGATCTTGCCAATCGCGATACGGCCCACGTAGTCGCTCCAGTCGATGTTGGAGACGAGCATGTGGAACGGCTCGTTGGGTTTGGCGAAGGGGGGCGGGATGTGGTCGAGGATGGTCTCGAAGAGGGGCGTCATGTCCTTCCGCTCCTCGCCGAGGTGGTACATCATGTAGCCGTCGCGGCCCGATCCGTAGACCACCGGCGCGTCGAACTGCTCCTCGGTGGCGTTGAGCTCCATCAGCAGCTCCAGCACCTTGTCGTACATCTTGGCCGGCTCGGCGTTGTCGCGGTCGATCTTGTTGATGACGATGACGACCTTGAGCCCGTGCTGGAGCGCCTTGCGGAGCACGAAGCGCGTCTGCGCCTGGGGCCCGTCGTACGCGTCGACCACCAGCAGCACGCCGTCAACCATCCGGAGCGCGCGCTCCACCTCGCCGCCGAAGTCGGCGTGGCCCGGGGTGTCGACGATGTTGATGATCTTATCCTTCCAGTGGACCGACGTGTTCTTCGCCTTGATCGTGATGCCCTTCTCCTTCTCGAGGTCCATGGAGTCCATGGCGCGCTCCTCGACCTGCTGGTTGGCGCGGAATACGCCACCTTCCTTGAGGAGTTTGTCGACGAGGGTGGTCTTGCCGTGGTCGACGTGGGCGATGATCGCGATGTTGCGGATGCTCTGGTTCATGGACGGACGAGGTCTGGCGGTTGGAAAAAGGTCCAACCTGCGGATCGTGCCCGCGGGAAGCAAGGCAAGGTTTCCGCTTCCGGGGCGTGCCCCGGGGCCGGGCGAAAGTCCGGCTTAGCTGGCGCCGCTGGGGGCGGGAGCCAGGCAGCGTGCCGCCACCTCGAAGAGACGGTCGGGCACGATCGGCTTGCCGACGAAGTCGTTCATGCCGGCCTCGCGGCAGCGCTTGCGGTCCTCGACGGTGACGTTGGCGGTCATGGCGATGACGGTGAGGCGGGCGAGGGCCGGTTGCTGGCGGATGCGGCGCGCCGCCTCGAATCCATCCATCACCGGCATCTGCACGTCCATGAGCACAAGGTCGAAGGCCGGGTCGCGCTCAAGGGTCTGCAGCGCTTCGGCGCCGTTGCCCGCGATCACCACCTTGGCGCCGCTCCGCTCGAGCAGCTCGCGCACGATCTCCTGGTTGAACTCGTTGTCCTCCGCGACCAGGAGCCGGCGGCCCTGCAGCCGGGCGCGGTGCTCGGCCGGGGGAGAGCTGCCGCGGACTGAGGCTCCCTCCACCGCAAGGCGGAGCCGGGTGGTGAAAGTGAAAACGCTGCCCTGGCCGGCGACGCTCTCGACCGTGATCGTGCCTCCCATCGCCTCGGCGAGGCGCCGGCTGATGACCAGCCCCAGTCCCGTGCCCCCGTAGGTGCGGGTGGTGGACACGTCGGCCTGGCTGAAGGACCGGAAGAGTTTCTCCATCTGCGCCGGGGTTAGGCCGACGCCCGTGTCGCACACGCGGAACGCCAGCGAGACGGTCTCCGCGGAGCTTTCCCGGCGCTCGATGTCGATGCGCACGCCACCCTGGTGGGTGAACTTCACCGCGTTGCCCGTGAGATTCACCAGCACCTGCTGGATCCGCAGAGGGTCGCCCAAAAACAGGGTCTTGGCGTGATCCGTGCCCGTGATGGAGAACGAGATGCCCTTCTCACGCGCGGCTTCGCCGGTGATGGCGTCGACCTGCTCCAATACCTCACCCAGGCTGAAGGGGATCGATTCGAGCTCGAGGGCGCCGGCCTCGATCTTGGAGAAATCGAGGATGTCGTTGACGATGCCGGCGAGCGTGCGGCCCGAGCGGGAGATCTTGAGGAGGTAATCGCGCTGCTTGGGCGGCAGATCGGTCTGCAGGGCGAGGTGCGCCAGTCCGAGCACGGCGTTGAGCGGGGTGCGGATTTCGTGGCTCATGTTGGCCACGAAGGCGCTTTTCGCGCGGTCGGCGTCGCGCGCGGCGTCGCGGGCGACGACCAGCTTGCGGTTGATCTCGTCGTTGCCGAGCCGCGCGGCGGATAGCGAGTCGCGCAGCTCCACCAGGGTGTCCTGCAATTCCTTGAGCTCGGTGGCGTACGGCCGGGAGGGCGTCGCGACGGAGTAGTGCCCGGTCCGCAGCTGGCTGGCGAAGCCGGTCAGCGTCTTGATCGGGTGCGAAAGGGCGCGCGCGAGCAGGGCGACCACGAACAGCGAGAGCACCAGAATGACTCCGAGCGTGCGGTACACGGGCAGGTTGAGCGTGCGGATGTCTTCGGACAATTTTTCTTCGGAGGCCGCAAGGATCACGCTGCCCTTCAGGTCGGGCGTGTTGAATGGTGCCGAGGTGTAGAGCAGTCCCCTGCCGTCGCGCCGCAGCACGACCGGCGCGGGGGTTTCCGGGGGGTTCACGGCGAAGATCTGCTCGGTCCCGTCGCTCATCCGCTGGACGATCGCGACGAACGCGAAGCTGTTGGACTTGGTTGTGACCTCGATCGACTTGGCGAGGGAGGCGAAGGCGTCCCGGTCGATCGAGAGCTCGACGCTGAGGGCGGTGGCGCGCGCGAGCTCGGTGAACTTCTGCTCCGTGACGCGGAGAAAGAGGTTTTCCTGGACGCGCGGGTAGTAGACGCCGAGGGCGAGGATCGAGATCGAGAGCGCCACCGCAAACGGCAGCCAGATGCGGAAAGCGACGCCCCGGAAGATCCGCCCGAGATTCATCGGCGCTGACTTAGCACGAGGTCGCGGGGTGGGCCGGGCTCGGAGGCGGGCACCATCGCGATGGCTCCCGGGGTCTTGCGCACAAAATCGATGATGGCGGCGGCGCTGTCGAGGAAGACGGGGCTGCGGGCGCGGCCTTGGAATACCAGCGCGAGCCAATGGCGCTGCATACCGTTGCGGTTCAACTGCAGGATCTCCTGGGCGAAACGCTCGGAAAAGTCGGCGCGGGTCGACGGCAGCACCACGAGAACGGTTTCGCGGGTGGGCCAGATGGCCTGTTCGCCGCGGAAGATCGCGCGCACTGCGGCCAAATCAGGATCCTCGAGGCCGGTCCGGTTTCCGATGAGGATGAACCCGGATGCCTTCTCCGCGCCGGCGGCGGGCGCGGCGGATGCCGCCAAAGGCGCCAGCAGCAGCGAGAGGAGTAGGCGGGTGAACATGGCCGGATCAAAAGCCGTAGGCGGCTTGGACGCGGAGGCCGGGGACGCGATCAATGTGCCAGTAACTGATCTTGCCCATGTGCAGGTGCGCATGGTGCTCGGTCGTATGCTCGAGCTGCACCTTGACGTTCAGCAGATGGTTGAACTCGTGGCGTAGCCCGAGGGCGAACTTCATCCGCTTGAAGGGGTAGGTGTGAAGGTCGTTGTCCGCCGTGCGGAAGAAGTCCGCGAGACCGTAGGCCACCCAGTGGTCGCGCAGGCGCCAGCCCGCGTAGGTGAAGTTGGCGTAATTGTCCGCCGTCCCCGCGAGTTCGGTCTGCGCGGCGTTGTAGACGAACTCGTTGAGGAACTCGTGTTCCTGGCCGAACCACGCCACGGAGACGCAGGCGAGGTGGAAGTTGACGGCGCCCTTGTAGGCGTTGGCGCGCTGGAAGCCGGGCGCAATCCCGTGGCCGGCGTGGGCTCCTGGGATGTTGGTCTCAAGCCGGTCGTAGAAATACGACGCGCCGATCCGCATGCCCTCGATCGGCTTGGCGTGAACCGCCACCATAGCGGCGGGGGAGTGGCCCTCCTGCAGCGCATCGGTGGAGTCGATGCCGTTGCCGTACATCACGTCGTAGCCCCACTTCAGGGCGCCGATGTTCTGGCCCTGCAGCTGCAGCCCGAGGGTGTGGAGGGGGATCAGGTAGCTGAACGCGGTGGGCCGGTCGATCACCGGGAAGAAGAGCCGGCCATGGTGAAAGGAGTCATTCCAGTAATTCACCGGCGTGTGCACCTTGCCGAAGATCACCGAGTGGTTGTTCGAATAAGCGTACTTCACCAGCGAACGCTCGATGCTGGCGGAGTAATTCGACCCCGCCGTATTGAAGCGGACCACGAACTCGCCTAGGTACGAGAAACGTTCGTTCAGCGAAGAGTTTACGAACAGGCTGTGCTCCCCGAGGGAAAAGGAGGAGTTCACCTCGTTTTCCGGGCGACTGGCGGTCAGTTCAAGGTGACCGAAGGCGTTGACTTGGATTGAGGTCGCGTTGGCCGACTGAAGCGGTTGGGTGCCTAAAATCGCGACAAGTAAGGCGGCGAGAGCATTGCAGCGAGGGAGAGGGTTGGAGATCATGGCGGCTCCGACCTGAAGTATAGGGATTAATACCCATAACGGTCGGGGCATTACGAAGACCCCAGATATGATAAAAAACGCAAGCCTTTGGGTTTTTATCTGTATGTTTCGTCAGGGTTAAAACCCCCGCTCCTTGAGCCAATGCTCCAATTGCGAACCCCAGGGCGGAGCGGGTTTTTCCGGCCGGCCGAAGCCCAGCCCGTGGGCACCCTTCTCGTAGACATGCAGGGAGAAGGGCACGCCGTTCCTCCGCAGCGCCGAGGCGAAGAGCAGCGCGTTCTCCACCGGCACGCCCTTGTCCTCGACGGTGTGCCAGACAAAGCAGGGTGGGGTCTCCTTGGTGACCTGCAACTCACTCGAGAGCTTTCGGACCAGTTCGGGGTCGGGGTTGTCGCCGAGCAGATTCCTGCGCGAACCGGAGTGGGCGAACTCGAGCAGCGAGATCACCGGGTAACAAAGTATGCCGAGGTCGGGTCGCGAGCTCTCACGCTCGACGCGGTCGGCGGCGTCCGGTTTTCCCGGAGTGAAATGGGTGACCAGCGTCGAAGCCAGATGGCCGCCGGCGGAGGAGCCGATGACGCCGACTTTCGCCGGATCAAGGCCGTCGCGTTTCGCGAAGGCGCGCACCATGCGCAACGCGCGGGCGGCGTCGTTCAGCATGACCGGGTGGCGGTAGCCGGCCGAGCCGAGCCGGTACTTGAGTACATAGGCCGTGATCCCGCGGGCGGCGAACCACTCCGCGTAGCCGGTGCCCTCGTGCTCGGCGAGGCCGCCGTAGCCGCCGCCGGGGAAGATCAGGATCGAGGCGCCGGTCTTGCGCGCGGCGTCGGCGGGAAAAGGGGTGAGCGTGGGGATGTCCTGCGGGCGCTGGCCGAGCGCACCGGGCGCATCGCCGTCGTAGAGGCGGATGGGACCGAGGATCTGGGCGTAGGGAACGGCCTTCGGAGCGACGGCCTTCTCGGCCGCGGGCAGGAGGGGAGCGGCGCAGAGCGCCAGCAGGATGAGGCGGGGTGAGGGTTTCATCGTCGCCCAGCTTTCGGCTCCGCGCGGCGGTCTCAAGCCCTCCTTGCGCGGCGGAGGGAAAACAAAAAGCCCCGGAGGTTTTGAAACCTCCGGGGCTAATTGCGGGAGTGGGCGTTCGCCACGCGCTCTTCCCCATCGGCACACGCTTTGGCGCTCTCGCTTTCGCGGGCGGTGTGCTTCCCGACGCCACTCTCCGCGGCATGCGGATGTCTCGGTCTCATGGCGGGACCGTCCCGACCGTTGCCGGTCGGAATCTTCGAGTGAGGCCTCTTCGCCCAGTTCGGATCCTTCCTGCCGGAAGGTTCGCGCCGGACGTGGTGCTGACACGCCTGCAAACTTCATGCTCTCGCGTCACCACCGTTGCCACGGGGACGGCACCGGTTTTTGACCGGCCGTTTGCCCCGCGTTACGGGTCTGGCCTCTTACCTCTAAGGTTGCCTTTCGCTTTTGCAGCGGGGTGATCCCGCTTTACGGGACCGCCCCAGTGAGGAGATTTCGCGGACTTTGCCAGGTCCGTTCTCTCCGCGCCGCCCTGATTCCCTTGCGCGCCCTGTCCACAAAGGACCGGGCCTTTTGGCGGGGTGGACCCGCCGGAAACCAAGGCTGCGTTCTGGTCAGCGCAGTAACAACCGATACCCTCTGGGGTAACTGCGTCGGCGCGCGGGTCGAAACTCCCCGCGGGCCTGACTCGGCTGAGCACGGTTTCTAATCGCGCCTCGCCGCACAGTTCCTGATTCGTGTGTGAACTGACCGGACACGACTCCGGCCAGAGGAACTGGTGAGATGTGCCTCCCGCCGGCTTTCGCCGACTTGAGGGGAGGGCGGCACCAGCTGCCACCCTCCATTCCCCGGTCGCCCGGGATTATCCCAGCCGCGCCTTCAGCGACGTTTTTCAGGCCGCTGCGCCTCGGCTGTTCTATCAAGGAACAGGGAGGAAGGTGCGGCGCCGCGCGGGAAAAGGAAGGTTATGTTCCGCGCAACTTGTTCACCTGCGGAAACGGTGAACAACTTGGGAGCAACGTCCGGCACAGGTTGTTCACCACGTCCGGCGCTTTTGGCTTCGCGCCCGGAGCAATCCCGCTTTCCTCCAGCGCGCCATGCCTGCGCCCCGCGAACTTCCCGTCTACGAGCTCGAGTCCGGGCTTGTCGCGGCCCTGCGGGAGCACGGCCGCGTGATCGTGCAGGCGCCAACGGGGTCGGGTAAATCGACGCAGATCCCGCAGATGCTCCTGCGGCACGGACTGCTGGGTGCAAAGGGTGAGGTGGTCGTGCTGCAGCCCCGGCGGCTCGCGGCGCGGATGCTGGCGCGGCGCGTCGCGGAGGAGGCCGGCACACGGCTGGGCGAAACCGTCGGTTACCAGATCCGGCTCGAGTCGCGGGTGAGCGAGCGTACGCGGATCCGATTCGTGACCGAGGGCATCCTGCTCCGGCAAATGTCGTTCGACCCGCGTCTGCCCGGCGTGGCGGCGGTCATCTTCGATGAGTTTCACGAGCGCCATCTGCACGGCGACATCTCGCTGGCGCGCGCTTTGCAGATTCAGCGCACGACGCGGCCCGACCTCCGGATCGTCGTGATGTCGGCGACCTTGGAGACGGCGAGGCTGGAGTCTTACTTGGCGCCGGCGGCGACGCTCGTCTCGCAGGGCCGGAGTTTCCCGGTGCGGGTTGAGTATCTGCCGCGCGCGGTGGATTTCGAGCGGGAGCCCG
>Ga0209358_10003908_pt1 | contig 10856 bp, 9 predicted proteins | sample LauGreFa1BDMLBSN_2_FD_187574 | JGI IMG/M metagenome (GOLD analysis project Ga0209358, IMG submission 187574) | Freshwater lake microbial communities from Lake Michigan, USA - Fa13.BD.MLB.SN (SPAdes) (version 2) | ecosystem: Environmental > Aquatic > Freshwater > Lake | place: Lake Michigan, USA...
TTCAAAAGGCGAGGGGCTTCCGCCTGGCGCGCACATTGCGCCGGTCAGCCTGCCGCTAATAGTTGGTGCGGCCGCCTTCGGGCTCGGCATGGTTTTGTCGGGCGCTTGCATCAGCGGTCATCTCTACCGAATCGGTCAAGGATATTTGCGGGCGATCCCGGCGTTGATTGGCTCTTTGATCGGGTTCGGGCTCGGGTTTTTCACTTGGAACACGCTGTTTCTCGAGCAGGTGAGCGAAAGCCCAGTTCTTTGGTTGCCTCGTTGGCTCGGCTATTCGGGTTCGCTCGCGCTCGTGCTGTTTGTTTTGGCAGTCTTGGCGATTTTTTTGTTGCGAGTCAATCGTCAACCAGCAGATGAACCAATTCAGCAGCCGCTTCAGTCGCAAAAAGTTGGCGAACAAATCATCGATGTTCTTTTCACTCGCCGTTGGACGCCAGTCGCCACAGGCACACTCGTCGGGTTAATCGGTGTAGTTGCCTACATCCGAACAACACCACTCGGGGTCACCTCTCAATTGAGTTCTATCAGCCGCAGCGTTCTCGACTCACGCCAGTTGTTGCCAGAGGTTCTGCACGGCATCGACATGTTGCGCGGTTGTGTCGCAATAGTTTCTTCGACAATCAGCAATAACGGCTGGCTTGTCATCGGCTTTGTCGCTGCATCGCTGGCTGCAGCAGTTGGCGGCGGTCGATTCAAACTGCAAGTTCCAACACTCGGCAATTCGGCGAGTGCTTTGCTCGGCGGTGTGTTTCTCGGTTGGGGCTCACTCACCGCTCTGGGTTGTACTGTTGGTGTTCTTCTCTCAGGTACGCAAGCATTTGCCGTCTCTGGTTTCGTATTTCTCATCGTCGTGTTTGCAACTGTCACGCTCGGCGTGCGCTTGCGGCTGCACCAACTTTTCGGGGCCTGAAATTTAATTTTTAGATGTCGGCGAGAATGTGTTCGAGTTTGAGTTTTGGTTCGTCGGTTTCGAGGCGTTGCAGGCGATAGCGATTTTCGAATAAAGCAACCAAAGCACCGTCGCCACGCTTCAAAATGCGAACGCCACCGATTTGGCGCAAGCGGTCGGCACTTTCTTCGTCAGTGACGCGAATTGCCTGATATGACAGCGAACTTATTTCGGCGGGCGAATTGAATTCGTGTTCAAGACGATGCGAGAGCACTTCAAACTGCAACGCACCAACAGCAGCCAAGATCGGGTGCGAGTCGCCAACATCGGGGTCGCGCAAAACTTGCACAACGCCCTCTTCGTCGAGTTGAGCGAGCCCGCGACGAAATTGTTTGACGCGCGAAGTCTCGATTGGTCGTGCGGTTGCATAAACCTCGGGGGCGAATCGCGGTACTGCCGGGTATTCGACGCGTTGCGATGTGTAAAGCGTGTCGCCGATCTTCAGACCAGTCGCGTTGATGAGACCGATTACGTCGCCAGGAAACGCGTCTTGAATAATCGTTCGATCTGAACCAAACGCAGACGTCGCATATTTTGTGCTCAAAACTTTTTCGGTTCGCGAACAAGTTACATCCATGCCGCGTTCGAAACGGCCGGTGCAGACGCGGGCGAATGCCAACAAGTCACGATGTCGCGGGTTCATGTTCGCCTGAATCTTGAAGACGAACGCCGAGAACGCATTGTCTAGTGATTGTGGTTCGCCGGCCAAATTTTGTCGTGCAACTGCAGCAGGGGCCAAGTCGATTACTGCATCGAGCAACATGCGAACGCCAAAGTTTGTTAGCGCCGAGCCGACAAAAACTGGCGTTGTTTCTCCGGCGAGAAACGAGTCAAGGTCGACATTTGCGCCGATCTCGTTGAGCAGTTCGCAACCTTCAAGTGCGGCTTGCCATGCAGGGCCTTCTTCGGTGGCGGCGCGATCATTGGGCACGATTTCTTCTGGGGCTGCTGAGCCGCCGCGAGCAGTGCGTGTGAAACGGATGAATTCGTTCGTGCGACGATCGATCACGCCGCGAAAGTCCCCGGGTATGCCAACTGGCCATGTTGCAGGCGTTGGGCGCAAGCCAATTTGTTTTTCAACTTCGTCGAGCAACTCGAGTGGGTCGCGGCCGGGGCGATCGTATTTGTTGAAAAATGTCAGCACAGGCAGATTTCGCGATCGACAAACTTGAAACAGTTTCAGCGTTTGCGACTCGATGCCTTTGGCGATGTCGAGCACCATGACGACTGCATCGACGGCCGCCAGCACGCGATACGTATCTTCAGAAAAGTCTTTGTGGCCTGGCGTGTCAAGCAGGTTAAACACGTGGTCGCGATACGGAAACTGCAACACGGTCGACGAAATCGAAATGCCGCGCTCGCGTTCGAGCGCCATCCAGTCTGAAGTTGAAGATCGTGCACCAGCCCGGGCCTTGACTGCACCGGCTTCTTGAACTGCACCCGCATAAAGCAAAAATTTCTCGGTGAGCGTCGTTTTGCCCGCGTCGGGGTGCGAAATAATGGCGAATGTGCGTCGGCGCTCAGCCTGAAATAGAACGTCGTGTTCTTTGCTCATCGCCAAACTTTCACTTGCTTATTCTACGCAGGTCTAGTTTGCGAATTGCCTTTCTGGGGTTGGCGTGATGCTGCGATGACCCGATGGGTGAGTGGCGACAACCGAAACTTTGCTGACTTTTCCGTCATTTAGTTTCGCAAAAAACATTGACGCAGCAAAATATGTTACGCATGCAGTTGTGAGAACCGCTCGATAACTAAACGTGCTGGTTGCAGCAATGCCGATAACCCCACCAGAAATATAAGCGGTGTTGTAAAGCACGTCGTAGGCGGCGAAAATTTTGCCGATACTTGTGGCAGGAGAGTTGGCTTGAATAGTCGCGTCTGATCGAACGCGCAAGTTCTGAAAAGCGAAGGCACAAAGCAACACACTGCCAAGAGCAATTCGTGGATGAGCAAAGGTCGAGGCAATACCGACAACAACACTGGCAAGGGCAAAGGCGATGACGGTGACTGATCGTCGTGGAAAGTGTTCTGAGATCCATTCGGCACTGATTGAACCAAGAAATGAACCAGCAGCCGAAAAACCCAGCACGGCAAGATAGCCCGTTGTCTGCATGTTGAATGATTTGTCGATCATCACGGCGATGCTGGCGATACATATGCCAAGTAAAAAGCGGTGAGTCGCAGTTGCCGACATTGCGAAACGGGTTTTAGGCGATCGCAGATGCTCAAATAGCCGGCGATGGTTGAGTTTGTTGAAACTTTGACGACCGCCACCAATTTTTGTTTCAATGCGGCCATAGTTTCGTGCGGCAAAGAGTTGTAGTAATGCCGCAACTACGAAACCTGCAGCGGGCAGTCGATGAGTAACTGCAAAATAAATTGAGCTGCCGCATGCACCTGCGATCACGCTCAAAATTAATGAACTTGAGTCGGCAGCAACGAGTTCATGGCGTCGAACCAAAAACGAAAGTGATGTTGCGCGCGCCGTGTAAAGAATTCGAGTCAGACCGAGCAGTACACAAAAGCAGAAATAGCCAACAGCTCTCCCGCCGACGAACACATCAACCGCTGAAAGTGTTGCAAGTAAGGTAAAAATCGCACGTCCTATGTGTCCGCGGCTCAGAAGTCTTACGCGATCGAAACGATCCGTCAGATCGCCAGCAATCGGCCCGACCAAAATTAACGGAATCAGCGACACGACTAAGGTCGAAGCCATCGCGCGCAACGAAGGACCATCACTAAATTTGAAGACCAACACATTGGCCAAGGTGACCGTTGTGAGTGCATCGGCGATCTGTGACGAAAATTGGGCACTAATTGCGCGACGAAAGTCGATGTACTTAAACAGGTCGCGACGTCGCACGTGCACCGCTGTGGTAGCGCGACGCAATTGCTTCACGATTTAATTGTGCTTGAGGCCCTTAGTGCAGATCGTTGATTTTGGTTAACAGCAACTGAACATTTGGTTACTCGTCTAGTGTTTGTAGTCATGAAACCGATTGTTCGCAAAATTTTGGCTCTTGTGGTTGTGGTGGCGATCGGGGCAGTGGCTGGTCCGTGGGTGTACATCAACTTGATCAAAGATCAGGCGCCTGAAGCGTTGACGCTTGAGCCATCGACTACAACTATTGCGCCAGAATCAACTACATCGATTGCGGCCGAATCGACAACAACAATTGTGCCAGCGAGCACCATTGACGGCAACTGGAAAGTAGTTGCTGACTCGATCGTCGGTTACCGCGTCAAAGAAACTATCGTCGGTCAAAAAACCGAAGGCGTCGGGCGAACATCTGAGATAACGGGTTCGCTGACGATTGTCGACGAGCAAGTCACTGCTGCTGAGTTCACAGTCGATATGACGACGCTTGTGAGTGACAGCACGCGCCGTGACCGCCAGGTGAACACGCGCATTCTTGACACAAAGACATTTCCGACTGCGACGTTCACACTGAAAGAACCGATCACACTCACGCCTGAGGCGCTGGCCGGCAGTGACTTCAGTGTCGACACAACTGGCACGCTCACATTGCGGGGTGTCACAAAAGAAATTGATCTCACACTTATCGCGCGATTAGTTGACGATGTTATTGAAGTGAACGGATCAATTGAGATTGTGTTTACAGATTGGTCGATACCAGACCCGAGTATTTCGTCAATTATCGTCGTCGACCGCGGCTTGCTTGAGTTTTTGCTGCGCTTTAAGCGCTAGTAACAGTCACGTAGATGCCGCCGTTTGTTTCGCTCGCGTCATAGCGAGTTAGTGGGCGGGCGGCAGGTCCGTTGATAACAGCACCAGTCTCTAGGTTGAACCGCGAGCCATGAAGTTCACACTCGAGAACAGCACCAACTCGACCAACCGGAAACCCTTGGTGAGTGCAATTAACTCTGAGTGCAGTGATGCCTGCACTCGTGCGAGTTAAAACAATGCCGACTGTGCCACCGTTTGGTGCTGGCGCGTCTACAACTTTTGTACTACCAAGTTCAAGTGCCGAACTTTCGAGCACACGCACTGTTACGACTTTTGCGGTTGCTTCACCTGGTTTGCGACGCCAAACGAGTTTGCCTTTGGCGTTGCGACAGACGAAAGTTACACCGTCAACCGTGCGCTCGCGACCTTTGGCTTTGCACGGTGTGCCGGCAAGATTTGCAGGTGCAGCCGAAGCGCGGTCGCCGACGATCAACCAGGCAAACGATGCAACGGTTGCCGAAAGAAATGCACGACGCGAAGAGTTAAATGACATGGCTAGTGACTATAGCCAGTTGTATTTATGAAATAGACGAAACAAAACGCCGCAAACGACAACCAATGCACCAACGACAACAAAATATCCGTAGCGCCATTCGAGTTCGGGCAAATATTTGAAGTTCATTCCGTAGATGCCAGCAACCATCGTAGGTACCGCACCGATACCAACCCAGGCCGAGATTTTGCGCATGTCGGCATTTTGTTGCGTTTGTATTAAGGCTGAATTCGCGTGTAGCGCTGCATTCATTAATTCGTTCATCGACTCGACTTCGTCAATTACTTTCAACAAGTGGTCTCGCACGTCAGAAAATAGTGACGCCGATTCTGGGTCAATATTTCGAACTTTACCGGCTGCCAACATTTCGATTGGTTGCACGAGTGGTAAAACTGCCCGACGAAATTCGATTAATTCACGCTTCACAAAATAAAGCTGAGTTGCGGCCGCCGGCGTCTCATCGTCAAATACCGAGTCTTCTATTTGGTCAACATCTTCTGCCAGATGTGCACAAACAGTGACATATTGATCTACGAGTCGATCGACCAATTCATGCAAGACCGCGGTTGGCCCGCTGGCAAGTTTTGATGGGTGATTTTCAAGGTCGGCACGAATGGAGCGCAACGGCATTGCTTCACCGTGTCGCACCGTGAGAACAAAATTCGAAGAAAACATGATCGTCAAATCACCGAGAACAAGGCGCTCAGTATTTGTGTCGTAATTGACAGTTTTGAGCACGAGCAACGAATGCTCGTGATAAGTGTCGAGCTTTGGGCGCTGTTTGCCGGAGAGGGCGTCTTCAACGGCAAGTGGGTTTAAATGGAAACGATTCTGAAAGATCTTTAGTTCGGGTTCGGTTGGGTCAACCAGGCCGATCCATGTGAACAGTTTTTGAGTATCGCCACCAGATTCGTGGATGCGTTTTCCGTCAAGGTATCTCGCTTCGTCGACCAGCACACTTTCAGATTAATGCAGAAACCGTGTCAGTCGGCTTCGGCGACGAGGGCGAGCCACGTTTCTTCGGCACTATTCACTTTGGCTTGGGCCTTTGCTAACTCTTCGCTAATTTTTGCCAGCTTCACGTGATCACTACCAGCAGAAGCCATTTGCGCGGTGATCTTTTCGAGTTCGGCTGTGGCTTTGGCGAGTGCAGTTTCAGATTGTGTGATTAGCCGTCGCAAAGTGCTCGGACTCTTTGATGACTTTGAAGTTTTTGGTTTTTGTGCGAGTTCGGCTGCTGCAACATCGGGCGTACTAATCAATTTGCCGCGCTGCGCACCAGACATTTGTTCTGTTGGCGCTGTGTTTCGTTGTTTGAGCCAACCCGCGACACCGCCACGCACGACCGCGGCGCCGCCAACACCGTCGAGCGCTAACACGTCAATAACCGTTCGATCGAGAAAGACTCGGTCGTGGCTGACGACGACAACGATGCCAGGCCACTCATCCAAATAATCTTCGAGTGCGCGCAGTGTGTCGAGATCAAGATCGTTTGTCGGTTCGTCGAGCAGCAAAACGTTGGGCTGTTCAATCAGCGTTAACAAAAGTTGCAGTCGTCGTCGCTCGCCACCCGACAAAGTTGAAATCGGCGCATATTGAGTGTCGCCGTCGAACCAAAATTGGCGCATCAACTGATTGTCTTCGATTGATGGCTGACCTTTGTCGCCAGCAACCGCTTCGCGAACACGCTGATTGAGATTTAACTCACGTCCGAGTTGATCGTAGTAACCGATTTTGACAGTGCTACCGATATCGAGGTGACCGTGAGTTGGTTTGAGTCGACCCGAAATTAAGTCGAGCAAAGTACTTTTGCCCGCGCCGTTTGGTCCGACGATGCCGAGGCGATCGCCGGGTTCGAGCAAGTGATCAAACGGATTCAAAACCAGCGCGCCCGCGCCGGTGCTCGCGCCGGGTTTTGCCGCAGGCCATGAAAAGCCAACACCAACAAGCTCGATGCCTTTTGAGCCGAGCCGTTGACTGCCGAGTGACAAACCAATCTCACCAGATCGTGCTGCTGCTTCAGGTCGACGATTTACAAGTTCAGTTGCGGCGTCGATGCGTGCTTTTGGTTTTGTTGTTCGCGCTGGTGCGCCGCGACGCAACCATGCGAGTTCGGTGCGGGCCAAATTTTTGCGTTTTTGTTCAGCGTTCACTGCTTGTTCTTCGCGTTCGATTCGTGCAGCGAGGTATGCGGCATAACCCGAGCCAGCATTTCGTTGCGCGGGCATGTGCAGATATGCCTTGCCACGATCGATCTCGAGAACTTTTGTCGTCACGCGATCAAGCACGTGGCGATCGTGCGTCACCAAAATTAGACCGCCGCGAAAATTTGCCAGCCATTCTTCGAGATAGGCGATGGCGTCGAGATCTAAATGGTTTGTTGGTTCGTCGAGAATCAGTGCATCCCACTCGCTGACGAGAAGTTTGGCGAGTGCAACACGTTTTTGTTGACCGCCCGAGAGTTCGTTTGTTTGCGCGTCGATCAAACCAGACATACCAAGTCGGTCGAGCATCGCTTCTCCTCGCCAATCTTCGCCGACGGCATCGCGCACCGAACCCTTTGGCAAAACTGGTTGTTGAGCGAGCATGCCGATGCGTGCGCCGCGACCGTATCGCACGACGCCCGAATCGGGCGAGTAGTCGCCACTCAAGATGCGCAGCAGAGTGCTTTTGCCGCAGCCGTTTAATCCGACGACGCCGATGCGATCGCCGTCGCTAAGAGTCAATGAAATGTCGTCGAATAATGGTCGATTCGGTCGAGAGGCTTTTAGGCCTTGGGCGTCGATCAGAATCACAGCCCATCAGGCTATGCCTCGCATGACTGTTGCGATGGTTGTTACTTGATTGTGGCGAACAACGCAGGAAAAACTTTAGATACTTTTGCGGTGAGATAGTCGCCGTAGGTTCCTGTCCACGCTTGAACACTTGTGTTGTCCCATCTGCGTGTTGCGTCGTCAGCGGGTGGCGTGCCGTCAAGAGGCAAAGGTTCGACAACTGCATCCCAAGAAGGGTCAATAAAAAATGGATAACTCATGCGCTCGCGACCACTCGCATTGCGCACGCGATGTGGCGTCGAGCGGTAGCGACCGAAAGTTAAGCGATCAAGCATGTCGCCGATGTTGACGACAAAGATGTCTGGCTCGGCGGGCACATCAAGCCAAATGTCGTTGCTGTTTGCGCTGTCATGCGCAGCGGGCATTCGAACTTGCAAACCGCCGCAATCGTCTTGAGCGAGAATTGTCAGCAACCCATAATCAGTATGTTCAGCGACACCCCACTCACTGATGCCATCTTTGGGCACGTTCGCAACATCTATTGGCGGATAATGAAAAATTCGAAACAGGCATGTCGGTTCACGCGCAATATTTTTTTCGAACCAATCGGCCGGCATTTGCAAACCTAAAGCCACGCTGCGCATCAACGCCGCGCCGAGTTTCTGCATCGCCACAAACCACTCGTCGGCGCACGCACCTAAGTCGGCAGGGTGTTTCGGGTAGAGGTTGGCGCCGTGCAATGGTGTTTGGGCCACAACTCGCGGGTCGGTTGCTGGCAGTTGCTCACCTATATATAAGCCTTCTTTGCGGTCGGGTACACCTGACGTCAATTCGTCGCCGACGCCGAACCAACCGCGCCAAGCCGAGCCTGCGAGTGGCATTGCACACGCCTGTTTTTCGATCGTGGCCAGCGAAAAAAATTCGCGGGATAATTTGTCGAGTCGCTCGCGCAACTCTCGCGACACGCCATGATTCGTGATTCTGAAAAAACCACTTTCACGGCAGGCTTTGTCGATTTGGGTTGCGCATTTATTTATTGCGTGCGAGTTGCTACTGGCGGCGAGCAACGGGCCAACATCAATTAGCGGCAAGGTTGCAACCACGATTTAAGTTTACTTTAAGTCTTTTGCAAAGCGTTTGGCTTGTCGGGTTCGCGGGCGATGCAGCTCGCATTCGCATAATGTGTGCAACTAGTCTTTAGGTATGAAAATCTCGCTCGATTATGACTCGTGCCATGGTCATCAAATGTGCGCGATTGCTGCGCCAGAAATTTTCGGCAGTGACGAAATCGGCAATGCGAAAATTTTGATCACCGGCGACTTGCCTGAGTCTTTGCATGGTAAGGCTCGTCGCGCAGAGTCGAATTGTCCTGAACGTGCAATCACAATCACCGAATAGAGCGAAACGAGGCGGAAATGACTGACACACACAAACCGGTTGAAGATTTACTGACCGATTACGACATCTTTGATCCAGAGTTCGTGAAAAACCCGTATCCGGGCTATAGCGAGATTCGCGAGTCGCAGTGCCCGATTGCACACACTGATCGCTATCAGGGTTCGTGGTTGCCAACGCGATATGAAGATGTTGTCGCAATCGCCCAAGAGTTTGAAACTTTCACCTCGCGGCAAATTTTGGTGATGCCACCCGTCGAAGGTCGAAGTGAAGGCGCGTATGCGGGTGTCGCGGCGCCGCCGATCACAAGTGATCCACCTGATCATCATTGGCATCGTCGATTAATCTTGCCGGTTTTCTCGCCGCAGTCGGTCGCAAAATATGAGCAAGGCACCCGCGATTTGTGTAACGCGTTGATCGACGAGTTCATCGACAAGGGCACGGCAGATGCGGCGGCAGATTATGCGCAACATATTCCGGTGCGAGTAATTGCAACAATGCTCGGTGTGCCCCTTGAGATGGAGCCTGAGTTCACCGAGTGGGTGCGCGGCGTGCTCGAAAATATGACCGATAAAGAAGCGCGAATAAAAGCGTTCATGAATATTGTGCAGTTTTTCATGGGACAAATTGAGGATCGAAAGAAAAACCCTCGCGAAAACGATTTGATCACCGAGTTGATGAATGCCGAGGTTGAGGGCAAGAAAGTGCCGATTGAATATGTGCTCGGCGTTTGTCAGTTGATGTTGGTCGCGGGCATTGACACGACTTGGTCGGCGATTGGTTCGTGCATGTGGCACATGGCCCAGCATCCTGAGCATCGCAAGCAGTTGCGCGAGAATCCAGATTTGTGGCCGACTGCGATTGAAGAGTTGTTGCGTGTTTATGCGCCGGTGACCATGGCGCGAATCGTCGATCATGACACTGAGTTTCAAGGTTGTCCGATGAAGGCAGGCGATCGTGTGTTGATGGCGTTTCCGGCAGCGAATCGTGACCCGCGACAATTCGAGAATCCTGATGAAGTAATTCTTGATCGTCAGAACAATCGACATGTCGCGTTTGGTTCGGGCATTCACCGTTGCGCAGGCAGCAACTTGGCGCGACTCGAAGTTCGTGTCGCGTTACAGACTTGGTTAGATCGAATTCCTGAGTTTGAACTTGTCGATCAGTCGACGGTTACTTGGGTCGGCGGTCAAGTGCACGGCCCCCGCAAGTGCATGGTGAAGTTTTAGCTTTCGCCGTTTCACTGGCGCCCGCCGTTTAACTCGCGCGACCGTTTGCCGCATCGCTGGCACTCGGTACACTTTGACTTGACGAAACGTGGCCAAAGCAATTTGGTAGACCTCATGAATGACAAGGGCGGCACAGAAATGTGCCGCTTTTGCTTTCTGCCGTTTGATGTCGTTGGCGCACACCTATTTGGTGGCGGCTCGAAGGCTTAACGACAGTATTCGAGTTTCGTTAATCGTGAGGTGCCGATTCGTAACCGGCATGGAGCCC
>Ga0209358_10003909_pt1 | contig 10854 bp, 8 predicted proteins | sample LauGreFa1BDMLBSN_2_FD_187574 | JGI IMG/M metagenome (GOLD analysis project Ga0209358, IMG submission 187574) | Freshwater lake microbial communities from Lake Michigan, USA - Fa13.BD.MLB.SN (SPAdes) (version 2) | ecosystem: Environmental > Aquatic > Freshwater > Lake | place: Lake Michigan, USA...
ATAATTTATTTATGAAAAATAATATAATTATAGGTTCAACATTTTTTTATGATAATAAAACTAAATTATTAAATATATATGATGATAATCATTGTCCATCTTGTAATGCAAATAATTATCTTAAATCATCTTCATTTGAATGTTATAAATGTTTAAATACTATTTGTTCTTTATGTTCATTTTATGATGAAAAAAATAATATATATACTTGTAATAAATGCGAAAATCCAAATTTAGAAACAGTTATTAATAAGAAAATAACCGAATGTAAAAAAGAAGATAAAATTAAATTTAATAAAGAAGGTAATATTAATTTTGATGATATCAAAGAATTATTAAGAAAACAAAAATTTAAATGTTATATATGCAATGATATGATATTAACATCAAATTGGTTATGTGATTGTTTATATCATATCTCAATAAGTAAAATAATTATAACATTACCTCATAATAGAGATAATGTGCTTATTTCTTGTCATTATTGTAATAATAATGAAGAAAAAACAGGAAGAACTAATATGAAGATATGTAAAAATAAATGTCATAATGATAATAGAAATATTATAAGTAATAAAAATAATATTCCTGAAATAATCATTAATCAATTGAAACTTAATAAAATTTAATAAAACTTAATTATTTTTTATAATAAAACTTATTTTTTTTATTATATTTAAAATTTATCAAATTTTCATATTGCTTATTAATTTTAATAAATTTATTTTTATTATTATCAATATATATAGTTCTTTCAATTATTTTTTTATCATTCATAATATTAATTTTTTTATGCATAGATTTATATTTATTATTTCCACCTCCTTTAACATCTTTAACATCTTTAACATCTTTAACATATACGCGAATTAAATTTGTTTTATTGCTAAAAATATATTGTTCACTTACCATTATTTTTTTTTCAATATTAAATGCATCACTGCTTATATCAGCATCTCTTGTAAAACATTTATCAGTTGTAAAATATGTATTAGTATTATTATTCCAATCTTGTCTAATTAAAGAACAAGGTATTCTTATATTTATATCATTATTACATATAATTTCATGTAATGGATATCTTGAATCGTGATAATATTTAATATTATCATAATGAATACACGATATACAATGACCACAACCAGTTGTAATATCACATGTTTCTGTATTAATTGTATTATATAATATATAATCTAATTTATAATTATTACCATTATAAATAATATTATCTTTATTATTTGTATAACTAATATCTGGAATATCTTCTACATTTGATGATGATCTTATATTATCTGAAATAGTTTTTTCAGAACTATCAATTTCTTGTATAAATATTATATCAGGATTATCATCAGGATTATCATCAGGATTATCATCAGGATTATTAGGATTTTTAAATTTTTTATATTCATTTAAAATATGATAAATAAATAATGTATTTACATTAAAAATATTATATAAAGTATTTAATATTAAATATCCATACGTATTTATACCAAGTGATTTATTTGTTTTAATTAAATCATCAATTGTTATTTCTTGACTTAACATAGTATCATAATTTTCATCTCCTTTTGCAGTAATGTAATTTAATAATAAATAAATAAAATAATAATCATTATTAACAAAAACACCTTTAAAATTATTTTCAAATATTATTTGTTTATCGTTATTAGTAGATGCAGATATTATTTTATTATGAATTGTTTCTCGTAATTTATTTAATTTTTTAAGTAAAAAAACAATTAAATTATTTTTAAAATAAACAAAAAAATCACAGTTATCTGTTATATTATCTGAATATCTTTTATGATCATTTGTTATATTTTCAATAATATACTTTATTATATTAATAAATGTATTATTTTCATCACTACTAGTATTATAATTACTTTCATTAATTCTATTTAATAATAATTTTTTACTGTCATCACTATAACACATACCAGTTAATATTGATATATACCAACATACAGTTGTATATTGTGGAATAGTTATATAATCATTTATTCCAAGAGAAATACCATTTTTAATTTCTAATTCATTAATAGTAATTATTAAATTTCTGATTACAGTATATTTATCATCTTTATTTTTAATGATAAAATCAATTTTTCTTTTAATATAAGAAAATTTTATATTTTTTTCGTTAATACCAAGTATTATTGCATTAAATTTTACACAAATATTTTTATATATGTTTTGTAAAATAAATACTATATCAGATTGAACGATAAATTCAATTTGATCATCAGTTACAGAATTAAAAGATATACAAGTATCTTTTAATGTATTTAATTCTTCAATTTCTTCTGGATTAGTTATATGAGTACCTGTACGGCTATTATATACACTTATTAATATATATTTTATAAAATTAGTAAAAAGTTTATTATCTTCTTTTCCTAAATCTTGTGGTTCATCATCATTCATTATATCATTAAATTCTATTGTGTCAATTGAAAGATAAATATTAATATTATCTAAATAATAATAATATGTAAATAATATTATTATAGATTTATAAATAGCATATATAAAATAATAATGCACCATTGAATTTGATTCTAATAATGTTTTATCAAATTGATTATAATATAAAATAATAGTATTAATATTATTTACAATTGGGTTAACAAAATTATCTATATTTTTATTAAAATTAATAATTAAATTTTTAATATTACAATAATTATTATTAATATTTATTTCATCTAAATATGAATTAAACAAATTAATATAACTTAATAATTTAGATATTGAAATATCGCCTGATATATCAAAAGATATATCTTTTGATATATCTATATTTAAAAAATTAGAACAACTTTCTGCCATTTTTATATACTATTAAAAAATAAAAAAAGATTTAAAGAAATCATTAAATTATCCTTAAATATCTTAATTAATTATTTCATTTGTCATTTCATTTATATTAGGGATTTTATTAATCATTTCATCAAAATTAAAATTTATAATAGATTTATACATTCTATTGAAAATATATTTGAATACATTCTTATTTTCATTTCCACATAAATTATAATGAGATTTGCACATATTATTATAATAATTTATCATTAGATTATTGAAATTTTCATATTGATATTTATTAATTTTATAAATAATTTTATGATTATCATAATCTTTTTTATTAACTGGAATGAAACTATATTCAAAGTTAAAATTATTAGGAATAAATTTATTTTTCATATAAAAATGATATTTTAAATTATAAATGAAATTATATTTATTATCTGAATTATTTATATTATTATCATTATTAAATATTACATATTTATCCCACAAATAATTATAATATTCTGATGTAGTCATATTCAATTCTTTAAAATCATCATCATAATATATTTTCTTATTATTAATATCTGAATAAGAATTAATTCCAATAATATGAAAACTGATAATGATTAAAGAAATAATAGTTTTTTTTGTTGTATTCATTTATTATAATAATTATTAAATTAAATAAATATAATCATTTTTTTTATAATTTATAATTAGATATGGATGATATATTATATCTTGTTCATTGCACTCCAAAATCAGATTATGAAACGTGGGATGCATTAAAAACATCTAAATATGATGAATATGAATTTCCGGGAGTTTATTTTTCATTAATAACTAAATATAATTTACATAGAGAATTATTATATTCATCAAAATATATATTAATATTTTCAAAAAAATTATTAGAACAACAAAATTATCATATTAATATTTATGATTATAATGGACATATCAATGAAAAAAATACATTTTATCCGTGGAATTTAAATAAAGCCGTTAAAAAAATAAAATCTCTTAAAAAAGGTTTTATGAACGAAGTTATGTTTCATGACCCTGTCCCGATGAAATATTTATGTGCGTCATTAATTTCTTATAATATCTCATATAAAGCATTGCCAGATATAAAACCATATTCTTTACATGGAACGATATTATTACCACAATATCCTATATTTAATGATGTAGAACCTGATATGACTAAAAAACCTTTTTATTGTTATCCATATGAAATGAATTATACAGGAGAAGTTAATCAATATCCATTAAGTTCTAGAAAATTTTATGTTAAAATGGGTAAAATGTGTAATGTAAATACTAAACGTAAATCACGAGAAAAAATAATAGAAGAAATAAGGCTTAAAATACCTGAATTATTTAAAGATAGAGATTTATTAAATTTGAATGAATTTAGATAATAATATAATTTCTTTATCTAATTTGATGTATTTTTTATTATCAGAACCAATATGAATAACTCTTGAAATTTTCTTATTGCCATTCATAAAACTAGTTTTATTACCTGTTGATTTATATTTAATTATAACTTCTTTTTCTATTTTTTCTATTTTTTCTATTTTTTCATTATTTATTATTGATTGTTTAGGAGATAATGAAGATAATGAAGATAATTTAGATAATAATATAAATTCTTTATTTAATTTAATATATTTTTTATTATCATTACCAATATAAATAATCCTTGATATTTTCTTATTAGCATTCATAATATCAGTTTTAATACCCGTTGATTTATATGTCTTTATATCAGTCTTTATATCAGTCTTAATATCATCATCAATTTTAATATAACAATAAATAATATTATTTAGATTATTATAACATACTTTATTTTCTTTTATAATATTTTTTGTTATATTTTGCGTATCAATATCTATTGATTTATGAAAACATTTTTGAAGTGAATATAAACAAGCATTTTTAACATCTTTATAATTATTTGTTTTTAAAAATTCATTTGCATTATAAATATCAGTTATCCAATCTTGTTGAATAAATGTACAAGGAATATTGATATCATTTTTATCACATTCAGTAATAAATATTATATTCTGGGAGTTATGATAATATAACTTTTCATTATAATGAATAGCAGATATACAATGACCTCTATTACAACCATCTGCATCACATATATTTTCTCTATCTGTTTTATGCAATATAAAATCTAATTTGTATTTAAAGGAATTATATGAAATTATATCTTTATTAATGAATGTGATTACATTCTTATTTATTTTTGCATAATTATTATTATTTTTTTTATTGCTTATTTTTTGTATAAAAATTATATCAGGAGAGTTTATAGATTTTATTTGATTATATTCAATTTTCTTTTGCCGTAAATAATAAGTATCTTCATAATAATCAAATAAATATAATGTTGAAATATTGAATATATTATATAAAGAATTTAATATAACATATCCATTACCGCTTTGTAATCCAAATTTTATATTATATTTTCTAATTAGAGGAATTGATAATGATTTATCTTTAATAATTTGATTAATTTCATCTTTCTTTGGATTTTCATTTATTTTAGTATCAAATGTATAATAAAAATTATTATTTTCAATATAATCATTGATATCATTATTTAATTTATTGGTATTTTTAAGTTCATAATATTTATTATATATATAATCCATCACGTGTTCTTTTAAATAAGTTAGTTTATCACAATTTAATTTAATATTATCACCATATTTTCTATGATTTATTGTTATATTTTTAATTATATAATTAACTGTCTTAATTAATATTCTATCTGTTTTAGATGAAGTTTCTAATAATTTCTTTAAATCTGCATCATCTCCTATTTTAGATAATAATAATTTTTTGCTTAAATCACTATAACAAATACCAGTTAACATAGATATATACCAACAATTGCCAATATATTGTGGAATTGTAATATATGCATCTTTATAATCATTAATTGTATTTTTTTTATATAATTCTTTTAGTAATATTATATATGAAATTATTTTTTTATTAAATAAATCTTTATTTTTTTCTTTTATTTCTTTTAATTTAATTGGATTAATATTTTTAATATCACTAATTTTTATAACATCATCATCATTCCCATTATTAATAAAATCACGTTTAAAATTATTTATTACATTTTTATATAAAATTGCTTTATTTTCATTATCATTTATATTATCATTAAAAATTTTATAAATATAATAATAATATGAATATATAAATAATATTATTTTATAAATAAAAAATAAACAATAACTATTAAATGATAAATTATTTATTTTAAATTTATTATAATTATTTAAAATATTTTCAAAATAATCTATTAAATTTTTTATTATAAGATTATAAATAATTTTAATAAAATCTTCATTTGATTTTTTTGAACGTTTATGTTCTAAATATTTTATCTGAATAAAATTAATAATTTCTTTATGTTTATTTATATCAATACTATCAAGATAATTAAATAAATCATTAAATAATCTAATAATAAATTTATTTTTTACATCATCAGTCATTGTTTCATATGTATCAGTAAAATTATATGAAATAATAATTAATAACTTATATGAATCAAAATTTTTATAAGTTATAAATAAGTCATCATTAATAGTCATAATATTCTTATTATTATGACATAAAAAAGAAATAAAATAATTATTTATGATAATAATATTTATTTTTTTTATTATATTTAAATGTTGATAATTGTAAATAGTTTTTATTTAATTTTATAAATTTATTTTTATTATTATCTATATAAATAACACGTTCAATTATTTTTTTATTATTCATAATATTAACTTTTTTATGTGTTGATTTATATCCTTTATTACCACCAGCTTGTTTTTTAATACCATTTATACTATTTACAGTAGTTAATAATAATTCCATTACGTTTGACATAACTATTTTATTAGGTTTAAGTTTTTCTATATGTTCCAGTAATATTTTAGTATCAATTTTTGCAATATAATTATTTATTATATAATTAATGTTATGTAAATTATATATTTGTGTATTTGTTAAATCTATATTTAATATGTTTAAGGTGTTTAACTCAGTATATACCATATATAATATAAATTGTTGAATACTACTGAAATTAATATTATATTTATTTTTTTGATAGTCAATTAAATCATAAATAAATGTTCCTTGTTCTATTCTATTATCTAATATATAAAAATTTTGAGTTTTATCATCTTTATTCATTAAAAGTGATTTTATATATTTATTAATATCTGCACAATATATAATATATGATTTATATAATAAATATATTTTAAATAGAATTATATTATATAAATATAATGTGTCTTTATTAATACCATTATAATGAATTCTGGTTAAAATTATATTAGTGCAACACTTTTTAATAATTATATATATATTATTAAATAATTCTCTTGCTAATATATCATATTCATAATCTAAATTAGCATATTTTTTTAACTTATCATTTTTTATAGAATTATAATAGTATAATGTTATCATTTTGATTATATTATAATTATTATTATCTATATATATCGTATCAATATATTTATTTGTTAAATCTATAATTATATTATCAGTATTATGCTTATTTTCACTAATACGTATATCATTAAAGTAGTTATTAAGAAAACTATAATTATTTCGTTTTGTTGGTTTTGCCATTGGGTGCATATCGGTTAGCGTATCTTTGCTTTCACCTTCTTCTTCTACTTGTTCTTCTCTTAATTGTTCTTGTTGTTGTAATTGTTCTTGTTGTCGTAATTGTTCTTGTCGTTGTTGATGTTCTTGTTCTTCTCTTAATTGTTCTTGTTGTCGTAATTGTTCTTCTTTTAATTGATTAATAATAATTGTAATTCTATGTTTTTGTGTGTTAATTTTTGATTTTATATCATTATTATATATAATAATACTAATAAGATTATTAATATTACTGCCAGATAATGTTTTTATATTATTAATTTCTTCATTTCTATTATTATTCAATATTTGTTTAATATCTTGATAGTTTGTATTATTCAAATATATAGTAAAATAATATAATATTATATTAAAATTACTTTTTTCTATGCTTATATTAGCATTTCTTTGTATATTTTCTGTTATAGTAAATTCTTTTTTAAATTCATTAAATAAAAATATATTAAATTTATTATTAAAAAAATGTTTATTTGATATATTTTTATTTGGATAATCTATTACATTTGGATAATCTTTATTTGGTATAATTTCTATTTTCCAAAAATCATTAATTATTAAACAATAAATATAATAAGAATATAATATTCTAATAATTCTAATATATAATATACTTATTTGATTTTTAACTTGTGATGTGTTAATTATATTAATTATATTATCAAAATATAATATAATTGCATCAAAAATTTCTTTAATAACATTTCCATATATTTTATCATCGTCACTATTATTAATATATGTATATATATTAAACTTGATATCATTTTTATCATTTATATCTATTTTATCTAAATACTGATGTATATCATTAAATATATTACTATATGTAGAATCATCTCTATTAATATAAGAATCATATTTAGTATATTCTAAAAATACTGGATATTCTTGTGTAAATAATGGCGGTGTTGTTGTAGTCATTAATAATTATTAATACTTATCTATAATATAAAAATAAAATATTATGATTCATAACAAATTAAATATGAATTATTTGATTTTAAAAGTGGTTCTAAATCAGTTATAATTCCTACATTATTATCATCATAATAATAAAAATTATTTGAATTCTTGCAAATTGCATTATAATGACCACCCTCTAACATTCCATGATGATAACCAATTCCATGTAAATTATAAGTTCTATTATAAATTAAATGTTTATTTATATTAACTATTTCTAAATTCTTTTTAATTATTTCTTTAAACCTATTTAAAGAAATAAAAAGAACATCAGGGCATTTCCAAATAATAGAACTTTTATTATAATTACAATTATTATTGCATTTATCACATTTCCAATTATCTTTAGATCTTGTTTCAGATGTAAAATGTTTTAATAATAATTCTGATATGGATGAATTATCTTCAATATCTAATCCAATATAAATGAAAGGTTCAAAATTCTTATTAATATTACCGCATCCAATACATTCAATAGTATTCATATATGAACCTTGTAATAAATCATAAATTTTACTAGTTTTGAAATTATTATGACACGCAATTTTATAATTATGTTCTTCAAAAATATTACAATAAGATTTATTTATATTATTATTATCTATACATATCTCATCGTGTATTTTTTGTATAATAAATAAATATAATTCGCATATATCATTTTGTTCAAATTTATTAAAAATTCCTTTAAATAATATATAAAAATTATTAATAAATCTATTAGGACTAACTGTTTGATTATTTCCCATACATTCAAATAAATTTTTTAATTCAAATGTTAATGTTCCCTCTTTCTCATCCGAATTTAAAATAATTTCTTTAAATCTATTTAATCTAAATAAAATCTGTATTAAACTATTAATAGCACAGGTTGCACCCAAATTTACTAAACCTTCCATAATTATTTAAAGTCTTTATATATTTATAAGTTTATATAAGTTCTTTAAATTATTTAAGTTATTGCGAAACGTTCATATGATAAATTTGAAGAAGTATTCAGTTGTATATCTGATTTATATTCGATAGTATTATAATAAGGTAAATTATTATTAACATAAATATTAATTTTTCCTAATAATGCTAATTCTGATAAATGATGGTCTATTTGTTGATTAATAGGATATAATTTTCCATTTTCAATTATTTTTTTACAAGCATTGATATTAATGATATATGAATGTAATAGAAAAAATCTTTTAACTTTATATAAATCATTATTATTAATTTTAACTTTTTCATAACAAAAATCAGGATTAATTAATAAATATATATCCCAGTCATTCGGAAGTGAATTTAATCTTTTAATAATATCATTATATTTAATAGTTGAATATACATTTGTATCATCTTCTAAAATAAGAGCATTTTTATTATTATTTTTAATTATATCATTCCAAACATAAATATGCGATAAATAACATCCAATTGCACCATATGATGATAATTCATAATGAAATTTTCTTTTAATATTATATATATAATAATTATCTAATGAACGTTTGCCTTCATCTCCAATAATTTTATCAATATCATTAATATTATTACCATCAATTGCTTCAATTAATTTATAATCTCTATTAAGTTTATAATTATTATTAAATTCTTTTAATCTTTCAGGTCTCTTTTTAAGATTAATAACATATATTTCATTGATTTCATTGATTTGATTAAAATCATTATAATAAATAGCAAAAATAATAATACAAAATATTAAAATAGCAATTAATTTAATTTTCATATTTAATTATAATAATTATAATTTAATTTTAATTTTTCCATTTATGACCACAAATAATACAATTATAGAATTGTGTAATCGCTTCATCACCACTTCTCGTCTGTAATTCATAATATGAAATTTTATTATTTTTACATTTACCACATTTGATGGTATCTGTCATAGAAACTTGTTTAATTTCATACGCGGCTTTAAATTTGAGTTTCTGTTTTTCAATAATAGTTACCCATTTTTCAGGAAACATATCCTCACAAGACATATAAGGGAGTTTATGAGGTAGAAATTCGCCTTTTTTCAATCGTTCTAATAATAAATCATTTTTAATATAAGAATTTTTATCTAAATTTGAATAAATAGAACGCGCAATATTAATATAACTATCTGTAAATAAATCACTAGCCCAAGATAATGGTATTTTAAGAGAATTAGCATAATCAATTGTTGAATTAAAAATACCAATTTCAAGATCAGATGCTTCTATTTGTGAAAGATTAATATCATTTATAAGTAAATCTTTAAATTTATTGCGTATTTCGTGTTTATTATTAGTATTAGAAGTATTAGAAGAAGACATTAATAATTTTTATGGATAATATAGATATTTAAAGATATTATCATTTTTTTATATATTC
>Ga0209358_10003912_pt1 | contig 10848 bp, 4 predicted proteins | sample LauGreFa1BDMLBSN_2_FD_187574 | JGI IMG/M metagenome (GOLD analysis project Ga0209358, IMG submission 187574) | Freshwater lake microbial communities from Lake Michigan, USA - Fa13.BD.MLB.SN (SPAdes) (version 2) | ecosystem: Environmental > Aquatic > Freshwater > Lake | place: Lake Michigan, USA...
AAGGTAATAACTGTAGATCCTCCTGAAACAGCAGTAACTTCTCCAGTTGAAGAAATAGTGGCCACAGTTGTATTTGAAGATACCCAAGGATTGGTTGTTGCGGGTGTTCCAGATCCTGTTAATTGTAAAGTGGAACCACCTAAGGTCATATTTTGAACTCCTGAAATGGTAGGTACTTCATTCACATTAACAGTAATAGCTGTTCGAAGACTTTCGCATGGATTTACATTTAATGTAGAAGCTAAGGTAAATCCACAATCAGAATTTGCTTGTGCTGCTCCATTTACATAGGCAACCCCTGAAGCTAATACGTTTGAATTCCCCCAAATATACATATTAACAGAGGACGTCAATTCCATATAATAGGTTTGACCTGTATTCAATTGTACGTTTTGTCCGGTAAATGAAAACTGAACACCGTAATTATGATAGTAGGCTGAATTATGAACATTATTTGCAGTTGCTAACAATGTTCCTCCATAACCATTATATATTTTTAATGTTGCTGGAACAGTCCCATAAAAATAAACAATATCAAAAGTAATGGTATTCAATATTACATTACTGGCTACTTGAAACGTTTGTCCAAGATTTGGCACAGCTCCTAATAAATTACTGTTGTTACCCGTAGAAAAAGTATAAGCTCCTGCAACTGCTTTTTGACTCACATAATAGGTTGTGGCACCCACTGTTGTAGTGGTTGGGGTTGGAGCTGTAGAACTTGCCGTTCCGCCAGTTGATTGTGTATACCATTGTAAGTTAAATCCAGAAGTTGGCGTTGCCGTTAATGCCGAAGGGGTAGCTCCTTTACAATAGTTAATAGTAGTTGTTGTTGACGGAGCAGCCGGTAAAGCATTTACAGTTACTACAATTGGAACGCGAGCACTTTCACAGTTGGAGGTATTGTTCAATTGACTTACATAATAAGTAGTAGTACCTGCTGCTGAAACATCTGGAGTAGGTGCAGTTGTTGCGGAAGATCCTGCAGAAGCTACAGTATACCATTTTAGGGTATGACCTGAAAGAGCTGTCGCAGATAGCTGAGTTCCATTGATTCCTTGACATTCAGAAATACTTGTCGTGGTAGTAGGAACAGCCACTGTTGTAACGGTTACTGTTAAAACATTACTATTTACCGCTGTACATCCACCACTTGTAACAACTGCTCTAAAATAGGTTGTTGCAGTTAATGCTGTTGTAGTAAAATTTGATGTTGTAGCTCCAGTAATTGGTGTCCATGTACTATTATTTAGAGATGATTGCCATTGTATAGTTCCTGTATTTCCAGTTAAACTTAGATCAACTGTTGATCCACCACAAATAGCTGAAGCGCTTACTGATGCTGTACCAGCAACTGATGTAGGACTTACTGTAACTGTTATTGCAACTCTAGGACCTTCACAACCAGAGGCATTAGCTTGTGAAACATAATAGGTAAAAGTACCTGTAGTTGATGTTGCTGGAGTTATAGCTGTTGTAGATCCCGTTCCGCCTGAAGCCACCGTATACCATCTCAATGAGTGACTAGTTGCAGCTGTAGCTACTAAAGCTGTAGCTGTTGCATTTTGACAATAAGAAACGGAGGTAGTGGTAACAGTTGGCGCAACTGGGGTTGCATTCACTGTCATTGTATAGGTATTCGTAAATTGACAACCATTATACGTATAGACATAACTAATTACAGAAGAACCAGCGGTCAAACAACTTACTAAACCAGTAGAAGTAATACTAGCAACACCTGTTGTTGCCGAAGTCCAAGTACCTCCACTTTGCGGATGATACAATTGTACAGTACCTCCTACGCAAGCTAATGAACCTGTTATAGCCATTGAGTTGGCATTTGCTACAAAGTTTTCTGCAGTTCCTGTTCTTGTGATTTCTGAAAGAGATCCTGTAAACGCATTTGGTCCATTTTCAATTAAATTTGATATCCCTGTATTATTACCTCCTGGTGTGCCTTGATTAAAATTAAAATAGGCTACTAAACCTGATTCTGTTCCTGAAAGTGGAGTGTACATGGAACCTAAAATATCTTGTTGCGTTTTGGAAATATTCCACAAACGAACTTCATCCATCATTCCGTTAAAAGGATAACTACCCCCTGAAAAATCTCCTATTGTAAGTGGATATGCAGAAGTAGCGGTAAATGACCCTGTATATGTTCCAGCCATTGTTCCATTTACGTAAAAGGTCACATTAGTCCCATTTACAACAACAGCAACATGTTGCCATACATCTTTAGTTATTGATATTGAAGAAGATAAAAACGTATTAGATCCTTCTAAAACAATTTTACCGTCGCTTGTTTGCCAATTATTAACTGCCATTTTAAATCCAGGTAATGAACTTGGCGTTGGACTATTTGATAAAATGGTTTGCAAGCTCCATGCACTTGATGGTACATTTACCCAACCCTCGATAGTGAAATTAGTTGAAACTGCAGCAGCAGTTTGGTTGCCAAATTGTATTTTTCCTGATCCATTTAATGCTAATGCGTTTGCAAAAGGTTGATTTGTTGTTATAGTAATAGTCACTACATTGCTATTCACAGATGCACAACTACCAATGGTTAATACCGCTCTATAATAGGTAATAGCGGACAAAGCAGGGGTAGTATAACTAGCAGCAGTTGCACCAGAAATATTAGTCCAAGTACTATTGTTGACCGATGATTGCCATTGGATAGAACCCGTATTTCCTGTCAAAGAAAGAGTTGTAGTGCTTCCGGAACAGATGGTGGTAAAAGTGGCCGAAGCAGTTCCTGCTACAGGTATTTCTATTACAGTAATTAAACCAGAGATATTAGAAGTAACAGTTCCGCAAGTTCCTGTAACTACACAATAATAGTACAACGCTGAAGCCACAGAGTTTACGGGGGTGTAATTAGAACTTGTTGCTCCAGTAATTGCTGTTGCCCCTGTAGTAGAATTTGTTGTGTTTGAATACCATTGGTAGGTTAAACTTGCTCCAGCTGCAGTAACCGACAAAGCCGATAAAGTTGCATTTTGACATACTGAAACTGCCGTGGAAGATGGATGAGTAGAAATGGATGTGACTGCATTCACTGTTCCTGAAACTGAAACTGTTTTTGTTGTCGCCCCCGTTGAAGTTAAAGAAATGCTTCCAGAAGTTAACGAAGTACTTGCCGAAGTCATTCGAACATAAATTGTAGTACTTGCTACCGTTCCAGAAGTTGGTGCAATTGAAATTGTGCTAGTATAGGTCGAGTTATCTAATGAGTACTCTAATCCGGTATAGGCATTAAATTAGCCCCAGAAACAGTAAATGTTTGGGATGAAGAAACTGAGCCAGAACATTTAGAAAAAGCAGTTAAAGTTCCTGTTGTTGTAATGGTTGGATTGTATGTAAAATTAGTGCTACTTACATTGGTTCCACCAGGGGTCGTAACTCTTACCGGTCCTGTAGAACCTGACGGCACAACAGCTGTTATTGAAGTATTGCTAACTACTGTAAATGAGGTAACAGGATTTCCATTAATTGTTACTGCAGTTGCTCCTGTTAAAGCAGTACCCGTAATTGTTATTGTTGTTCCGGTATTTCCAGATGTTGGCGTAAATGAACTTACTACAGGTAAACCAATAATATTTCTATTAATAGAAAATGTGGCAGAATCTTCTTGTAATGAAGTTAAATCGGGTCTTCCATCACCATCTACATCATAAGCTGTAACGCTTAAATTATTTGCTGAAGTCAATGGTGAAAAATTATCTGAGCTTGCAAACGATAAATTTGAGGTTGAGGTATTGTTTGCAATTTGGATGTAATCGGATGCGTTAAACTCACAACCTAAAAACTCGGGCAATGCATTTCCATTCATTTCTGCCGCAAATAAAGCTGCTCTTAAACCCGAGGAACTTGTCATTGAAATCGTATTTACAGTAAAACTGTTAGAGCCACTATTTTGATAAACATTGTAACTGTATGCATCTTTATAAGTGACAAAATCAAAATCGCCATCTTTATCAAAATCTCCTGCTACAATATTGTAATTTGTTACAGCAGAAATTAATGCTGAAAACGCATTCGTATTAAATCTTAAACTATAATATAAAGGATGAATAGCAATAAAATCTAATTGATTATTATTGTCTAAATCAACTACTGCAAAATCAGTAATTGTAGCTTGTGAAGTTACTGTAACAGGACTACCTGTATTAAAACTAATGGTTGATCCTGATGGGGTATTATTTAAAAGATAGACAATATTTGTGCCGTTAGCTGTTATCAAATCTAACAACCCATCATTATTGATATCTTTCAAATACACCCTATAAGCACTATTCGTTACTGAAAGTGCTATGGGTGAAGCAAACGAAATTGTCCCATTAATTGTTGATGTATTCTTAAATACATTAATCGTTGATGAGTTATATACTATTAAATCCAGCAAACCATCATTGTCAATATCTCCCGTTTGAACACCATGTCCACCAGTGCTTAAAACAACCTGTGTTCCAAAGGAAATAGAACCAGGAAACGATGTATTTGGATTTATACTAGTCGATACAGAGCCAACTTGTACATAATCTGGTTTTCCATCTAAATTAAAATCGGCATATTGATTTAAAGTCTTTAATCCTCCAGCCCAACTAACAGGTGTTGTCCTAAATGTATTGGTAACTGCTGTAAAATCAACTTTCGAAGCAAACGAATTGGTTAGGTAATTAGAAAATCCTGCGTTGCTAAATGTGCTATAAAACTTTTTAGTTGAAACTACGGCTAATTTATTAACTTTATTTATAACCGATAGGTCTGAAAAACCAGTTGTTCCAGCAGGAAACGTTACTACAAGTTGTGTGGTACTAGCAGAAGTAACAGTAGCTTGAACGCCATCAAAATAAACAGTATTATTAGCAATTGTGGCATCAAAACCTGTACCGGTTATGGTTACAGCAGTTCCAACTGGACCACTTGAAGGAGAAAATGAGGTAATTTTTGGTGGAGAAAGAGTAACTGTATAAGATGACGCTGAAGTTGCAGTACCAGAACCATTAGTAATCGAAATTGTTCCTGATGTTGCATTTAGCGGCACTGTTGCTGTTAGACTAGTTGCACTGTTAACTGTAAAACTAGAAGCAGCAGTTCCATTAAAACTTACAGCTGTTGTCCCCGTAAAATTTGTTCCCGTAAAAGTAACAGTAGTTCCTATTGGGCCTGAACTTGGTGTGAAAGATGTAATTGTTGGAGGCGGTAATGAATACCAAATACTAACCGCTGCAGTAGATGGCACTTTATATGTGCCATCGGCATACTGTACACCCTCTGAATTAGAATAAGGGGTAAATATATTAGCATTATCATTAAAATAAATAGGACCATTACCAGTAGTATTGTTGTATAAATAAATCCTAAACTTTACAACTCCGGATACCGTTGGATAATTTGTATTTAATTCTGAAATATCAGTTGCGCCCCAAAAAAAATTGTTTAATCCCGGAGCATCAGTTGTCTGGATATAGCCTAATGAGGTCGCATAATTATTTAAACTTGTTCGTACGTCCAATTTAACTCTTGGCCAAGATTGCACCCCATTTATAACAAATTTATCCCAAGCAATTGTTTTAGTTCCATTTACATTGAAAGAAAATTCCATGTAAGGCATAGTAGCAGGATCAACCGTTGTTGGAGTTGAATTGGTTAAATAATCATTGTTTCCACATGTACCAGCTCCAGAATTAGAAGTTGCCAAAATTCCACTCGGCCCATATCCTGGCGAACAACAAATCATTTCCCAACAATTATTTCCTCCTCGAGTCACATTTTGAACTGTTGAGACATAACTTGAATTAAAAGTTCCACCATTAAAAGTGTTGGCTGTTTTATTTGCAGTCCAAGAAACAAATGGCAAAGCACTTTGAGCAAAACAACTTACAGTAATTAATAAAAAGGAGAAGAACAATAACTGCTTAACTGAATTTGAAAAAAAACTATTTTTCATTTATATTTAGATTAAAATTTGAAAAAAATTATAATGATTTTTGTAAAATCTTGCAAAATTAATCTTATGACTAGTGTTTACAATAGAAGTAGTGGTTTAAAGTTGTCCGATTTTTTAGAAAATCGGACATTTTTTTTAATATTTTTTTTAGTATTTTTGCGCAAATAAATAACCCTCTTAAATGTTATTGTACCTTTCTTTAATGCTAATTTTATTAGCAATTATTTTAATACTTTACAATTGGAAACGGAATAAAAACGCCGGTTTTGTTGGTTCGTTTTTCTTATTGATTGCCATTTACGGACTAGCACATTACTTAAGTGTTTATGGGAAATCCGCTTTTTGGCTGGCCGTATTTTACAATAATATTTCCCCTTTCTTATTGCTTTCTGGGCCTTTCTTATATTTTTATGTGCGCGGAACTTTAAAAGACCGGCAAGGTTTAAGCGCCAAAGACTATTTGCATTTTATTCCGGCATTAATACATTTAATTGGAATAACCCCCTATTTGTTTTCTCCCTTTAGCTATAAAAAAGAGGTGGCTGAAATGATAATTGAAAACTTTGAGAATATTAAGCATATCAATGTTAATCTCTTTTTTAATTATAAATTCAATTTTATTTTTAGGCTGTTTTTATTGTTTACCTATGCTATATACTCTGGAATTCTTCTGTGGAAGTTTTCAAAGAAAAAAAATACCCACCTTAATATTCCAAAAAAACAATTAAAAATAACCTATCGGTGGTTAGTATCCCTAATCGTATTGGTACTATTTTTAGTATTAAATTTTCTCGCCTTAACGATCTATTTTATCTTTTATACTGTTGATCAACTAAAACAAAATACACTGGTCGTAAATGCAACTACTGGAATTGCATTTGTATTTTTAGCTGTTGGAGTATTATTTTTTCCAGAAATTTTATATGGAATGCCCAATAAAAAAAATACAATTCCTAAAATTAAACGCAAAACTATTAAAACAAAAAATAGCAAAACTTCTACTAAATCTAAATTACAAAATGACGAAGAAAACGAACCATTTTTAGAATTAGCAGAAAGAATAAAAGTCTATTTTGAAAAAGAAAAACCCTACATAAATTCCCGTTTTTCTATTGCTGACATAGCAATAAAAATGGAAGTCCCTCAAAATCATGTTTCCTATTGCATTAACGCTATATTTAATACAAAATTTTCGAAATTAAGAACAGAACTTAGAATTGAATACACAAAAAAATTATTACTAGAATCCTCTCATTCTAATATTACCATAGATGGAATTGCGCAAATGGCTGGTTTTAGTTCTCGCTCCAGCTTTTATAGTGCTTTTAAAGAGGTTACAGGCGAAACCCCAAGTGATTTTTTAAATTCAAATGTGAAAAACAATAATAAGTAGCATTATAAAATTCCCAAAGTCCGTTCTAAAGCCATACCTCTTGAACCCTTAATTAATAGTAAGCTGTTACTTATTACTTTTCCATTAAAACGTTGAGCAAAATCTTCAAAATTTAAAAAGAAATAGCAATTTTCATTCTGAATTTTATTAGCAAAAAAGTCATTGCCTATGAAATAGGTAGTTGCCGAATTGTTTTTTATAACTAATTCAATAATTGATTTATGCTCCTCCAAACTCTCCTCTCCCAATTCAAACATATCGCCTAGAATTGCAATTTTATTCTTATTATCCAATTGGAAAAAATTCTCTAATGCCACAACCATACTGCTTGGGTTGGCATTGTATGCGTCTAAAATAATTTCATTAGAATTAACAGATACTATTTGAGATCGATTGTTTTGAGGAACAAATCCTTCAATAGCAGATTTTATGTCACTCAATGAAACCCCAAATTTAATCCCAATAGAAACAGCGGCATTAATATTATTTGAATTGTATAGTCCTATTAAATGAGAAGTAATTTTAGTGTCATTTACTACTACCTCAACAAATGGATTCGCATTGATAGCGTTAATTAATACATCGGCAATTGGGCTGTTCAATCCAAAGGTATAGGAATTGATTTTGGCCGTTTTTTGAACTTGAATTGGATCATTCAAATTCACAAAAACAGTTTTGTGGTGATTCCCCAAATAAGTATACATTTCAGATTTTCCTTTAATCACTCCTTCTACCCCACCAAAACCTTCTAAATGAGCCTTCCCAAAATTAGTAATATAACCAAAGTCAGGCTTTGCTATTTCACATAAAAATTCAATTTCCTTTTGATGATTCGCACCCATTTCCACGATTCCTACCTCCGTATCTTTAGTGAATGAAAGTAAAGTGAGAGGAACTCCTATATGATTATTAAGGTTTCCAAAAGTTGCTTTAGTGTTGAACTTTTTTGATAACACCACTTGTATCAATTCTTTAGTGGTTGTTTTTCCGTTACTTCCTGTTAACGCTACAATTGGAATATTTAGGAATTCTCTGTGGAATTTAGCCAATTCTTGTAACGTCTTCAAACTATCCTCAACTATAATGGTTCGATCGTCTATAAAATAATCAGGATTATCAATAATAACAAAGGAAGCTCCTTTTTCCAATGCTTCTTTTGCAAAGGTATTGGCGTCGAAATTATCCCCTTTAATTGCAACAAACAAGGATCCAGGTTCAATTTTTCGAGTGTCAATAGAAACCGAATTGCATTTTAAAAAAAAGTGGTGAATGTTATTAATATCCATAATAAAAAAACAATTTTATAAAATAAAAGCCCTAAGAAAGGGCTTTTATATCGTATTTAGAGTGAAATTAATTTCTAGCTCTTTTCTTTTTGTCTGCTTTAGGTCCTACTTTAGACATAGCACATCGGAATCCAATGTAATCCGTTGCCATATCTTGTGGGAAGTATCTTCTTTGAGCAGGATCTAACCAGTACGCTCGGTCTCTCCATGAACCTCCTTTGTAAACTCTAACATTATCGTTAACAAGGGTAGTTCTAGTATTAGTCTCATCTTTTTGTTTTACTGTAACCCCTAATGAATTTACAGAAACATTGTGAATTGGTGAGTTGTACATTCCATTACTATCATTCGTATTGGCTACATTTGCACTTCCAAAGTCATTTGTTGATTGTTTGTCACCGTCTCTGTAGTTTTTTTCATAACTTTTATCAAAGTTCTGTCTAAGGTAGGTTTCATTATCATCAACTGGAACCTGAACAATTTGTCCTGGAAGACTTCTTGCAATCACTTTTCCATTTGGTAAAGTTTCATATTTAATGTCTTTAACGTCTGTTACCACATCTACTTTACCTTTAACTAATTTGTTTTTTTCAAATTCGTTACCTCTAAAGTAATTGAAATCGCTCACTTCATCATCAACCATTGGACGGTAAACATCGGCAACCCATTCTGCAACGTTTCCTGCCATATCGTATAAACCAAAATCATTTGGAGGATATGATTTTACAATATTTGTAATGTCTGCTCCATCATCAGACCATCCTGCAATTCCTCCATAATCTCCTTTAGATTGCTTGAAGTTAGCCAATTGATCTCCTTTAGTTTGTCTTTTTCCAGATCTAGTATAACTTCCTGACCAAGGATATTTCTTTTGACCTTTAAAGGTATTATAAAATCTTTGCCCCACATCAGCTGCAGCTGCATATTCCCATTCTGCTTCAGTAGGAAGTCGGTATTCCGGTAATAATATCCCTGAGGTTCTTTGTGCATATACTCCTGATGGTTTTTTTGTTGTAGCAGGTTGACCTTTAGTTCCCGCCACTTTAACGTCCTTAGATTTAGAATTTTTAGGACCTCTTAATACAATTTTTTCATCACCACCAAAAGCTTTACTTGGAGCGTTCAAATAGGTTTCAGTATTAAAAGTTTTTTCAGCTGTAACACTTAAAATTTTAGCATCTTTTTCTAAGTAACCTGCTTTTTCAAGTGCATTTTCATTTACTCTTTCTGTTCTCCATTTACTAAATTCAACTGCTTGAATCCAGTTAACTCCTACCACTGGATATGAAGCATATGCTGGGTGTCTTAAATAATTGTTCGTATACGTCTCGTTATATCCTAATCTGTTTCTCCAAACTAAAGTATCTGGTAAAATTCCTAAATATATTTTTTCATATTTTTCATCATCAGCAGGAAAAACTCTCTTTGTCCAATCTAAGTATTCCATATACATTAAATTAGTAACTTCTGTTTCATCCATGTAAAAAGAGGCAACGTGCTGTTGATTAGCTGTGTTATTCCAATCTCGCATTACATCGTCTTGAACTTTACCCATTGTGAAAGTTCCACCTTCAACCATAACTAATCCTGGCGCAGCATCTTGCTTTTTATATTTACTATTATATTGGAAACCTCCTTTTTTATCATTTACTTTCCAACCAGTAGCAGACGAACCGCTTTTTGAGCTTGATTGCTTGCTACAACTAGCCGCTCCCAAAAGAAGAACTAATCCTAGAAAAACATTAATAATTAAATTTTTATTTGTTTTCATACTTAATGATGGTAATAATTTTGTGGCGAATATAATAATTAACTATTAAACCGCAACACATTTGTTTTAATTTATTTCAATTTTGGATCAAAAAAATTTGATTACTAACTCAAAACGCAAAAAAAAATCAAATATTATATTCACTGCACCTAAATTTAATTTTAAACTACACACTAATTGATGTAATTTAGCGTTATAAAAAACCTATGAAAGTTAAATTTTTGATTTTAGTATTTGTCTCAATTGCTACTTTTTCCCAACAAAAAGGCGATGTTTCAATAGTATGGTCTGAAAAATCAGAATATTCTTTCGGCTCCAATAAATTCAATATCCCCCAAATAAAATCAGAGAATTTTTCCTTCGATAATTCTAAAAAAGCCATCTTCTATAATTTAAATTTGCCACAGCAAGAATTAATTGATGAAAATTCACTCCAAAT
>Ga0209358_10003913_pt1 | contig 10847 bp, 10 predicted proteins | sample LauGreFa1BDMLBSN_2_FD_187574 | JGI IMG/M metagenome (GOLD analysis project Ga0209358, IMG submission 187574) | Freshwater lake microbial communities from Lake Michigan, USA - Fa13.BD.MLB.SN (SPAdes) (version 2) | ecosystem: Environmental > Aquatic > Freshwater > Lake | place: Lake Michigan, USA...
GGTCTCGGTGAGCGCGTGCTCGAACTTGAGTTCGCCGGCGAAGATGGCCTCGCTCTCGACGAGGCCCGTCAGCGCGTACTCGAGACGCTTGTAACCGACACCGGCCTGACCGCTGAACTTGGTGGTGTCGGTGTCGATGAACTTGCGACCGATACCGGTGGTGGCGCTCGCCTGGTAATCGAAGCCGCTGAAGCGATCGTCCTCGTAGCGCAGGCCGCCGAAGAGGTAGGTGCGATCGTCGAGCTTGTAGTCGCTCTGCCAGAACGCCGCGTAACGCTCAGCGGTCTTATCGCTGTCGTTGGTGGCGCGCAGCGCCTGGATGCCGAAGCCGTGCTTCCATCGGTCGAGTTCCTTCGCCATCTCGAGCTTGAGGTTGACGGTGTCGGCATCGGAGTTGCCGCGCGCGATCACCGCGCCTGCCTCGCCCTTGCCTTTCCACTGGGCGAGCGCCTGCGGCGACTGGATGAAGACCAAAGATGCGGCCGACAGGACCGCGAAGACCATGGAACGGGACATGCTCGGAATCCTCAATGATGTGGCCACATCGCCCGACCGGGCGACACCCCGAAAATGGGTGCGAATTGTGACCTTTTTTGCATCATTGTTGAACATGCCTTTGAGGGGGGGCGCAGGGTCTAGTGCGCCGCCTCGTTCCGCAGCCTTTCGGCCTCGTCTGCGCCGAGATAGGTCTTGATCAGGCGGCGTGCGAAGTACAGCAAGGGGATCAGCGCGATCGCCACCGCCAGCTTATAGGCGTAGTTGACCGTACCGACCGCCAGGAATTGCGCGATCGACCATTGCTGCGGCCCGAGCACAAACGCGATGTAGAGCACCACGAAGCTGTCGACCAACTGCGAGATCGCGGTCGAACCGGTCGCGCGCAACCAGACCAGCCGCTCGCCCGTCGCGCGCCGGATGCGGTGGAACACCGCGACATCGATCAACTGGCCGATCAGGAAGGCGACCACCGAACCGGCGATGATCCAGAGGCCTTGGCCGAAGATCAGCGCGAACGCGCGCTGGATGTCGGGGACCCCGAGGTCACGGTTGGCCTCGACCCAGAACCCGGCGGGCGCGAGGGCGATGGCCGCGTAGGCCGCGACGAAGGCGTAGCAGATGAAGGCGACGGCGATCCAGGAGATCAGCCGCACGCCCCGAACGCCGAAATATTCATTGATGATGTCGGTCATCACGAACACGAACGGCCAAAGCAGGACGCCGGCGGTGAAACTGAGGTTGCCTTGCACGCCGAGCAGCGACCACTCTACCGGCTCGATGCCGAGGGTGGCCTCGAGCGAGAAGATCTTGCCACCGACGAAGTTCGCCAACAACGCGTTGATGAGGAAGAACCCCGCCAGCACGATAAACAGCCGGTTGGCCTTGAGGTCGGTGGTGCGCATGGAGCCTCGCGCGCCGCAGCCTTGCGACGTGATCAGTACGGGGTGCAGAAGCAGTGCGCGTAGAGCCGGCCGGGCACCGCGCCCGCACGCAGCCGCAGCATCTCGCGCTCGACCGGCGAGAACTCGCGGCGCACGGCTTGCAACGCCGCGAGCGCCTCGGCATCGACGCCGGAGCTCCCGAGGTCGATACCGCGCAGCAACACCCGAGCCGCGAAGGCACGCACCGAGCTCACGATCTGCTGGGCGAAGTTCTTTTCGGGTTCGAGGAAATCCCGTGACCATTCGCCATCGACGAGCTTGGCGCGCTTGGCGGCCGCGTTCACGGCATCGTCGAGCGAACCGAGCGAATCGACGAGACCGAGCCGCTTCGCATCGCGACCCGACCAGACGCGACCCTGCGCGATGGCATCCACCTGGTCGCGGGTGAGCTTACGGCCGCTCGACACGCGCGCGAGGAAATCTTCATAGCCGCGCTCGATGACCGATTGCAACAATTGCGAGGCGGCGGGGCCGATCGGCCGATCGAGGCGCAGTTCACCCGAGAGCGGCGTGGTGCCGACACCGTCGGTACCGATGCCCAACTTCTGGAAGGCGCGCGGCGCCGTCGGGAAGAGACCGAAGATGCCGATGGAGCCGGTGATGGTCGCGGGGCTCGCCCAGATCTCATCCGCCGGCGCGGCGATGTAGTACCCGCCCGAGGCTGCGAGGTCACCCATCGAGACGACGACCGGGCGCCCGGTCGCCTTGAAGGCGTTGATCTCGCGATAGATCTGCTCGGACGCGCTCACACTGCCGCCCGGGCTGTCGACGCGCAGCACCAGGGCCTTGATGTCCTCATCGAGGCGGGCCTTGCGGATGGCCGTGGACATCTTGTCGCCGGAGATGACACCACCACCGTCGCCGTCAACGATCTCGCCGGAACCCACCAGCACCGCGATGCGTTGGTCCTCAGCTTTTCCGAGCCGGTTCTCGGCACGCGCGATACGCAGGTAGTCGCGGAAGCCGACCGAGCGGTAGCTGTCGTTGTCTTCGTCTTTGCCGGCGAGCTCCATCACCCGCCGCTCGACCTCGAGGGGGGTCTTGAGCGCCGTCACGAGCTTGGCCTGCAGGGCGACCTTCGCGATGTCGCCCTTGGCCGCCTGGACCTGCGGGGACAGCGTGGTCACGAAGGAGCGCAAGGCATCGGGGGTGAGCCCGCGGGCCTTCGACACCGAGGCGATGTAGGTCTCCCAAAGGGTGTTGACGAACGCTTGGCTCGCCTCACGGTCCTCGGGCGACATATCGGAGCGCAGGTAAGGCTCTACCGCACTCTTGTAGGTGCCCACCCGGAAGACATTGATGTCCACGCCGAGCTTGTCGAGCGCGTCCTTGTAGTAGTTCCGGTAACGCTCGTAGCCCTCGAGGACCAAGATGCCCATCGGGTCGATGTAGATCTCGTCGGCGTGCGCGGCGACATAGTAGGTGTCGCGCGCGTAGCTGTTGGCCGACGCGATGACCTTCTTGCCGGATTTGCGGAAATCGATGATCGCGCTCGACAGCTCCTCGAGGGTCGGCTGTCCGGCCCCTGACATGCGGTCGAACTCCAACACGACGGTCTTGATGCGCGGGTCGGCCTTCGCCGCGTGCAAGGCGTCCACGAGATCGCGCAGCAGCGTCTCGTCGCGGCCGAGCCCGCGCGCCTCGGCGATGGCGAGTTCGAGCGGATCGCCCGAGAGCTGCTCGACGATCTCCCCTTCCGGCCGCAGCACCAAGGCGGCGTCCGAGGGGAGTTTCGGCACCGAGCCCTGCAGGGCCCCGAAGAGGAAGCCGAAGATCACGAGGAGCAGCGCGAGGTGCAGCACCTTGCGCAGACCATCGAGACCCCGGAACAGGAAGCTGAAGATTTTCTTCACGCGATCATCCTCCCCTCAGGGGTTCCACTCAGGGACGCCTACCGCAGCGGTCAGACCTTCTCTTCGATACGCGCGGCCTTGCCGGACAGATCGCGCAGATAGTAGAGCTTGGCGCGACGGACATTGCCGCGACGCTTGATAGTCACATCGGCGATGGACGGGCTGTGCGACTGGAAGGTGCGCTCGACACCCTCGCCATGCGAGATCTTGCGCACCGTGAACGAGGAGTTGAGCCCCCGGTTGCTGCGCGCGATGACCACGCCTTCGTAGGCCTGGACACGCTCGCGATCGCCTTCGATCACTTTGACGTTGACGACCACGGTGTCACCCGGCTTGAAGTCCGGCAACTGACGGACGATCCGGCGTGATTCCATTTCAGCGATGACGTTAGCCATTTTTCTCCACCTCTCGCTCAGCGAGGAATTCATCCAAAAGCGCGCGCTCCTCATCGGAGAGCGTCCTGCCCAAAACCTTGCCGCCCTCAAACAGATCGGGACGTCGCAAGAACGTGCGACCCACCGCCTGCTTCAAGCGCCAGCGCCGGATGGCGGCGTGGTTGCCGCCCTGCAGCACCGCCGGCACCGCCCGGCCTTCCCACTCGAGCGGCCGCGTGTAATGCGGCCAATCGAGCCTACCCTCGGTGAAGGACTCCTCCTCGCTCGAGCGCTCGTCGCCGAGCGCCCCGGGCAGCAGCCTCACCACCGCGTCGATCACCGCCAAGGCCGCGAACTCGCCGCCGGAGAGCACGAAGTCTCCGATCGAGAGCTCACGGTCGATGCGTGAATCGACCACCCGTTGGTCGAGCCCCTCGTAGCGGCTCGCCACCAACACGAAACCTCGCAGGGCGGACATCTCCCGCGCCATGCGTTGATCGAACACCTCGCCCTGCGCCGAGAGGTGGATGCGTAACGCACCCTCCCCCACGCACGCCTGCGCGGCGTCGATCGTCTTGGCCCAAGGCGGTGGTGTTCCCACCATCCCGGGGCCTCCGCCGTACGGGCGGTCATCGACCGTCCGGTGCGGATCCGTCGCGGCCTGTCTGGGATCGAGACAATCGATCGTCACCAGCCCGCGCTCGGCCGCGCGGCCGAGCACTCCGAAACCCAATGCTCCCCGCATCAGCTCGGGGAACAAGGTGACCACTGCGATACGCGGCGCCACCGTCAAAAATCCTCCGGCCAATCGACCACCATGCGGCGAGCCGCCGGGTCGATGCTGCGCAGGTGCTGGCCCGTCACCGGGATCCAGCGCTCGCGCTCGCCCTTCACGACCATGACGGCCCCTGCCGGCAGGTCTTCGAACCGTTCGAGCGTGCCGAAGTCGGCACCCTCGAGATTGACCACCCGGCACCCGATCAGGTCGTGCTGGTAGTGCTCACCGGGCCCCGGGGGTGGTAGATCCGCCCGCAAGACCTCGATCGTACAGCCCACTCTGGCCTCGGCCTGCTCACGCGCCGTGGCGCCTTCGAGTCGCGCCACAAGCCCGTTGGAGCCTGCTCGCGCCTCGGCCACCTTGGCCACCGTCCGCTTTCCATCGGCGCCACGCAGGTGCCAGACGGGGTAACGGAACACGGCCTCGGGAGGTTCAGTCCAAGACTCGAGGTGCATCCAGCCCTTGAGTCCCTGGGGCCGCCCGAGGCGCCCCAGTTGCACCCAACCGCTGTCGTCCACCGGGGACGCTGGCGGCGGGGTGCCGTGCTCGCTCAGGCCGCGACCTGGGCAGCCTGCTTGCGGTAATCGCTCACGAGCGACTTCACGCGATCCGACTGCTTGGCACCCAGGCCGACCCAGTGGTCGATGCGGGTCAGGTCGAGCTTGAGACGCGGCTCGCTCTTGCGCGCCACGGGATTGAAAAAGCCCACGTTTTCAAGGCTCATACCGCCCTGTCGCTTGCGGCTATCGGTCACCACCACGTGGTAGAACGGCGAGTTCTTGGCACCGCGCCGGGTCAGTCGAATCGTCACCATAGGTCAGGTCGCTCTCTGGTCGAAGTCAGGGGGGCGAAAAAGAGGGCGGAGTCTACAGAAATCAGACACTTGATGGAAGCGTCACCGGGTCAGCGTCCGCCGAAGCCGGGGGGAAGCCCGCCAGGGGGCATTCCGCCAGGGGGCAGACCGCCCTTCAGCGCCCCGAGCATCCGGCGCATTTTGCCGCCCTTCATGGACTTCATCATCCGCTGCATCTCGGTGAACTGCTTGAGCAGCCGGTTCACGTCCTGCACCTGGGTGCCCGATCCGGCGGCGATGCGCCGTCGACGGGACCCATCGATGATCTCGGGGCGTCGGCGCTCACGGTGGGTCATGGAGTTGATGATGGCCACCTGCCGACGCAGCTGCGCATCGCCTTGGTCGGCGGGCATCGCGCCGCGCGCCATCTGCGCAGGCAGTTTGTCCATGAGGGCGCCGAGCCCGCCCATGCCCTGCAACTGCTGCAACTGACCGCGCAGGTCGTAGAGATCGAAGCGCTCACCGGCGACGACCTTTTTGGCGAGGCGCTCGGCCTCGGCGGCATCGACCTTGCCCTGCACCTGCTCGACGAGTGCGACCACATCGCCCATGCCGAGGATGCGCCCCGCCATGCGTTCCGGATCGAAAGGCTGCAGCGCATCGGGCTTTTCGCCGACACCGAGGAAGATGATCGGCTTGCCCGTGACCTGCCGCACCGAGAGTGCGGCACCACCGCGCGCGTCGCCGTCGGCCTTGGTGAGGATGATGCCCGTGAGATCGAGCGCGGCGCCGAACGCGCGTGCCGACTGCAGCGCGTCTTGGCCGGCCATCGCGTCGACCACGAACAGCCGCTCGTGCGCAGCGACCGCTCGGTCGATCGCGCGCGCCTCGTCCATCAGGCTCTCGTCGATATGCAACCGGCCTGCGGTGTCGACGATCAGGACATCGTAGACACCCTGCCGAGCCGCCTCGAGCGCTGCGGTGGCGATCGCCACCGGATCCCCGCCCACCTCCGCGGCATGGAACCCCGCCCCCACCTGCTCGGCGAGACGCTGCAGCTGGAGGATCGCCGCCGGGCGGCGCACATCAGTGCTGACCAGCAGCACTCGCTTGCGGCGGGACTCGATGAGCCAACGCGCGAGTTTGGCGGCGGTGGTGGTCTTGCCGGCGCCCTGGAGCCCCGCCAGCAGCACCACATAGGGCGGCTGCGCCCGGAGCTCGAACCCGGCCTGGGGCCCGCCCATTAGCTCGACGAGCTCGCGGTGCAGGATGGAGACGAACACCTGCCCCGGGGTGAGGCTGGTGGCGACCTCCGACCCCTGCGCCTTGATGCGGACCCCGTCGATGAAGGTCTTGATGACCGGCAGCGCGACATCCGCCTCGATGAGGGCCATGCGCACCTCGCGCAGGGTCTCGGCGATGTTGTCGTCGCTGATACGCCCCTTGCCGCGCAGGTTCTGCACGGTCCGGGCAAGTTTTTGACTCAGGGTGTCGAACACCGCATGATTATACCGTGGGTGACCCTTCGCTCCCTGTCCTCTTGGGCTTGTTGGCCCTCTGTATGCTGCTTTCCGCGTTCTTCTCGGGCACCGAGACGGCGTTGATGAGCTTCAACCGTTACCAACTGCGGACCATGGCCAACTCGGGTCACCGGGGAGCGGTCTTGGCCGAACGGTTGCTGGCCCGGCCCGATCGGCTGATCGGCCTGATCCTGCTCGGCAACAACCTCGTCAACAATCTCGCCGCCATGCTGGTCACGGTGATCGTGATCGATGTCTGGGGCGACGATTGGATCGCGGTCGGCGCCGGTCTTCTCACCCTCGTGATGCTGATCTTCTGCGAGGTCGGCCCCAAGACCTACGGCGCACTGCATCCGCGACCCCTCGCCGTCAACTCCGCGTACGTCTACACCGCCCTGCAGTGGGTGTTGCGCCCCGCGGTCGCCGCGATCGGGTGGGTGACGAACGGTGCGCTGCGGCTGGTCGGACTGAAGGTCGACCGGCAGACTCAACAGTCCACGCTCTCGCGCGAGGAACTGCGCACGGTGGTGGCGGAAGCCGGGGTGATGATCCCGCGCAGCCACCAGCAGATGTTGATCGGCATCCTCGATCTGGAACGGGTGACCGTGAACGACATCATGATCCCGCGTCAGGACATCTCGGGCATCGATCTTGAGGACGACTGGGAGCGGATCCTCGATCAGCTGCGCCAGACTCCGCACACGCGACTGCCGGTCTACCGTGGCGGCATCGAAGACATGATCGGCTTGTTGCACATGAAGCGTGTCGCACAAGAACTCGCCCGCGGCTCGCTCGACCGCGAGCGTCTCGAAGAGATCGCGAGCCAACGCGAGCCGTACTATGTGCCGGAGAGCACGCCGCTCACGGTGCAGCTCGCGAACTTCCAGCGCGACCGCCGACGCGTCGCGTTCGTGGTCGATGAGTACGGCGATGTCCTCGGGCTCGTGACGCTCGAGGACATCCTCGAGGAGATCGTCGGCGAGTTCACCTCCGACCCTGCGACGCTCTCGCACCGCGATGTGCACCGAGAGACCTCGGGCGCGCTGATCGTGAACGCGGGTGCATCGATCCGCGACCTGAACCGCAGCCTGGGGTGGTCGCTGCCGACGGATGGCCCGAAGACCCTGAACGGACTTTTGATCGAGCGGTTGGAGAACATCCCCGCAGCAGGCACCCAGCTGCGCATCGGCAGCCTGCAGATCGAGGTGCTGCAGGTGGCGGACAACACGGTGCGCACAGTCCGGGTCCGCATGCCCCGCGCGACCGGTGCCGCCGGCTCAGCCGAGCCCGTCGAACGCCATGCCGAGGGCCGCGGCGAGCCCTGACACCCCGCGGATCTCGAGGCCCTCGATGGGCCGACGCGGCAGGTTGTCCTGCGGCACGATCGCCTGACGGAAGCCCTGCTTGGCGGCCTCGCGCAACCGCTCCTCGCCGAACGCGACCGGGCGCACCTCGCCGGTCAGGCCGACCTCGCCAAACGCGACCAGGGTCGCCGGCAGCGGTTTGTCGCGCAGGCTGGACGCGAGCGCGAGCAGCATCGGCAGATCGGATGCGGTCTCTCGCAGGGCCAACCCGCCGACCACATTGACGAAGACGTCGTGGTCCTGCAGCGACAGCCCACCGTGGCGGTTCATGACCGCCAGCGACATCGCGAGCCGGGTCGTATCGAGCCCCTGCGCGACCCGCCGCGGGTTGCCGAAGCGCATCGGGTCGACCAGGCCTTGTATCTCGACCAGCAACGGCCGTCCGCCCTCGCGCGCCACGGTGACGATGCTGCCCGGCGCGATCTTCTCCGGCCTCGCGAGGAAGATCGCCGAGGGGTTGGCGACCTCGCGCAGACCGTTCTCGACCATCGCGAAGAAAGCGAGCTCATTGGCCGCCCCGAAGCGGTTCTTGGTGGCGCGCACGATGCGCCAACGCGAACCGGCGTCGCTCTCAAAATAAAGCACCGTATCGACGAGGTGCTCGAGCATCTTGGGCCCGGCGATGGTCCCCTCGCGGGTCACATGGCCGATGATGAACACCGCCGTCCCGGTCGCCTTGGCGAAACGCACCAAGGCCGCCGCGCATTCCCGCAGTTGCGAGACGCCGCCTGCGCTGGCATCGACCTCGGACAAGGACACCGTCTGGATCGAATCGACGACCAATAACGCGGCACCGAGCGCGCTCGCCGCCGCGAGGATCCCCTCGAGGTCGGACTCGGCAGCGATCCGCAAGCCGGGCGCCTCGAGGCCGAGCCGCTCAGCACGCAGTCCGACCTGATCGGCGGATTCCTCGCCGCTCGCGTAGAGCACCGGAGCGTCTGCGGCGACCTGTGCCGCCACTTGCAGCAGCAGCGTCGACTTGCCGATACCCGGGTCACCGCCCAACAGCGTGACGCTGCCGGCGACGATGCCGCCGCCCAAAACCCGGTCGAGTTCTCGTGAGCCACATGAGCGGCGAGCCGCACGGCCCGCTGTGACAGATCCGGAAGGGGCGCCTGCGGCGTCGGGGGACGCCGCACCCCCCAGCGCGAGGCTGCGTGCAGCAGGCACAGCGCCCTTACGCTCTTCGGCTGGCGTGCTCACCGCCGCCTCGAGCGCATTCCACTCGCCGCACTGCGGACACTGGCCCTGCCAGCGGGGCGATCGCGCACCGCAAGCTCGGCAGACGAACAAGGCGCGGCTACGAGGCATAGGCTCGATGCTAGCACCGCGCTAAACTCTCTGAGATGGGGAATGCAGGAATGTCGCGGCCCATGCAGTGTGCCGGTGTCACGGACATCGGCAAGGTGCGCCAGCGCAACGAGGATTCGATCGGCGTCGACGCCGAGATCGGCCTCTTGGTGGTGGCCGACGGGATGGGCGGCCACAACGCCGGCGATCTGGCGAGCCGTCTCACCATCGAGACACTGTTCACGACCGCCCGCAGCCTGCCCGCGCTGGAGCCGGACCGGCTGCAGAGCGCGGTCAAGCGTGCCAACGCGGTCATCCTCGAAGCGGCGGACGCCGACCCGAGCCGCTCAGGGATGGGGACGACGGTGGTCGCCGCGTGGTTCTCTGCGACGCATCTCGATGTGGCCCATGTCGGCGACTCGCGCCTCTACCGTCTGCGTGCAGGCGTGCTCGAGATGCTCACGCGTGACCATTCTCAAGTGCAGGAACTAGTCGACCGCGGCATCCTCACCCCTGCCCAAGCACGCGTCTCCACGCGGCGCAATTTCCTCTCGCGGGCGCTCGGCACCGACCCGGATGTCCGGATCGACTGCGCACGGCATGCGCTGCAAGCCGGTGATGCCTACCTGCTCTGCTCCGATGGCCTGACCAACATGCTCGAGGACGAGGAGATCGCCGTCATCCTGCAAGACGCCGGCCCCGTGCAGTCGATCGCGGAACGTCTGGTGTCGCTCGCCAACGAGCGCGGCGGGCGCGACAACATCTCGGTGGTGATCGCCCGGCTGGACTGAGGACCGACGCGCTCCGTCGCGGCTCAGCCGACATACTCGCGCGGCACCCGTGGTGCCACGGCACACAGCAATTCATAGGCGATCGTGCCAGCCCATCCGGCGACCGTCTCGACCGGCAGCCCCTCGCCCCACAGCACCGCCCGTTCACCGACCGCGATCGCAGGCAGGTCGGTGACATCGACCGCGATCATGTCCATGGAGACGCGACCCGCAAGGGGCGCATGACCCGCGCGGAAGGCGACCGGCGCACCCGAGGGCAGATGCCGCGGCAAGCCGTCCGCGTAGCCCGCTGCGAGGATCGCGATCTTCGAGTCGCGCGCCGCCTGCCAAGTCCCACCGTAACCCACCGTCTCGCCGCGCGGGACCTCGCGCACGGCGATCACCTCGGTGGAGAGCGTCATCACCGGGGTCAGGCCGTCCCCGCCGCCCCGTTCGGCAGAGGGCGGAACGCCGTAGAGGGCGATACCCGGACGGATCCAATCACCCTGCCCCGCCGGCCACAGCAAGATACCGGCGGAGTTGCCGATACTGACGACGGGACGGTTGCCCGACAGCTGTTCCCAAGCCGTCACGATCGAGGCGAACCGTGCGAGTTGCGCCGGCGTGGTGTCGACGCCGGGCTCGTCGGCGCGGGCGAAGTGGGTC
>Ga0209358_10003914_pt1 | contig 10847 bp, 10 predicted proteins | sample LauGreFa1BDMLBSN_2_FD_187574 | JGI IMG/M metagenome (GOLD analysis project Ga0209358, IMG submission 187574) | Freshwater lake microbial communities from Lake Michigan, USA - Fa13.BD.MLB.SN (SPAdes) (version 2) | ecosystem: Environmental > Aquatic > Freshwater > Lake | place: Lake Michigan, USA...
TATAAGGTTCGCCTTCAATATACATCACATTGTCTGGTTTGAATAAAGTATCCAACGTGACTTGAATGTTATTATCAGTAATGCCGTCCTCCTTTGCGGTTGTCAAATCTGGTATTTGTTGCGGAGATTCATTCATAGTGCGTAGCAACAAGTTATTGAATTCGTTTCGGTTAAAAAATTGGGTGTATATTTCTTTGCGTTCGGTTGGCGTCTTTCCGCCACCATCTCCTCCATACTGAACTTGTGAATTGTTGTATGGTTGGTTGTATTGTTGATATCCATTCGGCATTTGGTATCTATTTTGAGCAATGCGTCGTGATTGTGGTAGCAAAGCCGGCGGTGGTAAAGGTTGCGGTTTGTCAACTATCGATTGTTTTAATTTAATTCTCGGGTCAAACCACACTTGCGAACTAGTAGTATTCGGTATTGTCATTTGCGGTTTATATAACAAATTACGCTTTCCAGGTATTCGAGTATTCAACAATATAGTTAATGTATTCGTTAGATTCGATTGGTCGCTTTGTTCGCTCGGTTGTCCTTGACTCTTTTCAATTAGTTCGCCATTCAGATTCAACAACATCATTGCAATGTCATACAAGTCCTTGACGGATGATTCTACTTTGTTTTTGTCTGGGTTTGCTCCGCCCCTCTGTTTTTTGGAACGCCTCTTTCTACCACCTTTCACGCCGACATCCTCGATATATATTGGCACGTAATCAACTTCGGTAGTTTCTACTGAGAATTCCCTATTTACAGCACCCTCGTCTTTACACGTATCTATTAAGTCAGTTTTTGGAATTGGTTGGATAGATGGCCGAGTATCCTTTTTTTGAAATATATCGCCAGCTTGGTTGGTATATCTCTCATTATGACCAGTCTTTGCTTCATATTCTTCATTGAATGGGGTAAGGTCAAAATACTGGTCAATTCTGGCAGGTATGTATTTTCCAGAGAATTGGAACACTCCAATAACACCATATATTTCTTTATATAATGCTTGTCCAATCCAACCATTTAATTGAGTAGCCAATGCCAATGCATCCTTGTCGCCCTTCAACTCAAGTGTTAATGTTTCCCTTTCGGCTTGAGATCCTGCCGGCTGTTTGTAAAGAGTATCTATTACTTCCAGTTCGCGATCGTTATTTTTACGAACCTCAATAAAATGGCCGACTTGGTTTGGTAGTTTGCCTGTTATTAAAATCATACCGATCAAGTTGTTGACTGATTGAAACTGATCAATAATAAATTTGCAATATTCCTCTGTTGTATATTTTGTGTCGGGAGCATTATTTATTTCAAATGTGGGGTATCCTGCTATATTCAGCGCATTTCTAATAATAACTGGCGAATAGTTGCCTTCCTCCCTACAATCATCCATCTGCAATCTAGAACCTCTATCTAATAATTGAAAACGCCTATTAATTCGACACAATTTATATAAATCAATTGGTTGGTTCTCGTTATACTCTTTCAGAACATCTATTAGCTTGTCATTGTATTCTTTGAGAGATTTAATTTGTGCTATTTCTTCAGCGTCAGCTTCAATGTCTTCTTTGTATCTATTATCAGTTTGTATATTTTTCGGCGGACATTCTGTTTTTGTCCAGACATTATGAAACATGTTATGAAGCGAATGATGACCGCATTTTGCATCAGATTGTTGTTCGGGTTGCCAATCCTTGGCTGGCTCTATCGAATGTTCGACGACTGGTCGCGCAGCCTCATAATATTCCTTCCAGTGTGGCTTATTGTTGCACATAGGGTCCACCAAGGGAGGAACAACTGGTTGTACATCGTCGGCCTTTTCCTCACCAACACCATTATTAACCTCAATATTTTCAGCGACCTTCTCTGGTTCGTCATCTATATCAGGTACATTTGCCTTTTCAGAGACCTTTTCCTCCTCTACACCTGCCTCATTATTGTCATCGTCTTCAGACATCCCTTGCATTTTTTTTAACGTAGAGGTTACGAGAGAATTCACCACATTAACATTCGCACCAATTCCTTCCGGCTGCTGTCTTAATGTATCTATGATGACTACTGCGGTGGCAAAATTTAAAGCGGTATTCGCCTCTTTTGAAATGGCCACAATTTGTTCATATATCGGATTATATGTTTTATATAACGAAGTATCGCGGTCCATATCTTCTTTATATTGTTTCGCAGACGCGTCCAGTTTTGATATAATGGTTTCAATCTGTTCGCGTGCGCCCTGTGCTCCAGCGATTGAATCCTTTTTGGACCAATCATATGCTTTTATTGCCCATATAACTGCAGAATTTCCTGCTTCAATTGCTTGGTCCTTGCTCATGGGCGTGATTCTACCATTATATACGTCAGTAGCCCTTTGTGTAATCTTATTGAAAAACGTTGGTTCATTTGGTAAAAGCCGTTCATTTGCCTTGCATGAGCTGTCTATATCATCATCACACGTGTCAAATTCTTTTAATTTGGCTTCAATCTGCGCAATTGATTCTGTATTGAGAATAGTATCAATTGACCCTGCATCGAATAATACCGAATATAAATATTGTAATTTGCCAGGGAGATAAATAGAGGTTGATGCAAGTATTTTATCCATAATAGGCTTTAATTTACCAAATATTTCCGCGCGTTTTGCAAGATCGGTTATTTTTAATAACAAATCAAATATATTAAATAAGATTGGCTGTATTTGAGGATTCAAATATTCCTTAAATATGGTTTCATACATATATCCTACAATGCGTTGATTAATTTCAGTATTGGTATCTATCTGTTTAATTAAGTCGTATGCTTTATGAACAGATTCATTACGCCATATTGGGTCTCCCATCAAAAGATACGCCTTATTTGCAGTATAAGTAATATATGTTATAGTATTAATCGCAGAAAAAATATATGCATTGCCGTCAATGTTTGCATAGCTCGTAAATAGTTGTGCATTAATATGTATTGCATTCATTGTATTTTGTTTTATAATTTCGCTGACATTCATAGCGCCATCTAGGGATTCCCCTGAAAAATCACCCGAATTGATTTTTTCACGTTCAGGGGGGGTATTACTCATACTGAAGAGACCAACATAATCGTTAGGTTGTATAAAATACAACTCGAAAATAAGCTTAGTTATGTTGGCAGCGCTCCCTTGTTGCAAAAATGTCATATATTCAAGTATATTGATATTATCAGTGATTCCAAAACGATTGTATATAGAGTATATAAAAGGTATAAGATTTTTGAAGGCTTCATCCTTATATATGGCATCCAATTGTGATGGGTTGTCAAGAACACTTATTCCTGGAAATATATTTACCAAGTTTTCACGAAATTCATCTATGGTTTGCGGGGTGTTTAACGCATCGAACCGCGATTTATTTGATTCAAATGCATTTTGCAATTGCACATCGTTGATAGACATTTTAGAACGTGTAAAATCCTTTCGTACTTGTTCATATATTTCTGCAGGAATTGGGAGTCCTGTATCAGCATCTATAAGGTCTTTGCCTAATAAATCTTTATACTCAGTCGCTATATCACGAGTTTTATTGACAAAAAGATTATATCCTATAAATTTTGCGTCTATACCCGGATAGTCGGAAATATTATCCTGAGTTATTTTTACTAATTTTAATGGGTCCAATGATGGACCCGGTGTTGTATTATTAATATTAAGTGCCATACTTATAATACCTTAAGAAGAAGTTTTTTCGTTATAATACACATATTATTTACCATATTATTTACCCTCTATATTATTCATATCATCCTTTTCTAATTCAAAGTCATACAAGGCTTGTCTTTGAGCCTTTACTTTCTTGTCCTGTTTTGCCTTTTCTAATATTCGCTCAGCGTTTTTGATTTCTTCTTCCGAGACAAATCCATCTCCAGATGTATCAAGCGCCTTGTCTAAAATGCGATATTTGTGTGGTACTATGCAAAATTTGCTTTCTTCGTTAAATAAATGGTCGGATAATACAACAAATACCGCGGTAATAACCAAGGCAGTATAAATATCACGAGTACCCATCCAGGCCATTGCAAAAACTAAAATTTGTTTAGTAACAGACAATTTGAAATATTGTTCAGCAGATTTGCTAAATTGAATGGAAATAAATTTTGAACCAATATTCAACATAATCATCACGACTCCAGCGAAGAACTTACTTTGGTTTAAATACATAACATGGTCATGTAAATATGACAATATACCGGATGACATCGCTGGTTCACCCCCAACAATAGGTGGCGATGCATTGTTTGGGGGAGGCGAAGGTGCAGATACATTTTGTTGTTTCTTTCCCATTGAGATTTATTATTATTATACACGAAGATTATTATTATGCCCAACTAAATGTTTTGTGGAGAATATCAACATATTCCGTCGCTTGTTTTTTTAGTTTATCTGCATACAAGCGAATCTGCCGCTTTTTTGGATTATACATGCCACGTATATTAGGCGTAAAGTCTTCTTTAACCGAAAACACACTAAAATAAGCTATTACCAATATCATAAATATAAGCGCGGACATTATATACTTGTTCTTACTATTCATGTTTCTTATATAGATACAATATTTTATTACAAACGCGAAAATATTGTATCCCGTATTCAGCAAAGATTTGCTCTATCATATAAGTGTATTAGATTGATCTAGTGGACCTTGGCCTGGTGTAGTAAGTTCTGCTTCATTTTCAGCTTTAACTTCATCATCATCATCTTCTTCTGCTTCTTGTGCAATTTCGGCAGGACTGCTAGATGTTCCTGCACCATATGGTGCATTGAGCGATGGTTCGGGACTGCCAAGTTCGTTTTCAGTTTCATCCCCATTTTCACCAGTAAAGCCTTCCTTATAATCGCTAATATTATACAATGTAGTAACAATTATGGTAGCAAGGATGCCTACGTATTTGTTAAATATGGTAAGACCTATGATTGATAAAACTAAAATACTTCTACCCAATAACGTATATAATAAAAAGTCGACATTTTTGCCACAAAAAAACATGGTGGCCGCAACTAAAGCAATGGATACAAAAATAGAATAGTTTTGCTTCATACCTATATTTATACTGCCGATTTTATTTCAGCAGGATTTGATAATTTATTATCTTAATTTTTAATAAGAAGAATGTCTTTAGCAATGAGCGCGGCTCCTTATAGTGATAATGACAATAATAATTCAAATTCCGCCATTAATAATAAAAGAACTACATCACATAACAGAACACAAAAAAGGTTTCCGAATCAATTAATAGATACGGATAAAATAAACAATGTTTTACAATCGATTCATAACAACAATTCATCTGAAGTGTCTGATGATTCAAGTGGTCTAGGAGATTTTAATCCGCCAAGTCCTCCAATTTCATCTGGTGTTCAACGGACGACTGATGCCAAACCCAGCCCAATTCAACCTACACTAAATACGGAATCGATGCAAACTTTAGGTAGACCGCCGGCGCCAGCAGAAGAATACAACGACGAGAGATTAGACTTGAATAACTTTAGTACAAATTATGGAAGTAAAATTACCAACGAAGAATACTATAAGAAGTTTGTTCCAAATTATCCAAAACAACAAGCCGAGAATGAGAGGGTAAATCGGACGTATTATAATCAATATCCCGCACCATCCTATGGAGGAGGTGCACCTGATAACAACGTACTGATTGAGAAAATAAATTACATGATACACTTGCTTGAAGAGAACCAAGATGAACGAACCGGTTCCGTAACCGAAGAAGTTATTTTGTATTCCTTTTTAGGAATATTCATCATTTTCATGGCCGATTCCTTTTCTAGAATCGGCAAATACAAACGCTAATAAACATGTCGCATACTACGAATAATAATATGCAACATGCAACTGCAATATGCAGTAAAAATATGGGTTATGTACCTAGAATAAACACCCTTTCAGGCTTAAAAACACTATACGCAAAATTATAGAAAAAATACGCGGTAGATGACGTGAAATTGGGGGGCGCCGACTTTTTTATCTCGTCAATGAGCTTCTTATTGTGAGAGATTTCTTCTACAAGTAAATACTCGTATTTAGGTTTTATAGCGTGAAGTGCCAATCCAAACCCTTGTATGAAGCGCGATGTGTCATCTGATGCGCATATACTAGCAATGCAACTAATGCATTCATGTCCGTCAATCGTTACACACGTTTTCTTGAAAACATAGGCCATCTCAATATGATTGCCCCCATCTTCGTGAGTGCTATCCATCAAGAAATAAATATAATAATTTTCGGTTTTTATCAACTCTAAAATATTGGAAAGCTCGGGAGTTATGCTTATATCAAAATATCGTCTCATATTTGCTTTTAGGAAATCCAAAAGGAACCGAATGTTTTGTTTAGTGCATTCTACGAGAGAATATCCTGGTTCCAACGTCCCGGGTTTCGTCCAATTACCAATAAAAAATCCATAAGTAGAATAAACACACAACGGGACGATTCCTGTCAAGTCGCCTTCTCTCTTGAACAGATCGACGTGTAGTTGTTTGTTCATATGTCGTTGGTTATAGTAGTGCGTTTGGATTACTTGTGGCGCAGTGCCTTTTTTTCTGTGCGCTTTATCTATGCACAAATAATCCACATAATAGGCGTAAAATAGTGCTTCTTTGCTGCCATTTAGAATTCTTATATGCAGCGGTCTTGCTGTTATAACGCCAATAATTTTATCATTTGGAATCAATTCATTTGTTTTCACATCTTGAATTAGCTGTTTTTCATTGTAAAAAGTAAAGAATGACGGATGATTATGGCCGTGAAAATAGGGAATAATATTCTCTTTCTTGGGTAAATAAACGTTGTCGCCATTACGTAAAAAATGCACCTGAATAAAATTGACAAATTGTGTAAACTTTGGTGTCCCGTCAACATGATTAAAAAACAAGGTCTCAATATTTGTTAGATTGGTATATCGGTTTTTTTCTGGAAGCTCCTTGTTTATAATCCCACATGGAAATATATAATAATAAAAATCATATACGTGAAATACTGGCTGGTGATACCAAAAGCCATAAGAGAGACGAATGTATATATAAACTAGTAATACTAATAATAGTACCCCTAATATGATGTATGTGTAATATTCGTGTATGTATTCATGTATGTATTCATGCATGTAATACATGATTATATAAATATATATTTAGATTAAAATTAGTATTTTAAATGTGTTCCATATTCATACAATACATATGGAACACATTTGTAAAACATGCCACGAAGATTCGACTAGCCACTCCTTTTCCAAACTATGTGAACTAGGCGGTGTTTCTATATTTTATACCAAACCCGCAGACGCAACCAAATATACCGACACGGAAGGCATTCTTGCTCATTATGACAACATGTTGAAGCATAATGGCGACAAGCCATGGACATGGATTTTTGATAGCGATGGATTTGGAATGAAACACGCACTGGAAGTACGCACAGGTATTGGAATTGCAAAGCTTATTACCTCAAAATATTCTAACAATCTGCAAAAAATTATCGTGAAAAATCCGACTTGGCATATTAAATTGATGTATACATTCGTGTCCCCTTTTCTCTCTAAGAAGGTAAATTCAATGGTGGAATTCAAATATGATTCTGTGTTGTAGAGAGAAAAAGAGTGCAATATTTAATTCCAAAAAATGCAATATTCGGTCATGCCTTCTAATAATTCTCGCTCTTTTTTGACTTTCGGTTTGGTGACCGGCTCATGTATGCATTTTAATATTTCTCTGCACGTGGCTTCGCACTCGATAATGGCTTTGCATTCAAGAATTGCTTGTGTTTTATTGCAAGGCGACGCTATTTCTGCACACCGGTTCTCTTTTTTATGCGATTCGCTCTTGTCCATGACCATGACAATATATGTATTGTATGTATATATTTATAAAATAGTAGTATAACGATAGATATTCTATTGTGGCTTTACAAATATATAGAGATATTGGTACTCATAACCAACTTTCAATAAATCAATTTTTCCTTGCAGAAGAAATCCGGCTTCTTGCGCCATTACTATGATTGCCTTGTGCGGTTCCATGTAAAATTTGTGTTGGTTCTTGCGGGTCTTGTCGCTGTCCTTTTCCTTGAATTTTTCCGAAAATGTGGCGACATTTTTATCTGCGTCCAAATTGAAATTGGCTACATACTCCATGTTATTAAACATAACCTTGGATTGAGTAATGCGTTCCTTTGCATATTTTTGTGGCGATACTAAAAACAGCGGGTTTGCCGGCGGAAGAATCGGGTCAAACATCTCTCTATCCACCATATGCACGACTAAAAATCCTCCTGGCATGAGCCATTTCATGGTATTATTAAAAAAGGCCATCTTGTCTTTGAAATAATATATGCTAAAGTATAAACAAACAATATGAGTGTATGAACCAGGCATAAACAAAGAGGGGTCCATCACACTCCCTTCAACAAATTTATATTGGGGATAATTTTCTTCTGCCTTTTTAACCATGGCAGGAGAAGAATCAACCCCAGTCGTCTTTATACCCTGAGCTTCAAGTAGCGCGACGTGATGACCAGTTCCGCTGCCAATATCCAACACAATACTTTCACTCGTCGGTTTGGTTGCATTAATGATTTCGCCAATTTCATAATTATCCTTTGCTTGATTGAATACTAGCTGGTCATAGACGCTTGCATAAAAATCATCGTAAATATCAGGACCTTCCTTCAACATAAATACATCCTTTTGTATAAACCCTTCTATGTTGTTGGAGGATTTATTTCTATTTGTTATCATGTTAAATGCAGTTACTACAAACAACAATATCAATACTAATATTAAAATAATTGCCCACCCAGATAAATCATTAAAGATGGATGCTATAGAATGTTCTGTCATATATGTTATAAGCATATTTTTTTTGTATAAATTATATTTAATGAATACGGATTCTGAAATAAATGATACACGTGAACAGAGAGATTTTAAAGGCATTACATTTTCAGAATTTAAAAAATCAGAAGTAAGAAAAGAATTACTAAATAGTTTAACCAATTCAAAATTGGAGCCTTCTTGTTATTGGAGTGCGGAATTAATATGCGCGGGTCATTTTGCAGACCTATGGGAAATCATATTTTTTTTTTATAGCAAACATGTTCATCTAGGAAGTCCAAAATTGGCCATCTACTTGGAAATGCGAATAAACAATTTTAAAGAGATAGTTTCTGGAGGCTATAATGGCAAGGAGATGAACATGAGAAATAATGACAAACTGAGAAAATTAATGTGCGAAGTCATTTGTATATTGTGTGAAGTAGAGAGAAAACATTCATTTGAAGAAATAAAAATAAATCCCGAGGATTTTGATATGACGCATCTCACGGACAAGCTAAAGGCGCCAAATGTTTTATATGCGCAGAACGTATTTCAGCCTGAAGATCCGAAAGAATTATATATTGCGGTCAATGAATTGTCATACAATTTATCTAAAGAGGGGCGAAATACGATTCATGCATGCTATTGGATGGAATGGATAATGGAATTTAAAAATGTCTGCAAAAGCAAGCGCGAAAAATGCATTTGTGAACGTAGAAATTGGGCGCCAGTTGAAAGCAAAGATCAAGTAGACATCGTTTGGCTCGTTTGGGACATTTTTATGAAAGAGGCCGAAAATAGAAAAAATCAGCTGATTAAGAAAATAATTAACAGCCTAATGTCCTTGTTTACATTGAAATTTTCAGCAAGCACTTATAAAAAGCGCAAGTTTATCATGTATTTTATTATTTCGTTGCTGGTTGAAAATCCCAAAATGGGGAATGAGTTGATTAAGGATACTACAAAAGAGAAGATTTCGCTTGTGGTAAACAAGGTACATTTAGTTTATAAGCAAATTAAAAAGAACGAGCATCGCCCTCCGACGGATTACTTGTTTCATAATGTAAATCAAAGCAATCTAGAAAAGACGATTGAAAAATTGGATAAAATGAACGGATTTGCAGAGACATTTATTCCACGGCTATAGTTTTAGATTTTATATTTTGTTCGTATAATATATAATATGAAACACGGCACAATGAGAAAACGTTCTAACCAACGTGGAACACGCACGCGCGCTCGTGGCGGAAAGGGTGCATCTGCCTCTTCATTAGCTGCGTTTGAGAGCGACGTTGTGTGTAAATTTTTAGAAATGCTAAACACGATTAAATTGTATCATTGGAAAACATATAGCTATGCAACACACAAGGCGACGGATGAATTGTATGCCAGTTTAGGCGGTAACATTGATAAGTTCGTCGAGGTTCTACTTGGCAAAGCACAAAACCGCATCAAAATGCGGACAAAGAATATACCAATCAAAGATATGAATAGCCCGCAAGAGTTCAAGAGAGAAATTGAGTCATACAAGAGTTATTTAGTCAATTTGAGCAATAACAAGGCGCTTGGAGCGGGAGGAATGACGAATAGTGATTTATTGAATATTCGCGATGAGATTTTAGCAGATTTAAACCAATTCCTTTACTTGTTCACCTTCAAATAAAGCCAGATAATCAAAATACATATATAATCAAATTTTAATATATATCTTTTATTTATAATGTTGCCTTCACCGAACAATGATTCATTTCCCGAATTACTAACAAATACCCCAAGCGTAGATTCCGATGCCACCAGCGGCGAAGGCATGTTTTCTTCGTGGTGGGTATGGATATTCATAATTCTATTATTGGCATATCTAGGTTTCAATATTTTCAATTATTTAGCAAAAGGTGCACAAGAAACAAATGATGTTCTCTCGCCGTTTTGGGCATATATAATGTCATTCTTTAATTATGGTCCGTCCAGTATTACTTCTGCGCAACCACATGATAATGCTGTAGCCGACGACGATC
>Ga0209358_10003915_pt1 | contig 10845 bp, 10 predicted proteins | sample LauGreFa1BDMLBSN_2_FD_187574 | JGI IMG/M metagenome (GOLD analysis project Ga0209358, IMG submission 187574) | Freshwater lake microbial communities from Lake Michigan, USA - Fa13.BD.MLB.SN (SPAdes) (version 2) | ecosystem: Environmental > Aquatic > Freshwater > Lake | place: Lake Michigan, USA...
AGGGAAAAATAATACGCGTATATTTACACGATGGAATTTATTTGCGAGACTCACGAAAAAATGCGCGAGGAGACGCCGTTATCCCCATGTAGATATAAGTGCTGTGTTTGCAAAGAGAGACGCATTCATGGCTACACCAACCCGAATCACGTGTCAAATCCGTTTGGATACTTGTATTTAGTCCCGCGTGTTTGTGAGAAATGCTCTGTGCAATGTAAAATATGTATGTGGTGCGACGAGGGAACAAAATAATTCCATTTGTTTATTTATGGCTGTGGCAAAGTAATGAGAGACATATTTGATTTTATTTCTTTAATCTCTTTTTTAAGGTCTTGCACCTCTTTTACCAAAAGACCAATCAAACCCATGTAATTTACGGACTGATAATCTTCGGCGTCTTTCTCTCCATTCACAAGAAACGGGAAGTGTTCTTGCAATTCATGTGCGATGAAACCCATGTCTTCTTTGCCTAATAATCTGTTGAAATATGAAAGTGGGCGTAAATTGTCGATGGTTCTCGTTATTGGTTGTACGTTGTCTTTGATGCGGTAATCGGATGCTGGGGTAAATGCCGTTGCTCGTATACTACCATTAACATCCATTGCAAAAGTATCTGTAATTGTATTTTTTCCTATGGCTACACGCCCAGAAATGATTACATTTCCGTTTACTGGACTGATATTCAAATCGCTTGTTGTGTATAGATTTGTATTGCCGCTTCCGTCCAATGCTATTTCACTTACTATGGAGGCATTGGCTACTCCAGCCCCACTATTAAAACTACCTCCAGTGAAAGTTCCCCCAGTCCAAGTTATTCCATCGCTAGAATAAGCAATCGTATTTGTGCCAAAACCAGTAGCAACCCATCTATTTTGTTGTGTTGAATATGCTATTTTACTCGCACCAGCAAAAGAAAAAATACTCAGTCCAATACCTGTCCAAGTTATTCCATCGCTAGAATAAGCAATATTATTTGTTCCCACACCAACAGCAACCCATCTATTTTGTTGTGCTGAATAGGCTACTCCACCCCCTTGAATAGAAAAAATACTCTTTCCAATTCCAGTCCAAGTTATTCCATCGTTAGACCATCCAATACTATTAGTTGTTCCACTACCAACAGCAACCCATCTATTTTGTTGTGCTGAATAGGCTACTCCAAGCCCTTGATTATTAAAAAGAGTCTTTCCAATTCCAGTCCAAGTTATTCCATCGTTAGACCACCCCATACAATTTCCTATGTCTGCTGCACCACCCTGACCACCTGCAACCCACCTATTTTGTTGTGTTGAATAGGCTACACTAATCCCGCCAGAAGAAAAAATACTCGCTCCAATACCCGTCCAAGTTATTCCATCGCTAGAATAAGCGATATTACTTGTTCCACCAGTACCAGCGCCCGCACCAACCACAACCCATCTATCTTGTTGTGGTGAATAGGCTACGCCCTTCCCAAAGAAAATCAAATTGTTTCCACGTCCGGTCCAAGATGTTCCATTACTAGAATAGGCAATACCATTTGTTCCCTGACCAACCGCAACCCATCTATTTTGTTCTGCTGAATATGCAACGTCATTCCCGAGACTACTAAAAGGAGTTGATGAAACGCTCGTCCAAGTTATTCCATCGCTAGAATATGCAATATTATTTAGCCCCCCATCACCAACTGCAACCCAAGGATAAGTTTGTTGTGTATTTTCAAGTAAAAGCTCATTGGTTGATGGTGCTGCACTAGTGCTGTAAGTAATCTCTGATGTAGTCGTGTTATATTTTAAAATAGCTGTATTCTCAGCGTTTCGAATCGGTTTTATATAACACGCGCTCGCATCAGTGCCGTTTAAATCTGACCCTGATGCATTTATTACTATACTATTCGCGGGTTGACTAGCCACACCTGCATTTTGACCCAAAGCAATCGCATTTGCACCTTGACCATTATAACCTGCCCGATTACCAAGTGCAACCGCATTTTCACCTTGATTATTATTACCCGCATCACGACCCAAAGCAATTGCATATGAACCTTGAGTACTAATACCCGCATTTTGACCCAAAGCAATTGCGCGTGTACCTTGACCACTCCTACCCGCACGATACCCTTGAGCAATTGCATATGAACCTTGACCATTAAGACCCGCTTCCTCACCCAAAGCAACTGCAGAATCACCTTGGTTTGTTTCACCCGAGCGATGCCCAACAGCAACGGCTCTTCCTCCTTGATACTGCTGCCCTGCATATTTACCTATTGCTACAGCACTTTGTCCTTGGCCTGTACAACCGGCTTCTTCGCCAATTGCAACTGCGCCTGAACCCTGTCCATATTGACCAGGACCAGGAGCACCTGTCCCAAGATATGAGCCTGAACGATAGCCAATTGCAACTGAGCGAAGCCCTTGTGTATCATACCCAGCTTCGTTGCCAATTGCAACAGAATAACTACTAGAGCCATATTGAGAATATTTGCCGGCATTTGCACCAAGGTGCACTTCAGCGCTACCAACCGCCCATGAGTTTGTAGATGTATCCCAATAGAGATAGTCAGAGTAATAGTTTCCAGATATGTCAAGTCTGCCAACTGGACCGGTTGGACCAGTGGGACCGGTTGGACCGAGTTGTGTATACATTACTTGTTGAGCAGTTACTATAACGGATGGAATATTTGGAATAGTTGGACTAAGTAAATTATTAGCTAATAATATTATTCCATTATCAGGAGTACTAGACATTATTTCAAAATAATCTGTTGCATTCATATTTAACATGTAATTCCACGAAGCAACCTGAGAACTATTTTGATTATCTAATGTTAATTTTGTATTACTATCAGGAAGGTCTATGCCATTTTTACGAAACCATATATACAGATAATTGTTTCCTATTCCTCCTGAAGTTGTATCAGTTATTTGTGCAGAAAATTGTATATTATAAACTCCTTGATATGCAAAAGTTATTCGTGAATTAGAAACTATAGATACACCATTTGTACTAGGGTCTGTGTTATTTAAAGTCATAGCAGCACCAGCCGCACCAACATTTTGACTAACGTCTGACCAAAATGAACCCCAGTAGCCTAAAGCTCCACCCGCACCAGCTGCACCAGCTGGTCCTGTTGTACCTGTTGTACCTGTTGTACCTGTTGTACCTGTTGTACCTGTCGGACCCGTCCAACCTACTCCCGTCGGACCAGTATAACCTGTCGGACCAGGCGTTCCAGACGGACCAGTTGACCCCGTCCAACCTACTCCCGTCGGACCAGTATAACCTGTCGGACCAGGCGTTCCAGACGGACCAGTTGACCCCGTCCAACCTACTCCCGTCGGACCAGTATAACCTGTTGGGCCTTGTGGCCCCGTCCAACCTAATCCCGTTGGACCCGTATAACCTGTTAGACCAGGTGTTCCAGACGGACCAGTCGGTCCTTGTGGTCCAGTATAACCAGTTCCGCTGCCACCACCATTCGGCAAAACAGACCCATCACAAAAATAAATGCTATTTACATTTAATATAGAATTACAACTCATATCTAGATGACTTTGACTTAATATCTTTGAATTATCCAAGCCAGCCGAATTAGAAATAGTCACCTTTGTTTCATTTGCATACTCATGATGCACTATATTTCCTATAGCAGAACGATTGACACCGCCATATTTTCTAAAACTGCTCATATAGTATCTCTCTCTAAAAAATAGTAAGACATTTAACACTTTAACAACAAGAATATTGCATCGTCCAACAAACTAAACATAATTTTCTTATTGGACCCAATAGGAAAATTTAATGCGAACGTCTTCGTGAAGATGCGCTGCGTCGTCCGTTCAACCGAATACGCATAGTTTTAGGACGGCTTGTTGCCTTGCGCCGACTGCTTGACGTCGTTTTCGGTCGCCGTTTGTATCTCCGAGTACGAACGACATGTATCGGATTATATTGCCGTACAGGCTGCTGGTACGAAACAGGCTCCAACTTGTAGACTCTTCTATCAACTAAAAAATCATTTTGCAACCGATTCTCCAAAGGCTCATTTACAGAGGGAATATTCAAGAGATTCGCTAAATCTTCATTAGATAAAATCGCCTTATAATGTGTCATTTCACCATTATTTCCAATATCTAAATCAATGTCAGCATTATCGCCGTTGTAATCCACATCCCATCTCACCTCCTTTGCATCACGTTGCATCCCACGTTGAATATATGCCTTGGCACTCCCCATGGTTTTTATATAAGTTTTGGCGTCCATTATAATTATCAAATATAATATTATATGACGGACGTGGACAATTTAGAATATGACGCCATGGAACCAATAGATAATGACAATGACAATACTCATTCTTCTTCTCCTTATTTAAATCATTTAGTAATACCCATAAAGCAAATAGTTCGCCCATTGCCACCGCCGATGACATTTCAAACGCCTGTAAAAGTAAAAAAAATCGATTACGACGATATTCTTGCGTCGATGAATCTATACGTGAAGGATGGACAACTACACAAAATAAACAGAAGTGAAAGAATAAATGTGGCGGGCCCTAAACCGAGGCCCACACCCCCACAACCCACAGAAGAAGAATTGCAAACACAACGCAATGAACGACGTCAAGCATTGCATCTAAATTATTTGCAACAACAACGCCTTCGTGCTCAAATCGCCGCAATAAAATCAAGACGAATAAAATTTATAAACGATTCCAGAAATATTGAACTAGATAGTCATACTACTACGCAATTTTTCAAATTATTCGGCAAATAATGTTGCGTATAACAAAAAAAAATGAAATAAATTAATATATATCATAATAATCTTGAGCGGGCTACTAACTTGGCTCGCTCATTGGTTCTTAGACCAAGTAAAGTTAGACACAGATAGCGTGAAAAGCACCTTCGAACGTGTATAAATGGATATGTATACTTAAATCGTACGTATTTAGGTATGATATCCTGGATGCTCGCCATCCCGTTCCCTCTGTGTAATGTTGAAATTATTATTATCTGGTATTTCTTGTTAAAACTCGAATACATTAATGCGTTGATGTAATGGGGCGACAAACACTCTGTGGAACTGATCACTCCCCAATGCATGTTTGACTTGATAATATTCGGGGCGGCCGGCGCCTGCTTGCCAACTCTAGGGATAAATAATGGAAATGTGATGCTTCGATTGTAGTTTAGAATTGCACTACATGGATAAATTGGGAGATTGATGTATTAATAAAAAATTAATACCGCTCATCTTTCATAGTAGGCCTTGGCTTTTATAGAAAAGGTAGACGACACTCCGTATCGAAAACGGAAAGCAATCACAGGGGACGCCCTGTTTTTTTTCGCAGCAAATAAAAATAAAAATAAAAAGACCATGCTTGCTATTTTTATTTGTATTATATTGTTTCTATACTACGATTGACAATACACCCTTGCTCGACACATTGGGCAATCAACATAAGGGCGGTTATGCCACGCATCAAATTTTTTATTTTGGTCGGTATGCGCCCCCCAACATCTCCCACAAAACAAGTGTTTGCACGGGTTCAGTGATACAGGAGTTTCATATTTTGCGCCATAAGTATACACACACCTTTCTATCCAGGTCGAAGTGCGTTGACACCAATGATACATAAACATGTTTTCGTAGCAAATCGGGCAATCTTTTATTTCGGGGGGCGACGATATCAACTCGCGTACTGGTGCGAATCCAGTCCATCGATCGACCAATGCCCGCACAAGGCGGTTCTTGGACAACGTAAGTGGAATGGGCTGTAGCGAATACTTGCGATTGAACTTGTTTCCCATGTGATTGTGTGGCCACGCAGTTTTCTCGTAAAGCGCATAATTGCACGCAATATATTTCAGTTCATTGATGGGAAACGATTTAAAATCGGGACATTCTGGAAGCACCATGCAATTAAACATACCATCAAGCATAGTGCGTCGCCCGTTCATGTTGCTATTGCAACGTCGAGTCTTGTGTGATAAGCTGTTGCAAAAATCGCATCTAGTTGAAGTCATGTTGTAATATGCTAAAATTATAAGATTTGATATATAAATATCCATTGAAAATATTTCAATTTTTTATACAAAAAAAATTGAAGAAAAATATATACATAAAATAAAAGGTATAATTGAAATGAGTGATTCTCCTATTACCAACGAAAATATAATTCAAGTAGGCCAACCTCTTGTAAATCCGCAGGCAAGTGCGCAGGCAAACAATGTTATCGAGCATCGTGTACCTACACCGCCTGCTTCCCCCGCACCAATTCATCCTCCAAGGCTAGAGCGTCGCAATAATAGTCGTGCTCCAGTATTGATGCCTAGTGATTCAGTTTGTCACGAGCGAATGCTGGACCCAAGCGATTTTGAACACGACTCAGTGTTTGAGTCAGGCACGAATTGGCATGCGATGTTTGACCCAATGCACCAGGGGTATGGTCCAGTTCTGGAGCGTAGCGATTCCATTCGTCATACGGGGGAGGCGGATACTAGCGATTTAATTCAGCCTTCTATCTTGACGCGCAGTGGGTTCATTCCACCTCCTCCACTCATTCGTAATGATTCAAGACCTGTGATTAATAACGATAACGACGATGGTCCGCCTCCACTAATAAGACTTGAGTCAGATATATTTCCACACGTATATGATTTTACAAGCGACGACGAGTACGACGTAGTACAACGAGACACCTTTGAATGGTTTCCCAAGGAATCCTCGTAATAAAAATAAACAAAAATAAAAACATTACGCTGCGCCCATGCGCCGTTTGTTTTTTTACGCGATATAATATTTACATAACAGATTTAAAGTCGTATTGCGTATGTATGTTATATAGAATGACCTCATTTACAAACACCTTATTTAATCGCACCGACAAGTACATGCTTCTAAAATTATTTGTTGAAGATAATGACCTTAGATTATTGTATAAAACGAATGCCATCGTACACAATAATAAGATGTTGAATAATCACTTTTACGACGCTGGGTTTGACATTTCTACACCCATGCCGTATTCTTGTGCACAAGGTATTGTCACCAAGATCAATTTCCAAGTGAAATGCGCCGCACAAATGGTTTGTGAGAATGGCAAGCAGTATCCGATTGGTTTCTATATGTATCCGCGGTCTAGCTTGTCCAAGACCCCACTTCGTCTCGCAAATAGTGTGGGGATTATTGACAGCGGATATCGAGGTGATTTGATTGGCGCGTTTGACTGCGGAACATATAGCTCACAATATGTTGTTCTCAAACAAGACAAGTTGGTCCAAATTTGTGCGCCTGGGTTGGTGCCAATTATTGTCGAGTTGGTTGATTCCCTAGAAGAATTGGGCGAGACGGCGCGTGGCGAAGGCGGATTTGGTTCTACTGGCCGATAAAAAAACACAAATAACCCCATAACCAACACATAAACAACAACACAAATATTTATTCAAATTCATATTCAGTGACATTTTTTATCTCGCATCTCAAATGATTGCATAGATGCATTTTAATTTTATTCAAGTTAGAATCTTGATTAAAATCCACGTCCATTAATCGAATCATGGCTTGATTATATGAAATACTTAACTTGTCGCTAGCATTTAGCCGTTCCAAATTTTCTGCGCGCCATTCACACAAACGATTCAAGAAGACATGATATAATTTATTTAATATTTGGACCAGCGTTTTTTTTTCAAGTTCAATCCATTTTGTTGTTTTATCGGCACCAACCGCGGTAGCACCACCATCGGCAACATAACAATATAGCGTATTTTTCACGCAATATAATGGACACTCCGATTTTATTAGGTCGGTCTCCAATATGTTACAAATAATAGGAATGAGTTTTGTTTCAAATAGCATCTTTATGTGGTCTGGCTGAATTTTTAAATGGCTAGTTATCTCCGCGAATGTATAAGGCGGTTTCTTGTGTTGATTAAGCCATTCTTCCACATTAATCTTGCATTTTTTGTATTGGGTTGTCTGGTTCTCCAACTCGGCCAACTTCTTTTCTATTTGACTATTTTTACGCGCGAGCTCCTGAACAATATAAACTAATTCTGTATAAGAAGGTAGACTACTTGTCTCTTCGAGTTCTACTTGTTTTTCTCTAGTTGACTTGTGTAAGAACTCGCATATTAGCTGATGTCTATCTAGAGACGATTTTTTTGTATATTCTTTCGTACAATGATTGCACGCCCATTTCATATGTTTTGTGTGAGTTGTAAGGTGTAAGTTATAAGATGTAAGGTGTAAGTTGTATGATATTATTCACACGGATTGATTGTCAATTCAATTTTAATATTAATGTAATATAAATGGCTACTTGTACAAAAGTATTTAATTGCAGAAATGGGCGATGTGACCAAAATCTAAATGGGAACACACCTTTTGACCAATACCAACGACAAAAAATTATCCAGAATACTGTCCGCGTTCCGTCTTCGATTTATACTATGAATTTAGGGGCATTATCGGTATATCAACGACCTAACCCCGAGTATGGTGTGAACTGGAATCAAATGAGTGATCGTAAAGAACGACATATACAGCAGGCTAACGCACCCGGCACAAATCCTGGCGGCAATAGCACAAAGCGCACCATTACCAGATTGCGCCCTGGTGCGTTATCTCCTGGTGGAGCAGGCGTAGATATTAAACATAATTCCTATGCGAGATATTTAGCCCGAATTAAAGGAAAGGCACCGCTTCGCCAACAAGCCGTGCCGCCATATTTTGGGCTACCTATTCCTTTCAATCCTGCATACCCAGTATATGGAGGCAAAGTATTTAAGACGGGAATAATCGCGGGGTGCAATTGTTCACCAGATAATGGAAATCTGCGATTGGCGTATGTCGATAATATACAAGAGGAAGTAAACGATGCCATGTTTGACTCTGCGAGCTTTTCCAATCAAGGACCTTGCTTGTGTCCAGAGGTCGATTGTACGCAACAAAACCAGTATTATGGATATAGCCGAAGTGACACTTTCCTTTTGCAATGCAAGTATAAAATTGCGTGTGGAGATGTTATACCTATATTGTAATTGAATTTGTTGATTGGTTGGTTGGTTGGGTGATTTCTCGATTTGCAAAAATATGTCTCACAGAAAAAATCATTTTAGTTTAGCATGCGCGCGCCACTTAAAACTAAAATGATTTTTTATAATTTTAAAATATTTAGTAGTAATATAAATGCCTCCGATCATGAATATGCAAATTGCAAGACATTCCTATAACCCAGCCGTACCGGTGTGGGGAAATGCTCCAAACCCAAATTCATATCGCGCTCAAATGATACGTCCTACCAATGAATCCGGTGGATTAAATAATATGGGAATGATTAATCGTGTTCGGTTTGCAAAGGCGGGTTGCAGCTCGTGTGGAGGTTCAAAATAAATAGAGAACTTGAATTTGAGATTACATTGTGTATATTGAATGTAATCCCACTAAAAAAATAAAACTTTTATATATTAGTATATTATACATGACTATTGTTACGCAAACTGCATCTGCAAATCGTGTTCATAAAGCAAGTAATTATATCACCATGTTTGACACGGTGTTGCTCCCCTACAATAAAATATACAACAATTGTAGCAATACTTTGTGTTATACCTATAGTAAAAACTTTATTTATAAGCCCCATTCAGCATACGGAATGGTGGGAACTACCGCGGCTTCTTATTTAGGGCGGAGAAAGCGACTATAATAATTATCATTTTATTTTTGTTTTTGTAAAAAAAATTGAAATGAAAACTCGTGAACAAGTTATATGTATCAGTTTAACAACTAGAACATTTCAAATTTAAATTTATCAAGTATCAAGTATGCAAAGCGTTTACATTCCCCATATTCCTGTCGCCTACACAAGCGAAATGGTTACGTACATCTTCGACCAGCTTGCGATTGGCCAAGTTAACCGCGTAGATTTCTTAGCCCCTCATGAAACCAAGCCACGCATCCGTCAAGCATTTGTGCATTTCAATGCTTACAGGAATGTCATCACATCTGCCATGGTCCTAAAACATGCAGTCAACCAAGCCTATCGTCTCGTTGTGGACAATGACGGACATTATTGGGACTTGTGTGAAAACAAAAAGCCAGTCCCAGAGACTCATCTAAACATCAATCAGCTCGCAGAAAACATGCGCATTTTGCAGGCGAGTTTCGAATCCAAGATTGCCGAATTGACCGAAAAGTTGGCAGTCATTCCTCAAATGCAAGAAGAGATTGCCACCCTCAAGTATCGCATCAGATATTTGGAGGACCCCGAATGGTTAATGTCCACAGGCACTGGATTTGACAATGGCCCTCTCACAACCTCTATGCTAAATGAGGAAATTGATGACGAGGATAGTTGCTGCGACGACGACGACGACGACGAAGAAGAATATGATGCGTCTGCCGCTATCCACCCATGCAATGCATCCGAGTACGCTGCAGCGATCAACCCATGCGATGTAGCATTTTGCCAAGACGACGACGACGACAATCATGATCTATGCGACGATTCATTCTCTGATGATATTTCCAGCTTTACTCCGCCATACTCAATGGAAACAAGCACTGACAATGCTGCAAATTTCCGAGCTGAGATTGAAAACCATTTCGTGAATGAACGCGCCAAAGTTGCCCCTCAACTTATGCGCACAAAGTCAGAGCATTGTTATGATGATGCTGTCGATGTCGATGTCGATGTTGATGATGATGATGATGATGACAATGACGTTCCTACATCTAATGACGAAGATCCATTTGTTAGTATTGCCTTTGCGGATGACAGACACGCCTACGTGGAATGTGAATAAGACACGATATATATTATAAAACCCAATAAAAACAATAAAAAACAATAAAAACACA
>Ga0209358_10003916_pt1 | contig 10840 bp, 12 predicted proteins | sample LauGreFa1BDMLBSN_2_FD_187574 | JGI IMG/M metagenome (GOLD analysis project Ga0209358, IMG submission 187574) | Freshwater lake microbial communities from Lake Michigan, USA - Fa13.BD.MLB.SN (SPAdes) (version 2) | ecosystem: Environmental > Aquatic > Freshwater > Lake | place: Lake Michigan, USA...
TTTAAGTAATTTTACATACCGTGGAGTACTTAATTTAAGTACTCCCTAAGGGTTTGCTGCGCTGAGCCAAGTGGCGAAATATGACACTTAATAGGTCAGACTCGCAAAGCGAGTCTTGACATTAAGAGTACTTGTTACCCTAAACGCTGCGCGTTTAGGACTTCGGCACTTGGCGGTATATAGTGTCAACTACCGTGGAGTGCTTAATTTAAGGACTGGTAAGTGGTGCTGTAATCTGCTGAAATATGACATTTGGCTGACCGCAAAATATCCTTAAGGAGTACTTAATTTAAGTAATAAATCCTACTTAAATTAACTACTACACAGTAAAAAATACCCCTGGTGGGACTCGAACCCACAGTCTTCGGCTTAGAAGGCCGACGCGTTATCCATTGCGCTACAGGGGTGGCACACTAAGTATAAGGCAAACTAGTCACTCAATTTTTATAGAATATATTATCTATACCCGTATTCCACTCATAAATAATAGAAGGGTGGTAAAACGTTTCAGATGATTTGGTTAATTCGCTAATACTATCTTTTTTCTTTCTATTAGACTCTATATAATCATTACATAGTTTTAAAAATACCTCCTTGCCAATTATTTCAGAAAGAGAATAAAAACACCGTTTTGCTGATTCAAGCATTCTAACCCGTAGAATAAAAGTTAGATAAAAAATTGCCGCGTAGCGCTTATTTTTAAGAGTTATATGCCCACTGTTTGGATACGCCGTAAAAAGGCTTCTGATATTTTAGTCCGATTTCCTCGGTGGAGGATGCTGGAGGCAAATGATTATGCTAATGTATTTACTGACCCGGTATTTATCTTTCCCAATGAAGATTTTCATCCAAATCAGATAAAACCACCTCATATGAATAGTTGGAATTTACGGGGTTTTATAGAGGTTGCTGAAGATATTGCTAGAGATTTGGGTCTAAAAAGCGAACCAGATGGTTTTGTTGCGTATATGAGTCAAGAAGTTTGGAAGCAGAACAAAAAGACAAAAGAAGAATTAGATGCCGAGTTAGATTTCTATCGCCAATTTCATTTCTAAATATTGCATGTATTTAATTTATATATTACCGTGGAGTGCTTAATTTAATCACACCTAAGGGTTTGCTGCGCTGAGCCAAGTCGCGAAATATCATACTTAATAGATGAGACTCGCTGCTGCGCATACAAGCCTTGACATTAAGAGTACTTGTTACCCTAAACGCTGCGCGTTTAGGACTTTGGCACTTAGCGGTATATCTGTAAAAAAATACCGACGGCGGGGATTGAACCCGCGGCTACCTGGTTAAAAGCCAGGTGCTCTACCACTGAGCTACGTCGGTTATTCGTAAACATCTAGTAAGTGAACAAATAAGGGTATTTATTCTAGGTGATATTACACCTATAAAACAACCAGGGACACCATTCAATTTTAGTGCCAACTTAGTATAAAATGGGTTTTAGTGCATCTGCAATTGCCTCTATCATTTCTTTATTTGTCATGGATAAGACGTTATCTTTTTCCTGAGGTGGCTCTAAGATTTCTGCTGGACCATTAGGAACAACACGGAAAATTCCACGAAAATGACGCATTTTTAATGTGTACGGTTTTGTACTAGCGAAACAAAGCGGACAGATCACTGAACCCCTTTTTAGTTCTAGGGGTTTAGCGCGGATATTCTCCCGTGGAATTTGATCACATGCAATACAGATATCATTTGCAGTTCTTTGTGGTTCATGTGCTGCAATACAGAGGGGGTGAGCAGGTACACCGTTCTCATCTGTGTCAGTGAAGTACATTTTGCAATCAACTACAAGGGTATTCAGTTCTTCAATATGATTAGAAACAGAAACAAAGTATCCCTGGCTGCGCAAGGGGGTTACTGTATATTTATTCAATATGGCTAGAGCCATATCTCAGTTACGTATAAATCCTATCATTAATCATTTCAATTTTATATTTATTTTATTGTACCGCCAAGCGGCAAAGTCCTAAACGCGCAGCGTTTAGGCTAACAAGTACTCTTAATATCAAGACTCGCTTTGCGAGTTTGACCTATTAAGTGTAATATTTCGCTAGTTGGCTCAGCGTAGCAAACCCTTAGGAACTTCTTAAATTAAGCAGTCTACGGTAGGGTTATGGCACAGATAACACCGCTACATCCTAGACAAAAGAAGAGGGGTTCGTCGGGATTAATGACGCCGTGATTTTCTGATTTATACTTTCATCTATATCGACAATTTCTTTCAAATTTTTATGGATTATTTCAAGTTCTTGAATTAAAAGTTTTGGCGTGGGTCTCTCTATTAATTTAATTCCCTTGGTAATCAACTGTGTATTTAAATCTGTAGGTAGTACTTTTTTTAAGGAATTAACTGCTATAAACTCGGCATCACTATCTCCAATACTAACAATATTTACTTTAGCGTTAGATCTAATATAATTTATAGTTTCGTGATAAAATGCTGCGAGTTTCCACTGGCTTGAATATTTATATAGATTGCTGTATCTTTCATAGGCCGATACAATGGGTATTTTAGAAATATATGGAAATAATGAGGGTAAATAATTTTTACAACTTGTTTGAACCCAATCTTCTTGTGCGTTTGTAACAATTATCACATGTGCATATTCTTTTGCTTGATTAATAATAGAAATAACCAGTTTTGAAATGGTCACAAAGTCTTCTATTTCCTCTGCATTTAAGTAGCGATTTACATCCTGTAGCCAAAATGACGGTATACACGTATCATCCCAGTCAAGTATAATTATGGTAATGGCGGTTTGTTTAAGAGAAGAATTATTTTCCTTTTCTTCTTTAATAGATCCTCTGTTCAAAACATCCATTTATCTATATCTAGTAATAAATAATACTTGATATAAATAAAGTCAATTTTTTACTGCATTTCGTTAAAAAAATTGAATGATTTATCGCCTCATCTATATCTACAGTAAACATGGAGGTTATTAGTAATTCATCTTTGAAAAACATGCAGACTGCTCTTGGTGCATTGAATTCAGACAGTAAGCAGCATTTGCAAGATTTCCTTGTAAAGGGTGTCTATTATCAAGAGTATCAGATAGAAGACCCTGGAATGAAGGGACGTATGATTCCTCGGGTTGGCACGGAACTTCCTTCTCAGCCGGCTTATACTACCTGGAGTGGGTTGATGCGCTGCTCTCCAAATAGCGAATATGCTGCTAGGCTTATAGAAAAGTGTGGTGGTGTGCCTATTGGTGAGGATGAGAAAGAGTTTACTGAGGCTCATGCACGGAAGGCGGCGGGTGTGGGCAACGCGCGGAGCGACGCAGAGACAAAGATTAAGGAATCAGTTGTGGAAAAGATTTCAGAGAATAAAATTCTGAATGAGGAAAATACAGAGGAGGTGGTTGCCTGGTGGAAATCTATCAAGGCTGATGATGAAAAGAAAATGAAAGAAGAGGCAGAAAAGGAAAAGACCCGTTGGTGGAGGTCTGCAAATGCAGTGATTGGATACTGGACAGCACCGGAGTATTGGCCTGAAATGCTTGCGGGGAACGAGCCTTCTACCCCGTGCTCTACTAAGGATTATCCGAAGCAGAGTTTCCAGCCTAGTTGGACCTAAGTCATTTAGATAATTTTGGAATGGAATTGTAAATATGAAAATTGAATATTATTTTTTTCTCATTTTAGTACAAAATGGGAAACGTTAACTCTTCAAATTGTTTTGCAAACGAGCATTCTCCGACTTCAGTGCGGCTATGTGGGCTGTGTGATCCCCTATCATTTTTGTAAGCTCGTCTGTAATTGCAAACTTGGCCTGCTGTTCCTTAACTAGTTCCGCGGCAAGACGCAAAGAGAACGGTTTATCTACAGGCATATTCCAAGACTCTTTCTTGCGTTCCTTTAAGATTTCATCATGTTTCTCATAGATAAATCGGTCTTTCCACCATGGTTTGAAGTGTTCAGGTATTTGTGTTAGAATCTTATCTGCGCGTGCACTTAGGAATTCTTCTCTGTTAAGCCATTTCTTATCCCAAGTAGTTTCCCATGCTTTACGTGCGGAAGCAATATACAGTCGCAATACAAGGAGGTGAATACCATTTTCACCGCCGTAGTGATCTGCATAAGCAAACTCCTCGGCCATGCTACAATAATTCATCGCGTTATGCATTGTTTCCGTGCATTCCCAACATCGTCCATCTGAACAGAAGTTTGCCTCGTGTATACCTTCTGAGTCAGTTTGAGGGGAGTTGCCACAAATTTCGCATTCCTCATTTTCAGGCGGGGGCGAAGGTGGAAGATCTGGATAAATACTTAGGTCACCGACTAGGGATTTTGATAGCATATTTCCATCTTGATTCCAAACAGCGTGTGTGGCATACATCAAGTTTTCGTTTGCCTGAAAACTCTCTTCCAAGGCTATATACATTTTTGTGACGGCCTGCAAATACTCGTTATAAGCCATTATAACGTGAATAATGTAGTGTTTGTTTTTACTATCTAAAAATTCAATTTTATAAAAACATTCGTTTATTTTCAGCTAATAATATTTTAGGCCTTAGTAGGGTCCATACTAGTAGGCTCAGGAACAGGTAGAGCATTCATATTAAAGACGCGACCGATTCCATAGACTGGATGAACAACCACATCAATAAAATTGGCAATAAGGGGATCATTTTTACTTATAGAGGGATTTTCCAATTCTTTTTCCTGCGCGAGGGCATCTTCATAAGCGTTTGCGTCCTGTAAATAGAAACCACCCTCTTGTAATTTGTTTACAAGCGCATCAACCAGGCTGTATTTGTCTTCTGGAATAGATAATTTTAGATCTTCAATGGGAATATATTTTTTAATGTTATCCCTCACCCTTATTACGGGAATTGTCCAGATTCCATTAATGTACTCTAAATCAGAAGAATCCATAAAAGAAGGCTTTAGGATAGTCCAATCCGTATCAATATTGCCACTTGTGCGCTTTACTTTAATGCAAGAATCTAAAATATCCGTTTTAGGAAATAGCGGATCTTTTGAGTAGTCCTTGTATTTAACCTTCTTGTTATAAAAGAGCCAAGCCTTTGCATCCCTCTCAGCCATTTGTTTGTGATGACTGTCTTCACATGCCAAGATGGCTAGTTTATAATCACAACTCACAGTATAGTCACTTGGTTTTCCACAATACCCGCACACTGGAGAAAACATTACCATGCGAATGGGTAGGCTAGAGAGTTTCGTCATTTCGGTTAAAATAAGTTTATTCATTGGGTGAATCAATTTTTTCATAGATATAAAAAAATTACGGAGGGTGGTTTCGATCCACCGACTTCTAGGTTATGAGCCTAGCGCAATTCCTCTATGCTACTCCGTATAGACCCTTCAAGTACCGTGGAGTTCTTAAATTAAGCAATCCACGGTAGGGGTGTTAATTATTTTTTAGCCAGGTATCTATTCAATTTTATAGTAGTTTCCGTGCATTCCAGACAAGTCTGTGAGTTTCATGGTATTTCCACGCCGAAGGATCTAGGTGTTTTGGGGTTTTTGCGATCCAACTCTCATACCACTCAGCAGTTTCGCAGCAGTCTGGCGACTCACCCTTGGATCCAAACCAAGTTTTGTAAGGATGAAGAGCCATGCGAAGACGGTGACAATCGGCCTCAGTAGTCAAGTCTAATTCAGGACCCTTGGAGAATATGCAGGGTTCACACATACAGGGCATCTCATATTTACATTGATAAGGAGTATCAACCTCTTTCTTAGAAAGCCACTTTGCATATTTCTGTCTAAAATATTCACGGGCGTTGATAAGATTAGAGCGGGCGGTTTCGATTTCAACCTGCGTTGCTTCTTTTGCTACACAAACTTCGCAAATGGGGCAGCGTGCTTCTGCCGTGCATCCAATACAGTAATTACTGTTTACTAAACATGCTTTACAACTTGCAAGATCCCACATCATTTCTTCAAAACTCATATAGGTGCCACATTCAAGGCAGTATGTATCTGGATCTTCTTGAGACATTGCAACTTTGAGGTACGTATATTTATAGGTATATTCAATATCAATTTTTAAAAATGTTTTGACAGAACTAGAAATTTATCTTGTTTGGATCATTTTCTTTGAGATTATATACTAGATCTAACCAAGCATCTACACACTCATTAAATTGTCTTATAGAATTATCTGGTATTCTGTAACCAGAATTATCTAAACAACAAAAGCGATCGAGAGTTTGTTTTCCGTCTATAGTGTCATATAGAAATGATACCCATAAAACAGCAACTGTTGTTGAAGGAAGTTCTATAATAGGATGAATGCGGTTGAAATCTGAAGGCATATATATTTTATACACGCCTTGGTAAGTTTCATTCTTAAATATTGACTTAAGATGTATAAAGAAATCCTTAAGAAGGTGTCCGTATTGTCTATATGTTAAATATGTATATCTCAACATTATTTACTATAAAAAAATGGTTATATATCTCAATTTTTAGTGGCTAAAATGCATGCATGCGTAGAAGGAGTTATAATTATAGGATCAATTAAACAGAGGGTGTCCTCTTTGATTTTTTGCTGCAGCACTTTTTCATACACCCCTTTGGACAGAGTTGTTCAGTTGTGCTCCATGCCTGACTGCCGCCAATCCGCTGCCTACCAACCGTGGTGGTTCCGCTATTTTTTTTCTTTTTTCCGCCACCACCCTGCATACGACCAGTACCCTCCCATTCTTCTGCCAAGTAATCGTAGTATATTTCTTCTGTTTCAGACATTTCGGTACTATACACAGACTCTATATAGTATTCAATTTTTATAAATATATTTCATTAATTAATTTTTATCTTATCGTGGAAATGGTGTGGCTGCACGGCCCGTTTTTACTTTAGGTTTCAGAGGTGGTAATCCTGTAACGAGTATCAAGCCTCCTATTTTTTGTGTAGGAGAAGCCGATTTAAGTTGGAAATCATTCCACATAGCAGCTTCAGTCCGATCAAATACATCTTCTCCACTATCACAAATGGGTATGTATGGTTGAGGTGGACAGTCGTATAGGTTTTCATGAGCCTCTTTGTACTCTTCGGTCTTTTTTTCCTCGGGGGTAATGGTTTTAATTGTGGCCACCTCTGTTTTTATTTCGCTTCCCCCTATGGGTATTGTGTTCCATTCAAGGTCTAATGTGCTTTGAGAGGCGACCAAGGCTGGCAGTATCTTTTCAATTTCTATCAATTGGTATATCAGAACGGTTGGGGTAGAAAGAGGTATAATTTTCAAACATTTGACTAAAAGGGGGCCGACATGTGAATTCGTCATACTCATGAGATCTCTTGCAGCCACCTGTTCAGCGAACCCATCACCAATACTTATGATAGTCTTCCTAGAAAGATTTTGAAAACTAAACATCTGATTCAAAAGATTGCTACGAAACGCCATTTTTTTCCAGGTGATAGGATTAGAATAATACCGACTGTACAAATCTGCAGCAGAAATGATAGGAATGCTGAGAACAATACTAGCAATCTTTGGCATAAAGATCGTGCAGGCTTTCTCCACCCAGGATCTGCTAGCATTTGTGATAATAACAACCTTCCCGTATTCTTTTGCTCTTAAAAGAAGAATGGCTACGTGAGCGGCAATTTCTTCGCATGCCGCTGTCATTTCAGTCGTGATCCCTCCATCTTTAAGATCAGGTTTAATAATAAACCCCATCGTTCTGAGCCATGTCGATGGAAAGAGTGTATCATCCCAATCAAAGACAGTGACTCTGTCAAGGGAAAATTGTTCATTTTCTTGGGTATAAGTAACGGTCTCGGTTAGCGCAATGCTAGTCATTGCTATAGGTTAATAAAAAAGACTGCACGTAGATGTTCAATTTTACTAAAAAATTTTGTTTGTTTTTTATTTGTTTTTTATTTGTTTTTTATTTTGTTTTAGTTTTATTAAGCACCCCATGGTAAATTCACTCTTTACTTGACGATAGGCTCCTCCGCGTCCTCGTTAATGTTGCCGTCGTGCATTAGCTCACCTACATAGGAGCCACGCACACCCTTCTTGCTAAGCCAGAGGTCACCCGAAAGCCACTCATGGTTGCCATCGGGCTTGGAGATACCCATGCGAATGTAGGTGGCGCCACCGAGTTTGAATGGAAGCTGTTCGGCATCCTTTGCCTCCTCAACAGCCGCAACAGGCGCAACAGGCGCAACAGCCTTCTTGGCTTGCTTGGCTTGCTTGGGCTTTTTGGACTTCACAGGGTTTGCTGGCTTCTCCTCTGGGGTTGCAGGGGGCAACAGAGAAATCGGCAACTCCGCCTTGGCCATGGCCTCGTCCGCAGCCTTCTCAAGGTCCTTTGCAGCCTTCTTGGCCTCGCGACCAGCCTTCAATTTCGCAAGGTGCTCGGGGCTGAGTACCTTCTTGGGCTTGGTATCTGCGGGAGCATGCTCCTCAGAAGAAGCCCCTGATGCAGGAGCCTCTGGCTTAGGGTTTGCAGCGACCCACTCGCTCTTGAAAGCCTCATAGATGTCCGGGTGCTCCTCCTTGTACTTTCCGACCCATGCCATGTGGGCACCCTTCATCTCGGGGTTGGCTTCCTTGAAGGCCTTGATCTCCTCTGCATTCTCCTTCTGGATTTTACTGGAGAAGGCGCCGTATGCCGTGGGCTTGCCAGTGCGTGCGGAGGGCTTCTTGGGCTTTGCGCCAGTTGCAGACGAGGCCGCGACCACCGCGCTGTCGCCGCCGCAGAGGACGGAAACACGCGCGTCAATCTGGCTGCGCAGGGACAGGAGCTCGGGCAGGGTGTTAGACTCAAAGTGGTTGATGCTGGACATTTGGTATGCTTAGACTTGGTTGGGGTACTTGATATATGGGGCTAATACTGATTCAATTTTTTTCAGGGTATTAGCCACATCTGGAAGTTTCAAGATGCAAAATTATTAAGTTCGGTGCTTCCGTGTTGTCCGAATCCTCTTACAGGCATAAGATGTTGTCTTGAGGATAGATATTATAAGATCATCATTCATCCGAGATGAATGGACAAACAATTTCTCTACCCTCTTCCTGGTGGCTCCTTTTCCAGAGATAGAATTCCTCTTTACCTTCTGTGTCAAACAAGAGAAATCGGGCGGTGCAGTATACTCGCTAACAAACACGTAATTGTTTTTTGAGAGGGCCCGAATAACATCCCAGAACTTAGAACTGTTAAATGCCGAGTGGTATTCCGTGGTCCCTTCATAAGGAGGATCACAGTAAATAAGCTTCCCTTTTACATTTTTGTAGCTGGAATAATCCGTGTACTTGATTACAGCATCTTTAAAGGAACTGTTTTCGTGAAGTTGGTCATAGTATCTCTTTCGTTCCTTTGGATATTCCCTTGTTCCGTATTTGTTGACATACCCTCCGAAAAATTTACCATTGTAACTATAACAGAATGCTGCATAAGCTGCCCGTAAGGGATTTTTATCAGGATTCTTATGTAGAATCCTATATTCCGCTTGTGTTATAACAGGATGTTTTCCTGTAGTAGCCTGTGCATGTTTCAGTAGGGTAATAAGAAGCTTATTATTGTCGCTTATAGTATACGACTTCTTATTTACAACCCTTCGCACTATGTGGCAGTATCCGCAGAATGGTTCTATGTAATCATATGAATCAAATGCAGGATTGTTAAGAACTTCTAATATATGTTCCGCTGATTTTGCTTTACCACCTAAATAGGCCATCTACTCAGATTACACATAAAAAAAGAGCCCCTAATGTGCCTAGGTGCTTTTTCTTATTTTTTCGGCTTTTTACTCTGCTTACTTTTTGTCTTTCAACTCAGGCGCTGGCGAATACGGAGCCCGTCACAGTGTACACGGCATTCGTAATCTTAACGTCCGCCTTTGACACCGTGCGGTTCTGTCCCTGCATGCCCTTTTTCAGGTAGAGGGCGGTGGCGGCATTCAGAACCTCCTCAGAGGGCTTCTCCGCTGCCGCTGCCGCCTCGGGGTCATAGGTCCACCCGCCACCGCGGACGGTCTTGTAGGGCGCCCAGGCAACTGAGTTGTTTACCTCGCCCAAAACCGGGTTGACAAACAGCAGCGGGCGCAAGTTCGGCTTGGCATCAAAGGCGCTACGGCCGCCGGCGCGAAAGTAGCGCTGGCGGCTGTGCGGGCTGCGCTCTTCCACCCATGACCGAATCAGTCCTCGCATGTCCTTCCGTAGACCGGTGTTGTAGGGGCAGGGCGCAATTCCCTTTACCGCCTCCTCGGGTGTGGCGCCGAGGTTGGTGCAGACGGCTGCATAGAGGTTCTTGAACTGCCAGTTGGGAGGCATACTGGCCGCGGCAGTAGTGATGGGCACGAAGAACCGGTCCGTCTGCCACGGGGTCGTGGTACGAACTACACGGAACATCTGCTTTCCCGGGACCAATGTGGAGCGCGGCACGTTCTGGGCCAGCGCGTCCTTGATGCTCGTGGCAAAGGGTACGGCGAAGGTTGTGGTCTTGCTGAGGGTGGTCATTCCTTCTTTGTGGTGCTAGTCAACTAGCAGTATAAAGGCTTCAATTTTTTTCAGGGTATTAGCCACATCTGGAAGTTTCAAGAGCGCATTTCTATACCGAATGTGCTCTTGATCCAGTCTCTGTCTATCTTAAAAAGATGGCGGTTCTTAGGATTGCTCTTGTTATAGACGTAGAGCACATTGATCATCTTCCAGACAGAGAGGGCTCCGAATTTGTGGACTGCCTTCTTTATAGCGGTGTGCCTTTGTGCCTCTGTCAATTCATTCACGTGAACATATCCGAACTTGGAGAGCCTACCCTTCTTCAGAGGGCCTATCACAGAGTCAGAGCGAGAGCTTCTTCTGGTTACTCTAGATTTACCAGATCTATGTCTTGTCTGG
>Ga0209358_10003921_pt1 | contig 10828 bp, 7 predicted proteins | sample LauGreFa1BDMLBSN_2_FD_187574 | JGI IMG/M metagenome (GOLD analysis project Ga0209358, IMG submission 187574) | Freshwater lake microbial communities from Lake Michigan, USA - Fa13.BD.MLB.SN (SPAdes) (version 2) | ecosystem: Environmental > Aquatic > Freshwater > Lake | place: Lake Michigan, USA...
CAACGACGGGTGCGCTTGCGTCGCCACGCCTTCCGCCTAAAATAAGCCGCATGCTTGATAAACGCGCTCAAACACTCCTGAAGGCACTGGTCGAACGCTACATCGCCGATGGGCAGCCAGTAGGGTCGCGCACGTTGTCCAGGCAGACGGGAATCGACCTGTCGCCCGCCACGATCCGCAACGTGATGGCCGATCTCGAGGAGCTCGGACTGATCCACAGCCCGCACACCTCGGCCGGGCGAGTGCCCACGCCCCGTGGATATCGCATCTTCGTTGATACGCTTCTCAAGGTTCAGCCGCTTGAATTGGGCGAAACCGCCCAGATCGAGGGCGGCATTCGTGCCGACGAGCCGCAACGGGTGTTGAGCACGGCGGCCTCGCTCCTGTCCAGCCTCTCTCATTTTGCGGGCGTGGTGATGACACCGCGCCGCACCTCGCTGTTTCGTCAGGTCGAGTTTCTGCGACTCTCCGAGCGCCGCATTCTGCTCATCATCGTCACGCCTGAGGGGGATGTGCAGAACCGTATCCTCGCCACCGAACGCGATTACTCCCCCACTCAGCTGATCGAAGCCTCTAACTACCTGAATGCGCATTTTGCAGGGCGCGAGCTGGAAGCGATCCGCCTCAACCTCCGGAATGAACTGAGTTCGCTTCGCGATGACATCACCAGCCTGATGACCACTGCCATCACCGCGAGTGAGCAGGTCCTGGCCGAAGACAACCAGCCGGTGGTGATCTCGGGGCAGCGCAATCTTCTCGGGGTGGCCGACCTGTCCGACAGCATGGATCGCCTGCGGCAGCTCTTTGATCTGTTCGATCAACGCACCCGGCTCGTCGAACTGCTCGACTCATCGAGCCGCGCTCAAGGCGTGCAGATCTTCATCGGTGGCGAATCCCAGCTGGTCCCCATGGATGAGTTGAGCGTGGTGGTTGCCCCCTACAGCGTTGATGGCCGGATCGTTGGCACGCTGGGCGTGATCGGGCCCACGCGCATGGCCTATGAGCGCGTCATCCCAATTGTTGACATCACCGCAAAGCTAGTCTCGAGCGCGCTTACGCACCACGTATAGTGGCGCCTGTTTCCCAACTTCAGCGATTTTTTCATGGCCCGGTACAGCGCCGCGAACGCCTTTGACCATTCCATGCCCGAGCGCACTGCGGTGCTGCTGGTGCAACTCGGCACGCCCGATGCGCCGGAAACCAGTGCGGTCCGCCGTTATCTGCGTGAATTTCTGTCCGACCCCAGGGTGGTCGAAATCCCGAAGCTGGTGTGGGCGCTGATCCTGAACGGCATCATCCTCAACGTGCGGCCGGCGCGGTCCGCCGAAAAATACGCCACCATCTGGACCGACGAGGGCTCACCGCTTGCAGTGCACACGGCCAATCAGGCACGCAGGCTTGGGCAGGCGCTCGAGGCCCGGGGCCATGCAATCGAGGTGGCGTGGTCCATGCGCTATGGCCGCCCCGCCATTGCCCAGGTGATGCGCGAGATGCGTGAGCGTAATGTCACCCGTCTCCTGGTGTTGCCGCTCTATCCGCAGTACGCCGCCTCAACCACGGCAACCGCGTTCGATGCGGTTTTTTCCGAGCTGTCGGGATGGCGCAATCAGCCCGAGCTGCGGACGATTCGCAATTTTCATGACTACGGTCCATACATTGAAGCGCTCGCTCGGCACGTCGAGGCCTACTGGGCGCGCGAGGGCAAGCCCGATGTACTGGTGATGAGTTTTCACGGCGTACCGCGGCGATCGCTGCTGCTGGGTGACCCCTATCATTGTGAGTGTCTGGTCACCGGGCGTCTTCTTGCCGAGCGCCTGCAGCTTGCCCCTGAGCAGTTCCGGGTCACGTTTCAGTCGCGGTTTGGCAAGGCCGAGTGGCTGCAGCCCTACACCGATCGCACGCTTGAAGAACTGGGCGCAGGAAAAACAGGCCGCGTCGATGTGGTGTGCCCGGGGTTCGTGTCCGATTGCCTTGAAACGCTGGAAGAAATCGCCATCGAGGGGCGCGAAACCTTTATCGCGGCCGGGGGATCCGATTACCGCTATCTGGGCTGTGTCAACGACTCCGCGGAGTTCATTTCGGCGCTCGCCCGTCTGGTAGAGCGGCATGTCGCGGGCTGGCCCGGCACCGCGGCGGAACCCGCCTGCCCCCACGCCGCACTGGCCAGGCGACGGGAGCGCGCCGTGGCACTCGGCGCCGAGCGCTGAGCGTTCTTCCTCGCGGCAGGGCTTGAAACGCCGACGACAATCCCCATTTCAATGTGAAGGCTTTGGCATACAGGTCACCTCGGCCTCCTGCCGTGCTTGAGTGTTTGGTGGCAAGTCTCTGTTCTTAAAGGTTTTGTCAATGACGGAATCCGATAAATCCGCTGCTGGTGCAGCCCCGCAGACCGATCCGGCCCCCGCCGGCCCCGAGTCGCAGGCGCATGCGTCGGCAGGTTCGACAGGCGCAGTACCGGGATCGGGAAACTCACCAGGCACCGCATCCACTGACGGTCCGGCGGGCGCAGCCCCATCGGCGATGGATGCGCTCGCGCGCGCTCAGGCCGAGGCGATCGAGTTTCGCGACCTCTATCTGCGCGCCAAGGCTGATACCGAAAACATCCGGCGCCGGGGCCAGGAAGACGTGGCCAAAGCGCACAAGTTCGCGATCGAGGGCTTCGCTGAAAGCCTGCTGCCGGTTCGGGACAGTCTTGAAATGACGCTGGCCAACGGCACCGCCTCGCCGGAAAGCCTGAAGGAAGGGGTGGATGCCACCCTCCGGCTGCTGGTGTCGGCCTTTGAGCGGGCCCGCGTCACCGAGCTCAACCCCGTGGGGCAGAAATTTGATCCCAATCGGCATCAGGCCATCTCAATGGTGCCGGTAGCCTCCACCAACCCGCCAGTGGCATCCAACCACGTGGTGGCGGTGCTGCAGAAAGGCTATCTCATCAACGACCGCGTGCTGCGACCTGCCATGGTCACGGTCGCGCAAGGCTGAGCTCGCATCTGCGGTCGCGCGCATCCCGGCTTGATTTTGAACGTTCAACCACCCATCTGACAGTCTGTCGCCGGCAGGTTGCCGGCCCCTTCACCGATTTCCTGAGGACCTTCTCATCATGGCCAAGATCATCGGCATCGACCTCGGCACTACCAACTCCTGCGTTGCCATCATGGAGGGCGGTCAGCCCAAGGTGATTGAAAACTCCGAGGGCGCGCGCACCACGCCGTCCATCATCGCCTACATGGAAGACGGCGAAATTCTGGTGGGGGCACCAGCCAAGCGTCAGGCGGTCACCAATCCGCGCAACACGCTTTACGCGGTCAAGCGCCTGATCGGCCGCAAGTTCCAGGAAAAGGAAGTTCAGAAGGACATCGGCCTGATGCCCTACACCATCGCCAAGGCCGATAACGGGGATGCCTGGGTGGAAGTGCGCGACATGAAGCTCGCCCCGCCGCAGGTGTCGGCCGAGGTGCTGCGCAAAATGAAGAAAACCGCCGAGGACTATCTCGGCGAAGAGGTCACCGAGGCTGTGATCACAGTGCCCGCCTACTTCAACGACAGCCAGCGCCAGGCGACCAAGGATGCGGGTCGGATCGCGGGTCTTGAGGTCAAGCGAATCATCAATGAGCCCACCGCGGCGGCGCTTGCGTTCGGTCTCGACAAGGCGGCCGGCAAGGATCGCAAGATCGCGGTGTATGACCTGGGCGGCGGCACGTTCGACGTGTCCATCATTGAAATTGCCGATGTCGACGGCGAAAAGCAGTTCGAGGTGCTCTCCACCAATGGCGACACCTTCCTGGGTGGTGAAGACTTCGATCAGCGTCTGATCGATTTCATCATTGGCGAATTCAAGAAGGACCAGGGCGTTGACCTGTCCAAGGATGTGCTTGCGCTGCAGCGCCTGAAGGAGTCGGCTGAAAAAGCCAAGATCGAGTTGTCCTCCAGTCAGCAGACCGAGATCAACCTTCCCTACATCACGGCCGACGCCTCGGGTCCCAAGCATCTGAACCTCAAGGTCACGCGCGCCAAGTTCGAGTCGCTGGTGGAGGAGCTGATCGCCAATACCATCGAGCCCTGCCGCATTGCGCTCAAAGACGCTGGCGTCAGCGCGTCACAGATCGACGATGTGATCCTGGTGGGTGGCATGACGCGCATGCCCAAGGTCCAGGAGAAGGTGAAGGAGTTCTTTGGTCGTGAGCCGCGCAAGGATGTGAACCCCGATGAGGCGGTGGCGGTGGGCGCCGCGGTGCAGGGTGCGGTGCTGTCGGGCGAGCGCAAGGACGTGCTGCTTCTTGACGTCACGCCGCTGTCGCTCGGCATCGAGACGCTGGGCGGCGTCATGACCAAAATGATTCAGAAGAACACCACCATCCCGACCAAGTTCTCGCAGGTGTTCTCCACGGCCGATGACAATCAGCCGGCGGTCACCATCAAGGTGTTCCAGGGCGAGCGCGAAATCGCATCCGGCAACAAGCTGCTGGGCGAGTTCAACCTCGAAGGCATTCCGCCCTCGGCGCGTGGCACGCCGCAGATCGAAGTCACCTTCGACATTGATGCGAACGGCATCCTGCATGTGTCGGCGCGCGACAAGGCAACCGGCAAGGAAAACAAGATCACCATCAAGGCGAATTCAGGTCTGTCAGAGGCCGAGATCGAGAAAATGGTGAAGGATGCCGAGGCAAATGCCGAGGATGATCGCAAGCGCGTCGAACTCACCAACGTACGCAACCAGGCCGAAGGGATGGTGCATTCGGTGAAGAAGTCGCTTGCCGAGCACGGCGAGAAAATCAGCGCTGATGAAAAGGCGAAGATCGAAGCGGCACTGAAAGACACAGAAGAGGCGCTGAAAACCGACGACAAGGACAAGATCGATGCTGCGAGCCAGGCGCTTGCCAGTGCATCGCAGAAACTCGGCGAACTGATGTACGCTCAGTCCGGCGCTGCAGATGCGGCGGCGGGTGCGGCAGGCGCGGCCGGTGGCGCGGGCGCGGCACCGGGCGGGGCCTCTGAAGCAAAGCGGCCGAAAGATGACGATGTCGTCGATGCCGATTTCAAGGAAGTCAAACGCTGATCGGTACGGGTTGCGGGTAACGGGTCGGCAGACGAGCAGGCGAAGGCTGGGCTGAATGGCAAAACGTGATTTTTATGAAGTGCTGGGCGTCGCCAAAAACGCCTCGGACGATGATCTCAAGAAGGCCTATCGCAAGCTCGCGATGAAGTTTCACCCGGACCGCAATCCGGGTGACAAGACCGCCGAAGAGAAATTCAAGGAGGTCAAGGAAGCCTACGAGATCCTGACCGACGCGAAAAAGCGCGAGGCCTATGATCGCTTCGGCCATGCCGGCGTCGACCCCAACGCTGCGGGCATGGGTGGGCAGGGCGGTGCAGGCGGTTTTGCCGATGTGTTTGGCGATATTTTTGGCGACATCTTCGGTGGTGGCCGCGGCGGCGGTGGCGGGGGTGGCGGCGGCCGCAGCAGCGTTTACCGCGGCGCCGATCTCCGCTACGCGATGGAAATTTCGCTCGAGCAGGCGGCGGCGGGCCATGCCACGGAAATCCGGGTGCCAAGCTGGGAGTCCTGCGACACCTGCAAGGGCACGGGCGCGAAGCCCGGCACTCGCCCTGAAACATGCCGTACCTGTAACGGCCAGGGCGCCGTGCGCATGCAGCAGGGCTTCTTCTCCATTCAGCAAACCTGCCCCACTTGCCGGGGACAGGGCAAGACCATTCCCGATCCGTGCCGTGCGTGCGAGGGAGTGGGTCGGGTCAAGCGCAACAAAACCCTCGAAGTGAAAATTCCGGCCGGTATCGACGACGGCATGCGGATTCGGTCAGCGGGTAACGGCGAGCCAGGTATCAATGGTGGGCCACCGGGCGATCTGTATGTCGAGATCCGTGTGCGCGAACACGAGGTCTTTAAACGCGATGGCGATGATCTGCATTGCGAAGTGCCGATCGGCATGGTGACGGCGGCGCTCGGCGGCAAGGTGCAGATTCCCACACTGAGTGGCAAAGCCGAGATTGATGTGCCCGACGGCACGCAGTCCGGGAAACAGTTCCGGCTGCGAGGCAAAGGCATCAAAGGCATTCGCTCGAGCTATCCGGGCGATCTCTACGCGCACCTGGTGGTCGAGACGCCGGTGCGCCTCACTGATGCCCAGAAAGATCTGCTGCGCCAGCTCGATGCGTCGCTGACCGATCCCAAGCACAACCCCAAAACCCGTGGGTGGATGGATCGGGTTAAAGAGTTTTTTCAGCCGTAGCGGCAGGCTCCGCGGGCAGGACCACCCGCGCGGCGTTGCCTGGGCGATGGATCAGGGCGAAGGCGGCAGGGAGCGCTTGCGGGAGGGATTTATAAACTGTACAGTCCGTACATAAACTTAAGGAACGATATGGTTTCCCGAGTTCGTTACGGGCTTGAACAGGCGCGCGCCCGGTTGCCTTTGCTGGTGTCCGAGGCAGTCGCGGGCACCTCATCGATCATCACCCGTCACGGAAAACCCTGTGCGGCCGTCGTCCCGCTGGATACGCTTGAGCAGCTCGCCCTGTTGAAGCGTCGCGCCCAGGGAATCACGGCGCTGCGCGGCACAGGTCACGGGCTCTGGGGTCGGGATTCTGCAGCCGCGGTCCGGGCGCTTCGGGGTGAGTGGGATTCAGAGTAGTGACCGCCCGACGCGGGACGAAGGCACAGCCCGATTCCGTTCCGGGCATGACCTGGGGAGGGCTACCAACGGGTAGCCGGGTCCTGGTCGATACTGCGCCGTTCATCTATCTCCTCGAGTCCCATCCGGTGTTGGCTGATCGCTTTGCGGGTCTGTTCGAGGCGGCAGCCGACGGGGAGCTCACCATTGCGCTCTCCACCATCACGCTGGCTGAAGTGCTCACTGGCCCCGCCGCTGCCGGCCTGACCGCACTGGGCAAGCGCTACGAACGGGCGCTCTGCCAGTATGAGGTGGTGCCAATCACCGTGCCGATCGCGGCCTTGGCGGCCCAACTGCGGGTGCAGCATCGGCTGCGGCTTCCGGATGCGCTCCAGCTTGCCTGCGCACTCGAGACCGGTGCGGCAGCGCTCATCACCCATGACCGTGATTTCAAGCGGGTCACGGCACTGCCAGTCCTGGATGGCGGGTGAGGGAGCCAGCGCAACAGATCCATTGGCGACCGACCGCGAAAGTGGCTCGCGCGGTTCAACCCGCTGAGCGTTGCTGAGGCGAACGGTACAGTTGCTCGGCTGATCGAATCATCACCCATCCCGTTGCGATGTATTTGTCGCCCGATATCGGGATGCGGCCGCGGTGGGTATGGGTGAAATACGCGGGCGCCACGAGCAACCTGCCTGCTTTGGGTTGGATCGCTCGATTCTGGTAGTAAAACTCGGTGTGTCCGCCCTGCTCGACGTCGTTGAGGTAGGCCAGCCAGAATAAGGTTCGGTGCAAGGCATCAGTGCCGCGACGTTCCGGGAAGACCTCGCAGTGCCAGTAGTCGTAATTGCCGCGCCCCGCGTCATATTTCTGGACCTGAATGGGACCGATGCGGTAAAGCGATTTCATCAGAAGCCCGAGCTGCGGCTCGCCGATTTCGCTGAAATTCTGGTCATTGAGCGCAACCGCCTCGCCGCTCACCGGGTGACGCACCGTCAATCCGATCGGAGCGATCAGTGCAAAACGGTAGCGGGCGAAATACTGGGTGAGAAAGTCGGTCAGGATATGTTCCAGATAGCCGACCTCCACCCCGAACTCGGCATGATCGCTCAGGCGAAGATCGGTGCTCAGCTTTCGATCGGGATCTAGTCCGCCCCCTGTCTGACCGGCGCGCCGATGCGGACTGTGTTCGAACCGCGCAATCAGGTCGGTACAAAACGACCCCTCGAGCGCCGCGTCGTAGACCTCGATGAAATCGCCGGCGGGCTGCGCACGCCCGGCCGGCGGTTGTCGGACGCTGCGCTCAGCCATGAAGTCCGAACTGGTACACAGGCACCTGCAGAGTGTCTGCCAGTGTCGTGAAGTAGCTGTCTGAAAGCTGTGGCGCCTCGATGCCCGCCTGCGACGCTGACTGCCAGCTGCCATCGACATCGCCGCGGACATAGCCCACCCAATTCACCGGCTTTGACTCATAGTTGATCAATGCGGCGTTCAGGTCGGTGGGAACGGCCTTTCGGGTCACCGAGAACGACTGGCTGGCTTCGTTCCAGAGGTCCGCCGACTCGGGAATGAAGTCCCAGTTTGCCGACGGCGCGTCGGCGCGGCCAATGGCCATCTTGAGCACATTGAGCGCATCCGCGGCAGTGACCTTGCCATTTCGGTCCACATCGGCCGACAGCAACTGGTAGGGCGACACGGGAAGCGGCTCAGCCTCCGGCGAAGCGGATAGGTTGGGATTGCGTCCCACCGCAAGTTTGAGGGTGGCGAGCGCGTCGCTTGCGGTAACGGCTCGGCTGACCGGCACGGCTCCGCCGAGCTCCAGGAGCAGCGCTTTCGCTTCTTGTGGTTGCAGCGCGTAGACACCCAGCCGGTCTGTCACGGCCAGTCCCATAGGCGGCACGGCCTTGCTGCCGACTTCGGCGTCGATCACCTGTAACCATGGCCTTGCGCCCGCTGGGGCATCAATCGTCACGATCCCGATCTGGTGCTCGCCTGCCGCCAGATTTTGGGTACCGAGATTGCCCATCCAGCTCCATGAATATCCCGTGGCACTGGTGGCGTTTGCGGCGGATGTCCAGCCAGGTCGGATCGCGCCTTCGCTGGTGTTGAAGTTGAAAGTCGATGCCTGACCGAAGACGAAGTCAAACATCAGACTGCCCGTATCGCCTTCGGTCCGAACCCAGAGTTCTGCGGTCATCTTGCCGCTCGCGTCGGCCTGGGCATTGCGGAACTCGATCGGTGCGCGGGCCGATGGCGAGGTGGCGATACCGTCGGATACGGTCCGGGTTTGAACGGCAATGTCATCGAGTAGCGTGTGGCTCTTCCAGTGATAGGCCTTGCCGGTTGCGCCTAATGCTTCCGCACCCACCGTCATCCTGACAACCCCTGCGCCATCAACGGAAAACGATGCGGATTCGGGAATATTGGCAAGCCGGATGGTGGCATCGCTGCCCGCGTTGGCATCGGTCCCGATATGCAGCACCACATCGGTGTTGTCCCGCTGCATTTGAAATGAACCGAGAGCCAGTGCGGTGCCCCTGCCTTCAGGAATCGATACAGGGCTGGAGGCGCTTGAGTTGAGGCTTGCCGTGTTTGGCAGATTGAAGTCGATGTAGTCGTTTCGACCGAAGTCATTGATGACGCTCTGGCCGGAGGGATTGTTGAGAATGAACCCGTCATCGCCCTCGCCACCGGCCAGCTGATTGCCTCCGCCCTCGACGGTGATGCGGTCATTACCCTCCCCGCCGCTCAGAGAGTCACCGCCATCACCGGCCCGCAGATCATCGTCACCGCGACCTCCGTCGATGGCGTCCTCGCCACCGCCACCGTCAACCGAGTCATCACCCGCGCCCGCGTCGACCCGCTCGTCACTTCGTGACCCGATGATCGTATTGGCCTGTGCCGTGCCCTGGGTGGGGGCGAGCGGGGTGAATCCGAGATTGAGGGTTTCGGTTTCGCCCTCGCTGAGGGTGACCGACGAGGCGTCGGGCGACTTGAGCATGCCCTTGATCTCGGCCTCGATGTTGAGCAGGTTGATGCGCTTATAGGTGAGGCCGGTGTTGCCCAGGGCGTTGCCGTCTTGCATGTTGGCTTCGGTGTCCACCACCGGATCGCCGGTCTTCTGCAGCACCGCCTTGACTTCCTCCCAGGTGAGGCGACGGCCGAGGTAGGCGTCAGCCATCTGCTGCATCAGCAGCACCGTACCCGAGACTTCGGGGGTGGCCATGCTGGTGCCCTGGATGTAGGCGTGGCCGTTGTCGAGCCAGGCCGCACCGATCTTGTCGCCTGGTGCAACCGCTACGGTGAGCGGGCCACGCTGCGAGAACGATGACAGCGTATCGATGGGACGGGGCGGCGAGTCGTCGCTCTGGTTTGGGGTGCCCGGTTCGCCGGCGATGACCGAGCCGATGGACATGGCCCAGGTATCCGATGAGGGATAGCCCACGCCGGAGTCCTGACCTGCGCGGTCTTCATAGGAGTTACCCGAGGCGGCGAGCACCACGATGCCTTGCTTGGCGAGCGCCTCGAATTGCGTGTTGAGCCAACCCTGAACGGGTGTGCTCGACCAGCTGGAGTCGCCCAGCGACATGTTGACCGATACGACGTTGTACTGCTTGCCGTTTTCGACGACCCAGTCAACGGCTTCGATGATGTCGCGACCGCTGCCCGAACCGCCGACGCCGAGCACCTTGAGGACGATCAGGTTGGCCTCGGGTGCCATGCCGAGGAAGTTGGGGTTGGAGGAGACGATGGTGCCGGCGACGTGGGTGCCATGGCCGCCGTCGGGGGTTTCGTTGGCATCGGCGTCGTTGGCGCCGACGAAGTCGTACTGATAGACGATGCGGTTGGCGACCATCACGCCGTTTTTCGAGCTAGCGGGGCCGAAGTCGCCGTGATCGAGATCGGCGCCGGTGTCGATGACGACAGTGGTGTAGCCCTTGCCGGTGAAGGCGGGGAACTGGGTGTGGAACTGGGCGATTTTCTGAGCGAGCCCGAGGTTGGCGTAAGGCGAGGCTGCGCCAGGCGCGCTGCCGGCGGCGTTGCCACTCAGGATCTCGACTGAGCCAGTGGGGATCGGTGCTTCGGCGCGACCGGGGTCGCCGGTGCGCTCGATGACCACGGCGCCGGAGCTGCTGCGGGCGCCGGGGGCCGAGCGTGCCCAGCCGGCTGGGACCTCGGCCATGACCACCACCTGGCCGGTGGGC
>Ga0209358_10003922_pt1 | contig 10826 bp, 8 predicted proteins | sample LauGreFa1BDMLBSN_2_FD_187574 | JGI IMG/M metagenome (GOLD analysis project Ga0209358, IMG submission 187574) | Freshwater lake microbial communities from Lake Michigan, USA - Fa13.BD.MLB.SN (SPAdes) (version 2) | ecosystem: Environmental > Aquatic > Freshwater > Lake | place: Lake Michigan, USA...
ATATATCTGCAACTAGTCTGCAGGCTGCCGCCTCGGCAGTCCAGAAAGGGTTTGATCAATATGATTCGACCCGACGAACAGTAGACCAGCAAGTTGCGGCACTTATGGGGCTGATAGAGTCAGCGAAAAAGGAAGCTGGGATTTCCAACGAGCTAATAAACAACATTAAGTCTAGCGCTGAGTCCCTCTCGAAGGCGGAAATTCAGAGTCGACAGCATTTAGATGCAGTTAACGAAGCTCTGGCAGTAGCTTTCAAAAAGTTTGGCGATGAACTCGTGCAAGTGTTGAAAAAGACGATTACCGAGACTGATAGGCACTTATCCGCTGGAACCGGCCACCTCAATGGAGTTGTGCAAGAGTTTGCAAGCGCTGTTCATCGTATGAAGAAGGTTTGAAATGCTTGCGCGAATTATTTTAAAGAGAAAGGGAAAGCAAGAGGGGGAGAGCCCATTTTGGATTTCTTTTTCGGACCTCATGTCCGCGCTGATGACTTTGTTTCTTGTCGTTATGGCGGTGACATTAGTAGCAGTGACCAAGAATGTAACAGCCGAGGAAGAGGCCAAAATTCTCCGTGAAGGCGCAATCCGAAACGTGATGGCGAGAATTAAAAAAGCATCCTCAGAAAAAAACGTCGAGGTAAACGAATCTACATATCAGATTGACTTAGGTGAGATTGTTCGTTTCGAGAGTGGGAAATATACGATACAGACAGATGCAGCTAAGTTTTTGCGAGACTATATTCCGGTCTTACTTAATGCCAAGCAAAGCCCAGAAGGTGAAAAGTGGATGCGGCGAGTTGTAGTGGAGGGATTCACCGATCAGGATGGAACCTACCTCTACAACCTAGGGTTGAGCCTTGATCGCAGCCGAAGCGTTGTCTGCGCTTTGTTTGCTAAGCCTACGCCTGATGAGCGTCCACTTTCCAATATACAGTTAGACCAAATTCAAGATCTGTTCCTAGTGGGCGGCTACTCATTTAATTCCATTCGAAGAGACAAAGCGGCAAGTAGACGGGTGGAGCTGAAAATTGACTTTTGGGGGCTGGACGATAAAAAGCCAGAAAATATTTCTAATATGGCTCGAAAGGAATACGGCGCATGCTGAATGGCGCAGCTCTGAATAAGCTGAATATCGCATTGCAGGACTGCATTGAATCTTTCGGGCTGCACTCAGACTTTATTGGACAACCTTCTGTTGTTGAAAAGTCTGCCAAGGAGGCTGAGCGAACGTTTCAGGGCTACTCAAAGGCCAGCCCCAACAAAGCTGATGCCTGTATTTTTGCACGCGATTTTTTAAATGGAATCACGTTAGACGATTGGGCGCGAGACATGATTGCGTCCGTCTTGGCAGAACCAATCCCTGCTGCGAAAAACGAAATGGCTCTTGCAAGTCCAAAAATTAAAAGATTGTTGGAGATATATGAAGATGAAATAAAGACCGGCGATTTATGGCGTTTGACCTGGCATGGGTTACTGACTTCATATTTTTCATTTAATCCACTTGCCGCTAACGAAATGGCGACTAACGGATGGGGGCGTTTAAGAGAATTTTTAGAACGTACGTGGCCACAAATGAGTCTGCAATCCGGTAGCGAAGTTATCCCAGACTGGGTCAGAGTTCTCCGAGGTGAAGCCACTGTACTGACTAAAAATCCAGCAGAAAAATACGCATCTCAATATTTAAATGGTGATTCAGAGCAAGTGGATCGACTGAGATCAGACTTGGGCATTCCTCAGTCAAGTTGGTTTTGGCATCAGTTGGTACTGAGCGCAGTGCGAAGTGCCACTAAGCTTAGTGATTTTGAATTCCAACGTTCAATTCCTCGTTTGATCGAGCTTATAAGGGAAAAGCCAGTATTCAGGGACGAGGCCATCGAGGCGGTTCTCATTCGGTATCACCAATCCACAAATGCTCGTCCGCATGAAGAGCTTAGAGAGTTCGTTGTTCACAAAGACGTCTGGCGAAATCCTAAACTCAAGGCATTGGGTATTGCACCGGCCTGGAATCGAGTCCCTGATGAGGTCTGGCGTATGGTTATGGCATGGGTCACGGAACGTGCCCTCAAGGACTTCTTTGACATATTGGCCTCGAGGAATAGTTCGGATGCGGGCCGCTTGGCATTCTGGTCGAAATACTTGCAGCAGATCACGTGGACGCGGCTTGTATTTGGCTCTGAGACGATGGCATTACAGCACTCAAATAAGGCGGTCAAAGAGTTAATAGCGAGGGAGCGCGGAGACTATGCGGAAATGCTGACGAATAAAAAGTCAGATGCATTTATGATGCAAATCGGAGACTTTTTAGCAGTGGAATTCAGCGTAACATCAAACGCTGGTTACGTATATGACGTCAAAAATTTGAAATTCGACAAGAATTCTAAATATTACACGGGTGGTACCGACGACTTAAAATACGGCTTTTCAACTGGCGAGGGTTTGCGCATATTGCACATGCCTAACTGGGAAGATGGAGCCACCTATCAGTTGCAAAAGCTTGGCATATATCCTGATAAAAAGATCACTAAACGTGCGACCAATGCCCCAATGGTAAATGGCCCTGTAACCACCGATCCGGCAAACCAAAATCGGCAAAATTCGTTGTCCAGAGACAGCATCAATGGGGGAGATACACAGAAGTTCTCTATGAGTAAGTTGTATCATTTAATAGAAGGCTTTAGGGGAGTAAAAATACTTGATCAGCGCGGACCAAATGGCGGACGTCTTTGGGTAGAAGATTCGAGTCAAAGTCGTTTTCTTGCCGGTGAGCTAGAAAAGCTCGGATTTGTTTGGGCTAACTCTAGGGCGTCTTGGTATTACAAGGGCGATTAATGCGATTCTTTGACAAATTCCGACGTGTAAACCAGACCGATGCCGTAACTTCTCTGATTTCGCGTTCATTTGATACTGACGGAATAACATTTGAGCTATCAGGCGGAGATTCATTCGAAAATAGCTCTGATTTCCTTGATGAGGTTCACAGACTCAATGGTGATGCTACTGATTGCGTATTTGCCGCGTACTTAATGCAACTTTCTGAAAATGGGAGATGTACGGTTAATTCAACTGGATGCCTTATCTCATGGGATGCTGTTTATGAACTGATATCAGACCCTGAACATCGCGTGGCGTTTCAAATGTGTGACTTGCCACCAGTTTCTGGGATGAGACCCATATTGAGTTGCGATGGAACGCTATCTGACCCTGAGTTTAAGTTGAATCTTGATGGTTGGATGGATGGTAACCGTGAGATAGCCTTGACAAGTCAAATTGGTGGCCTAGCAGTAGTCGGTGAAACATCGGTGCTACTTTCTTCCGCCGCATGGGAAACAGTACAAATAATTTCGGAATTCAACAAGCGTCCAAATTCTTTGCGTAATCAGCATGCAAACGAACTAGCCTGGGGACGTATCAGAGAGGTTGCGGATAAATGCGGAGCGTTATATGCAACGCCTTACCTTGAAACCACCCTGGTGCTTACTCCGAATACTCTTCGGCTCCCTACAGTTAGGGAAGATACACCATTTGGCCGTGTCGTGACAGTTTCCCCTACTTTTGATAAAGCACCGTCAGAATGGCTCAAGGCTTTTGATGGATTTAACTCGGTCAAACCCCATTACGACATTACGCGTGGTGGCGGAAGAGTTAGAGTCGTTATTTCAGAGCCAGTGCGCAAAGTGCTTGAAGTAATCAAGCGCGAGATGCCGGGCCGTAAGGTAGCCGGCTCGCGCGCAGAAAAATTGATACATAACCCGTGGGCCTTTTTAGGTGAGTCAGCCCAAGAAGTTATAAGCGAAAACGAGTTTATGACGGACCGAATGGAATCTGGGCCGACCGCTGCATATTTCAGCATTAATCCTAAAATTATCAATGGGTACATTAATTCGATAGAACTCTGTGTAACAGAGCATTTTGGTAATGGCGGATTGCGAACTACAGTACAACCTTTGAAGAGCTCTGACGTGCTTGGTGAATTCATTAGAAAGCTTGAAGGTGCGCTTCTTGAAGACAGGGAATGGTTTTCTTGGGATGAGTTTGATTTAAATATTGATGCTGAGTCGTCGCTTCAGCTTGAGCAAGCTTTGCAGCTTCAGCATCTGTGGAAAACGCAGCCTGCAGTGAGAATCTCTTTGGAAGAGGTGTATGAGTTAGCGGGATACAGTGAAAGGATCGAAGGAATTGGTCGTGCAAAGGCCATTTATGTCCCAGTTTTTCAAAAACCAGCACCTCTCGAAGGCAAAGAAGACGAGGGTTGGTTGCCTGGGGACCTGACGCCAATGGTTCGAGTTACCCTTCAAGGCGTTGAAGATCAAGTGCTTATTCCATTAACCAAACAATGGGTTGCAGATTTCGAAAAGCAAGTTCAAGAAGCGGAGGCTGCATCAGCACCAGAAGTGGTGAACGGTACATTGCCAACTGCTATCCCGACAGGGCATGCTAGAGCTCTTGTTGATGGCTTCAATGGCATGTTAGGTGCTCAGGACAGAGTAAGGGGCGACGGCGTTTCCAAGACAAAGGAAAAAAAGAATTCAAAAGAGACACTATTAGTAAAAACTAATTTCACTGGGGTTGATTACAAGGAGGATCGCAGAGCGAGTTTGGCTTTGCCCAGCAATATCAAAGAAGTGTTGCCACGCTCTCTACGTCCTGATATTGGCTTGAAGAAGCACCAGTTGCACGGTATTGCATGGTTTCAGAATCTCGTGTCTAAGGCGCCGTATGAATGTCGAGGTGCTTTACTCGCTGATGATATGGGCTTGGGTAAGACTCTTCAACTCTTGTGTGTTCTGGCGTGGTATTACGAAAAAACTCCCGAAGGTAAACCTGCGGTAATTTTTGCTCCAAAGAGTCTTTTAGACAACTGGGCAAATGAATCTAAAAAGTTCTTTACTCCTTCATTCCCAGAGTTGCTCGTACTCTATGGAGATGAACTGAAGGCTAGAAAGCAGCCCTTGGCACTCATTGATGCGCAGCTTGCGGCGAAGGGAATTGTTGAATTGCTTAAGCCAAACTGGACAGGAACAGCAAAGATTATCATAACCACATATGAGGTATTGACCTCTTTCGAGTTCTCGTTTGCACGGCAGGCATTCGCATTTGTTATTTGTGATGAGGCTCAGCGAATAAAGACACCAGGCACGGTTGTCACGCTGGCTGCTAAGAAATTGAAAGCTGATTTCAGGATCGCATGTACTGGAACACCGGTTGAAAATTCGTTAGCGGATCTATGGTGCCTTTTCGATTTTGTGCAACCTGGCCTTCTTGGCTTTTTGGAAGAATTCGGTAAAACATATCGGAGGCCAATTGAGTGTGGCACGGAGGACTTGCAGGCTGCATTGGCTCGCTTGCAAGAGTTAATCGCTCCTCAAACCTTGAGAAGGACTAAGGCAGATATTGCTGAAGAGCTTCCTAAGAAATTTTTTGCTTGGAAGGAAGCGTCATCGACAAGAATTCAATTTAAAGAGCAACTATTAACGCCAGACCGCCTTGAAATTTCCATCACAGAACATCAAAGAATTCTCTACCTTGGTGGATTAAAAAAGTTGCAGGACGCTACCAAAGAGTCGGATGGCCGAAAACGTGCCCAACTTTCTTTTGGTGCGTTACATCTGATGAAGGCTGTTTGCGCCGAACCATACTGCTTGCCGGGTACTAAATTTTTAATAGATAAGCGCGGGAAAGATGCTCATCTGGGAAATTCTCCTAAGTTGAGTTGGATGTTATCTAGGCTCGCAGAGATCAAAATCCTGGGTCAAAAGGCGATCATCTTTACCGAGTTGAGGGAAGCACAAGCCGCCCTTTACTACTTTCTACGCGAAGAGTTTGGCCTCAAGCCAATTGTCATCAATGGAGATTCCCAGGGCCGTCAGGCTTCAATTGATAGATTTTCTGCAACACAGGGTTTTGACGTCATTATCCTTTCCACATTGGCTGCAGGTGCAGGTCTTAATGTCACCGCAGCTAACCATGTGTTCCACTTCACACGTGCATGGAATCCGGCAAAGGAATCTCAGGCGACTGATCGTGCCTACCGAATAGGACAAGAGCTAGATGTATACGTTTATTGCCCGACTGTAGTGGCTGACTTCCCTACTTTTGAATTTCGACTTGATGCACTTTTAAAGAAAAAGGCGGGCCTTGCTGGATCCACCTTGGACACTGATGCCATGACAGAGATGTTGAATGGAACTGGGAGTGAGGCTACTTTTGGAGAGCTTGTTGGTACTGACGAACCGGGCGCTGATGTTCCTAAGCGTTTCCTAACAATGGATGACGTCGACCGCATGGACGGATTCAGCTTTGAGGTTCTTTGCTGCGTAATTTGGGGTAAGCGTGGATTCCAAGCTAGTGTTACCCCTAAGAGAGGGGGCGACGGCGGCATTGATGTTGTCGCCTTGCTCCCTGGGCGAGAGGGTGAAATTATTCAATGCAAGAGTTCAGTGTCAGAGGCAATTGGATGGGATGCCATAAAAGAGGTAGCAGCGGGAGCCGCCCGCTATCAATTAAGATTTCCAGGCACCCGATTTAAAAAAGTTGCAGTAACCAACACAGAATTTACATCAGGCGCGATAGGCCAAGCTGAGGCAAATCATGTTCATTTAGTTACCCGTTTCCAGTTAGAAAAAATGCTCAGCTTGCATCCAATTTCGAACCATGAATTTGACAATGAGGTAATCGGTTGGTCTGCTCAAATGCAGCGAGCTGCATAGATTGTGATAAGGGCGGACAGAAGAATTTTTAAACTCGGCCCGCAATTTTGGTAATGGCTTGTAAAAAACTATTTTAAATATTATTGTTAATTTCAAAGCATACTAAAATGCGAGATGTTTTTTAGACAATATTATCTATTTCAACAGAAAAATTTTGCAACCACCGAACCGGTATTTTCCACTCTTTTTGCGCTTCAATCATAATAACTCCCAAGTTCGGATCGGTTATTCCGTTTTCTTCATAGTACTCAACTATGTATCTTAAAGTATCAAGAAGTTCGCCCTCACTTTTACTAAATTCCTCAATATTTCCCTCATTATTTTGCATGCTTGAAATCGAATAGTAGGTATCAGAAATCCTGTTGCGCAGCCATTGCCCAGACAGCCCGCTGGTTATTGCCTGTGGGCTTAAATAATACGCAATTGAACGCGTCAATTCTGCTGTTTTCAGAAAATGCATCGCCCGATCGGTATGAGCCATTTGAATAATTTTTTGCTCCGCCCAGACAATGAAGTATTCAATGTCGGAGGTGGCTGGATATTGACGGCTCATAGCATTTATCTTCTTTTGTGAAGGTGAGAGTGTGAGGGTTTGCGCAGTGGCGCATCATAGTTCTGGCCAGTTCGTTTAACGTTGAGGACATTTATGCCGGTATGCCCACGTTCAGGTTACTTTTAACGGAGCCCAACAATTGGCTACTTTATGGTTCTCTCCCGCTAAATTATCGGAGAGACTGTGCCTAGTGAACTGACCGCATTCTTTAAATACCCTAAACCAGTTCTACAGCCGCACGTAACTGTGCAGGACTACTGTAAAGGTAAGCAGCGGTTGTGCTGATACTCCGGTGACCAGCAAGCGTTTTCAAGATATGAATAGCGGTACCTTTGTTTGCTAAGTTCGTTAAAAACGTCCTGCGCCCACTGTGGCTGCTAGCGCCTTCAAGGCCAGCACCTTCATACAAAAGCGCAAACGTCTGCGCCAAGCTGTTTGCACTGAACCCTGTCTGCACGCTCTTTTGGCTTGCGAAGAACGGATAGCTTCGATCCACGCACTTGGCCTGTGTTGCGTACGCTGCTAGTTCCTCGCGTAGCTTGATGTTTACAAATACTGTGCGGGCGTGTTTGCCCTTGGTCATGTCGGGAAGCAAGCGAATCTCATCTTTTACAGTGCCATCCAAGTTCATCACGTCGCTCCAGCGAAGGCAGGCTACTTCGCCAATTCTCAGTCCCGCTAGATGCGTGAGCAACATCATCGCCCTATTGCGCGGCGCGAAGCGGCGTGTTTGGATGTAGTCCAATATCCGCGTTATCTCTTCTTTTGTAAGTGTTTTTGCCTGTGCCATTTCTGTTCTCCTTAATCTAGTATTTGGCTTATCTGCATTGTGTTTTCAGTTATTTAGCAGGGCAACCAGAAGTCCTTCCAGACTGGTGGGTTACCGGACTTTTTGGCTGCTTAGGGCGGGCGAATTGGACAGGCTGTGGATAACTTTTTCGCTGAAAAAATCTTCAATGATTTCAACGCTCAACCACCGAAATCTATGAAAAGCGCTGTTTTCATAGATTTCCTGCAAGGCAGGGCACTCTTTCAGTGCCCAACGCCGGTTTTGGGCTAAACAGCGCTACAAGCAAAGATCGCTGGCGCCAGCAGCCAGCGTATTCGGGCGCCGCATTTGACCCAAATTTGAGCGGTTTTAGCGCGGATTTCTGAGCGGCCCACAATGCCTAACCAGCCAATATGGGGAGATTCGGCTCTGTTCTGCCCATGTTCAGGCTTTACCTGAGGTTTGGGTGGGGCCATGCCCAAAAAACCCGCTGCTAGCTCACGCGGTGAGCCTTGGGCGGCGCATGATCCTCCTACAAAGTTCTCAAGGGACTTGGAATTTGCGAAGGAGTTACACATGCTGGAAATAGTCAAAGAGCCCAAACACTGGGCAGCCAACGACCCGATCAATCGCCACCTTGACGTGCTCGCCCAGCGAGATGCCTGGACGGTCCAAAGCGATAAAGCACGCAATGCATTGGAGGCGGAACTCAAGCGCCGGGGTTTTATCGAATTCGATGGAACGCCGCAACACTATGGGTTATGGCTGGTAGGGGAGCACTTGGAGTACCAAGTTCCAACCGATAGACAAGGGCACTTGGCCGTATTCCGTGGTCAAAGAATTAAGATGTTTTGTACCCGGGCGGGTCACAACCGGCGGTGGTACTTTGCTGGGCGTGTTGATCAAGTGTGAGGGTTGCTTGTATGTACAAGTTCAAGAACCATCATGAGCCTGGCAATGAAGCGATGTACGTCAAGATGACTAAGGAGTTGTACTACTGCCGGGTGAATAGCGCGGACGGGCGCAACACGTTTCACTACAGCTATGTTGACGATCCTGGGCAAAACGAATTCCCACTAACCGAACAGCAATACAAGGCTGTACGAGGCTGCACCGAGTACTGGATGAGATGACTAAATTATTGGAGAAGAAAAATGACAGAAATTGATGTAGCCTCCATGCAGGGCGTAGCCCTTGGGTTTTCAATTGGCGTAACTTTGCTCTACATTGCCAGGCGTCGGCTCGGGGGTTGGACACGAACGGCGCAAGAGCGTGCAAAGCTAGACGAGCATGCTCAATTGACGACCGATCTCGCTGTCACTAAATCCAAAATAGGAGACTTAACTGCTGAAATTGCCGAACTGAATGGACGGCTTAATTTAGCAGTAGAGAAAGCGAATGAGCTTCAAGGGCAGTTAATCGAATACAAGGGCTTACACAGTGCCGCCGCTGCAACACTGGCCTCTGAATTGAGCGTCTCAAAGGAATTACGCCAACGCTTGGCCGACACTGAAGCTTTGCTAAATCAACATCGATCCAGGGCAGATGACGCGGCAGGCAAACTTGCGCTAGCAGAACAAACACTTTCCTCGGAGCGCGATACAGCGCAAGAAAAACTCAAACTTTTAATGGACGCCAAGCAGGCGCTAACGGATCAATTTAAGGCGCTCGCCAATGACATTTTGGAGGAAAAATCTACCCGATTTGCTGCGAGTAACGCCGAGCAGATTGGTTTGCTATTGGGTCCGGTCAAAGATAAGTTGCAGGAGTTCCAAAAGAAGGTTGAGGATGTATATGTCACTGAGAGCAACGCCCGATCGGCCCTGGCGCAGCAAGTCACTCAGATGATGGAGATGAACAAATCCATTGGCGAGGAAGCCAAAAATCTTACCCAGGCCCTCAAGGGCTCAAACAAGAGTCAGGGAAATTGGGGTGAATTGGTTCTGAGACGTGTCCTTGAGAGCAGTGGGCTGCGCAAAGACCATGAATTTCTGGTTCAAGAAACCCATCAGCGAGAGGACGGAAGCAGGGCGATTCCAGACGTGATCATTTGCCTTCCCCAAAGTCGTAACCTCGTAGTTGATTCCAAGGTGTCGCTGGTCGCCTTTAACGAGGCGGTACGAATTGAGGATGAAAAGGCGCGTGAGGTTGTCATCAAGAGGCATGTCGCGTCACTGCGTGGACATATCAAGGAACTTACTGCCAAGAATTACCAGCAACTTTACGCCAGTGTCAAATCACTGGACTTTGTGATCATGTTTGTCCCTATCGAGCCAGCATTTGTTATGGCAGTAGCCCATGATGAAGAAATATTCATGGACGCTTGGTCTAAGAACGTGCTGCTCGTCAGTCCATCTACTTTGCTATTTGTGTTGCGTACCGTAGAGCACTTGTGGAAGCAAGAAGCACAAAGCAAAAACGCGATGGAAATCGCGAAGCGCGGCGGCCAGCTCTATGACAAATTATGTGGATTTCTTGAGGATCTTAAAGCTGTTGGGGGACGAATCAAACAAGCGCAAGATTCCTATGACTTGGCATTAGGTAAGCTTTCTACGGGCAATGGAAATGCTATTCAGCAAGCCGTGAAATTGAAGGAATTGGGCGCTAGCACTACCAAAAATTTGCCAGATGCGTTGACCTTATCTCAAGCCGAAACGACTTCCCTGGGCTTGATAGATGATTCAGACGCGGCAAATACCAACGCAAACTAATTACTTATTCGTTTTTTTGAAGAAATTTAGATAGCTATCGTCATACCAGATTCATTACAAGCGCTTGCTAAAGCGGCTGTTAGAAGA
>Ga0209358_10003924_pt1 | contig 10820 bp, 11 predicted proteins | sample LauGreFa1BDMLBSN_2_FD_187574 | JGI IMG/M metagenome (GOLD analysis project Ga0209358, IMG submission 187574) | Freshwater lake microbial communities from Lake Michigan, USA - Fa13.BD.MLB.SN (SPAdes) (version 2) | ecosystem: Environmental > Aquatic > Freshwater > Lake | place: Lake Michigan, USA...
AAGCACTGCGAAGCCGCACTGTCCGCTATCGAACGGATCATTGAATGGCTCAGTGCTAACGCTCACATTGCTGTGTGCGAATAGGTACAGTGGCGTGTATGCTACTGCATTCTTGAGCAAGTCTTGTACATGATTCTCTTCATCTGCTGTACTTGCGTTGATAGATACATCTACCGGTATATACTTAGCTGCGCCAGTAGTAGCATAGATCTTGAAGCCACGCTCATAGTACTCTGGTTCGTAATCATCATGGATTATCTTGTATCCGAATCCATCATCGAACTCCTTGGATGTAATCTCTCGCCAGTCTGTCATATGATACCTCCCCATACATCTTTGTAGTCTTCATACACTGACTGCGCAACCTCACGCCAGTCTACTGTCTGAATGTACGATCCAATGGCATCGCTCACTGGGCCGTAGTTAGTCTCATGCCACTCGGCTGGGTCACCACCCTGATACACAAATGTATCTGCGAATGCATCCTGAAGGTATGTCTCTGCGTATTGCAGGAATCCTTCCTTGTCCCATGTACCTTCGTAAATGAACTGTTCGATCTGATCCTTCAATGAGTCTGCGATGCTGTCCATCACACCATCTGTGTTGTTCATCCAGAGCATGGCGTTCCATGTCTCATAGTTATTCCATCCGTTATATTTACCACACATATTCCCTCCTTGCGAGCGTGTGGGGGTGAGCAAATGCCCACCCCCTGCACCCTCGTAGTTACTTGATGCCAGCCTTGGCAAGTTCCTTGGAATCCTTGACCTTGCGTGAGATGCGAACGATGATCTCTACTTCTTCATCGCTCTCATAAAGGTCATTCCAATTGAACCGGGCTGTATTGCCACACTTATCTGTGACTGTCCAGGTATCATCTTCATATCCTGCTGCTTCGGCAAGGACATTATTTCTGCTATGATACCCACGGTCAACAGTGTCTGACAATACAATAGATGCATCTGCTGCCAGGCTTGTTGCATCAAGCAACGCCTTGCGGCCGTATGTATGATACGACTTAGCCAGTTCACGACCTAGCTGCGGGATAGCAGCATCGAACGCCTGCTTAAGCGCTGCTGCGCTAGAGAGAGTGATGTTGATCTGCTGATCCACATCCTTCAACTCGCGCAACTTTGGAACACCCTTCTTTAGTACGGTTACATCGTTCTTACCCATTGTTTACCTCCTGCTTCTTCGTGATAACCCACGAATAATTACTATACTGATAGCCGAACTCGTAGTGATTGTTTAGGCCAGTCACTACGCTGCTATCCTCATCGAACATGAACAGCGTGTTAAGGATATTGCTGATGCTATAGAGTCTTTGCTCGACATCGCTGCCGACCCCATCTCCAGATGCACCATCCCTAAGTAGCACATTCACATATGCCAAGATCTTGACTAGCTTCTGGTTCAATAACAAGATTGTCCGGTGCTGGTCAACATCGATTGCTAGATACGCATCTAGGTTATCGACGATGTCGTCGATCTTAGAATACGCATCGTCTGCCTCGCTGATGGCGTAGTTAGCATTGCTCTTTGCATCGTCCATGTTGGATGATGCATTGCCAATGCTGTCACGCGCATCCTTTAGCTTGTCTCTTAGATCATCAAGATCCATTGCCATTTGATACCTCCTTGCATGCATCGCAGCAATAGTCATACCACACATCTGCTGATGGCGCTTTGTTGCTGTTGATCTCTGCGATCTTTGCTGCAACATCTTGCTTACTGCCAGTTACATAGTACTGGAAGTGCTCATCAACATGCTGGATGAATGTTACTACATCTACAACTACACGATGGTTAGTGCCATCACACATACGCTCTTGATCTGTCATTGAATATCTCCTTCGTTATTCCTGCCCATGATACGCCTTAGTTCATCCATCACCTCCTCTTCTGTCATTTGTCCTGGCTTGCTGCGAACGATTGGATCAATCATTAGGCTATCGTCTGGCAGCCGACCTCCAATCTCCTCTGCCAGTTCTGTTGCGAACATGAATGCAATGCGCTGGTTGATAGCGAATAGATCTGCTAGTGCTACTGCTGCATGATCTAATGCTTCTTGCCGAGTATCGAATGCACCCTGTTCTACTGCCCCGTCCACTACTTCGAGGAAGTAATTAGGGAATAGATCCATGATTCCTTTCGGGTTCTCTGCCAACTGAGACATCATCTCTACAATCGTATTGAATGCAGAGAGGTGGAACTTTGCTTGTTCCTCTGTCTTAAATCCGTACCCTATCGTACCATTAACTTCGTCCGACATACCTGCCTCCTTTCAAGGCTCTATACAAGGAGGTCCAGCGACCGCCCCAACAAGCGAGAGAGAATCCATATATGCATTCGCCAAGTGTGGAACTTCTCTCGCTTCGCAACTTCGGGAGGGATACTCCCTTCTCCCTCCCGAAGTTACTACTACCATACCAAGAATCCATCAAGCGTTGAAGCAATCTCCATGTACTCGATGAACTCTTCGACTAGTTCAGTTTGTCCTATATCCTGACCGAAGTACTGGATCGTTTGCAGTATAGTCAAGATCTCTTGAGTCTTGACATGCCTGCCCTCATTCCAGCTGATGGCATCGATGAAGTCGCTGAACAACTGACCCTTCTCATTGCGCTGCGTCTCTGGCAACTCATTGAATAAGTCTGTGAAGTACCTGCGTACCTCGTTCATACCCCAGATGTTAGCCCTGAAGTATACTCTTGAATCCCCTGCATAGGTAGCGCTCTCATCGATTGATACCCTGCTTACCAACTCTTCCATAGTCTTGGCACGGTCATAATCGAATAGGTATCCATACCCATACTTGCGAGCGAACTTCTCTGCCAGCTTGGCATCTGGCAGGCTAGTGTAAATATCGTATCCCATACTACCTCCCGTTCTTGATATAGTCTACTAGATTGTAGGCAATGAGGGCGATGAACACCCCGACTGCTGTGCTTAGCACATCCCATGCTGCCTCTGTTAGGAACAACTCGCCATTCATTATCGATCCTCCTTCTTCACTACTGATAGATAGATAATCACCAGCCATGATGCTACTATGCCGGTGATGACACCGACTAGAAAGCTGCTGCTACCAAAGTCCTGATCCATTGTTACACCTCCATCTGCAGAAGCCTGATGGCCTCTAGCTTGACTGCCAATTCCATGCGCTGCTGAAGATCCCATTCTAGCAGGCGCTTCGGCGCCCACTTGATCTGTTCACCCCCGAAGAATGCGTCCGCATGAGGAATACATAGCCTCTTCTTACCCTTTACTATCCTAAGAGGGGGGAACATACATAGCTTATGATTTCTAGCCATAGCTTGGCATCTCATTGGTTAGTCTCCTTCTTCTTACGCTTGATCTTCTCCCAACTTGGGAGTTCTGCACCTGTCATGTACTCATCATACCATTCCATATAGTCTAGGTCCTTATAGTCCTGTACTTCTACTGGATTGGTGTGGTCACAGCAGTCATTGTGATAACACGCTGCGCATCCACATACTGTGCAGTCCATTGTCTCCTCCTTATCAACTGTATACAAGGGAGTCCTGCGGACAACCCGAAGCGAGGAGGGATGGTTTAGTTTGAATGAGTATTACCCCACCTCCACTCCCCATCCCCCCTCACTTATCAACATGCTTATCCACAAACTTGTAGATGCATTCGCCAAGTGTGGAAGTTTTCCCGTGTCGGGAGTAAGGGAGTCCCCCCATGGGGACCCCTTACCCCCTTCCCCGCTAGATCGCTTCTACTGCGAGGACTGTGTTAACGACCTTCGGAGCTTCCCCCTTGGATCGCTGGACCTTCTGTGCGGCAGTGATCTTGACTGCCTGCCACTGGAGAGCGTCAATCTTCGCTGCGAGTTCTGGATCGCGGGTTACGAAATCGTGGAAGGATACAATCTTGCCCTCATCGTCGCGCTCCTCGATGCGGAATGCGACCTCAAGCACATTGCCCTTCGCGGTACGCTGAGGCTTGTAAGTCCTGAGCGTATCGTTCCCGTTCGCAGTCTTCAAGACTGCTGAGTCATGGTCCAACTCCCCGTGGAGTAGACCGATCAAACCTAGTACTGCCATTGCAGCACTCCTTCCTGCGGCGTGAGCCGCGCTATACAAGGGAGTCCAGCGGACACCCCGAAGATCGAGAGAGGGGAGCACACACTTGGATGCGTACGCGATCTCTCGGAGAGAGCCCGACGACTCCCTATACAAGGGAGTCCTGCGGGTATCTCAACGACCGAAGGGAGGAATTTAGCAAGGGGGAGTCCCCCCGTAGCCTTATTCCGACCACGGTCGGACGAGGGGTTACCTGGCCTCCGCACTGGACATACCCCTTTGATAAGCAATCTTAATGTGTGGAACCCTTGACGGGGTTGGATATACTTAGAGGGTAATAAATATACCCTCTTAGATTCTGGTTTTACAGATATACATAGAGAGTTTATACCCTCTAAGAGGGTGGGAGAGAATGGCAGAGAACACAAAGAACCTACAGGACCAGCTCGATCTGGTAACCTCGCGCCTAGACGCGATGCTCGAGCAGCGTGGACTTGCTGGCAAGCCCGCGCCGAAGCCCGCTGCCCCGGCTCCTGCCACGACTGCAACAGAAGCTCCAGCCGCCCCGACTGAGACCCCAGCTGCTGTCGCCCCCTCCGCTCCGGCAGCTGGGGCACCAACCCAATCCCAGGTCCCAGCCGTAAGGAACGCCGCGGTAGACGATCCCGCCGTCGCAAGGATTGGCCAGATCGTCCAGCGTGCCGTCGATACTTTGTCGCCCATCGCAGAGCAGTGGCTCAAGGATCAGCCGGAGACCGACCTACGTGGATATCTAGACTACCTAATCGAAGGCAGAGTCGGCGATCTAAAGACCCCCGAGGCTGCGGTAGAGATGGCACGGGCCATGAGCTTCCTGGAGTCCATCCATGGGCACGAGGACGGAGACGTCGCCAGCCAGTACACTCGGCAGTACACGACAGCAGGCGGAGAAACAATCGACCTCGGCCAGCAGTACATCGACTTCCTGGCCAAGCTTCCGAAGATCCCTGGCAAGGATATGTGGTTCGTAACAGACTTCTTCACGTTCCTTCCAAAGGTAGAGAACAATACGCTTACGGTCGAGGTGGCACCTGGTGCCGCCCCAAACGCGGAGAGCTTCTCTGCCTCTATCGAGAAAGTTCGCCCTGGCGCCGATAACGCAATCAACCCAGAGGACACTGTCTTCGGAGGAAAGGCTCTAGAGAGCGCTACAAGGCCCGCGATCGACCAGGGTGGCCTTCCGGTACCACCCCAGGGGGAAACGCCTGCCAGCGTGGCTCCTAGGGCCATTTCCGGGGAATCTATGGCGGGACTCCCAGCCCCCGAAAAAATGACAACGGCGCCGACCCTCGAGAAGCCTGTACGACAGACGTCGATTGGGGATGCACCAGACGAAGCGCTGATGCGTCAGTCAGCCAACATCTACTCTGGTGAACCGCAGGCGGAGAACGTTGTGGAGGACGCACCACGAGAGCCGTTGCCAGAAGGGCCCAAGGTTGCGATCATTGGTACGGCCGGACGAAAAGAGGCAGGGGCAAGGATCACGGCAGAAGACTTCCAGGCCATGTACGACGACGCCGCATCGCGGGTTACCACGGACACCATCCTCGTGTCAGGCGGAGCAGCATGGTCTGACCATATCGCAGTAAGGCTGTATCTTGACGGCAAGGTTGCCGGACTAGTTCTTCACCTACCGTACCCGAAGGAGCGAGGGCAGGGCGGAGTAATTACCAGGGCAGAAGAAGTCGCTCTTTACTACCACCGGCAGTTCTCAGAAAAGGTGTTTGGCGACGAAGATATTTCGACGACCGATATTGACAAGGCAATTGAAAAGGGCGCGATCGTCACGTACGACAGTGGCGACATCGGGGCGATGAAGCGCAGGAACAAGCTCATTGCCAGCGACGCAGTAGACGGCATGCTTGCATACTCGTTTGACCCAACAGAAGACGGCCCGAACGACGGTGGGACCAAGCACGCGTGGGATAAGTCTGACCTAGACACGGAGCGCAAGACTAGCATCGACATCCGGCAGCTTCGGGCAGATGCGGATGAGCCCAGGCGAATTGCAATCTACCAAGCAAACGAGGCACGGAAGAAGGGGAAGCGCGAGGGAGATCCACTAGACAACGCACGCAGGCGAGCATCGGCCCAGGAGTCCGAAGGCAGGACCCAGGCAATGAGCTCAGTCGAGATTAACGAATCGCGCAGGGCAAAGTATCAGGTCCTGTCCGGAATCCCGAAGACCATCGACTCTGAGATTGCTAGCATCGGCGGAGAGTTTGGCACAAGGGACGGTATCGTCCTGCGCTCCGCGACAATCTCTGACGTGTTTGACGGCGTCAGCGATCGCAAGGAGTACATTGCCAAGAACGCAGAGAAGATGATCGCTGCGCTTGCCGCCGCAGGCGTTCCAGAAGAGGCGCTACGAGATGGCCTTGCGTCCAAGGAAACGGGCAGGACCAAGCCGTTCTTCTCGTCCAAGAAGGGACTCACGCCTATCGAGGCAGATGCAAAGAACCGCGAGAAGGCGAAGCGTGTGCTAAGGGAGATCGTCGTAGAGCTAGAGAAGCTGCGCGACTCCGGCAAGCTAAAGGCAGTGACACACCCAGACGTTGCTGAGGGTATGGACTACCTGCTACGACAACTGTTCGCATATCGAAGAGACATGGCGTCCAATGATCTAGAGAATGTCCGTTGGCGACCGATGGGCAAGTCGGTATACGACCAGAGTACACAACGAGTACTTCCTGAGCACCTGGCAGATCTGCTCCCGTGGATGAGCGCGGTTATGGAAGACAACGGAGTCGTGGACAGGAACGAGATCCTTCGACAGATTGAGGACGAGGTCACCGACCAGCCAGTGCAGCCGGCAGAAGGCGTAGAGGTAGAGACAGAACAAAAGGACTGGACGTATAGGTCCAAGGTCACTGGGCAGGTCATTGGCATTAGCGATGTCCTTGGGTACTCCAACGGAACCATGAACGGCTATCGCCCGTACGCACTCGACGAGGCAGGGATTGTCCCTAGCGAGTGGATCGATGTTGACGAGAACGGCCTAGAGCTGGAGCTCCCCGCTATCAAGTCTCCGCTCCCAGGAGAGCAGACGAAGGCGCACATCAAGTTCCAGCTTGTTGTTGACGAAAGCGTCATTCCGGACAAGAAGCAGATGTGGTCGATGCGCAAGGCGTTCGAAGACTTCTCCGCCCATAAGCTTGGCGTAGCATTCGGCAGGGCCGAGATCATGCCTTATACGCGAGACGCGTACGCTGTTGCAAGGATGGGCAAGGAATACGTAAAGAAGGTCTCGGGCTCACTGGGTACGATGAAGGTTTACCGATTCCCGGATAGTTTCCACCTCATCAGCGAGACTGGAACTGTTGAGGCCGGAGGCAGGACTGTATACTTGCCAGTGAACCAGTCGGACGGCCCAGTTGTAATCATCGTGAACCAGGGCGATCCAATGGACGAGGCTCTCTCGAAGGTTGTTGCGCAAGCCAACAAGGCCGCAGCCAAACGAGCAACCATGTACAAACAACGATCAAGTGGGCTTAACAACATGGAGATTCCAGAAGAAATCTTTGTAAGCCGACCATTCGATGTGTCAGACGGAATGCGACTCGACCCTCTTGTCCAGCAAGCTGTACGACACACCGTACCTATGACGCTTCCAGAAGGGCACCTGTTCTCGCAGGGTGTGTGGACTCCGGCTCGAGTTGCCGCTGCCTACATCAAGCGACTGTCTAGGATCAAGGCTACCAACCCAGAGCAGGCTCCGCTCATCGACGAGATGGTGGCGTACCTGTCGAAGGGAATCCGAGTAGACGGAGACTACGACCCACTAAAGGTTGCGCCTGTATCCGTTGACCCTGATGAGGCAGCCGCGTCTGGTGAGCCTGTGCTTATCCTGCCGGACGAGAACGGGAATTATCCAGAGCGCAGCCAAATGATCGATGGCATCAAGATGTCTGACCCATCCGGCGAGATCGAGGAGCGAGAGCTTATTTCTGATAGAGAGGGCCTGGAAGGCAGCAAGCCGATTGATGAGGATAGTGGATATCGTGCCATGCGAGAAATCGAGCAGGCGCAAGAATCCGGGAGCGAAAGGCCAATCTCTGAAGAGGCCATCCAGGAAGCAGAGCTATTTGAAACGTCACTTGCCGGAGAAAGCCGCAGGGCCGATGTTGTACGTAATACTCCAGAGATTGCAACCAGCCAACAAATTGCTATGGAACGAAGGCTTAAACTTCCTCTTGACAAGGGCGGAACACGCAGGGCTGCTAACCTTGGATCTATTAACTATACTGAGGCTGCACTTTCAAACGCAAAAGCAGTCCGCCCATATTCTTACAACCCAGACCTAGTTTACAGGACGCTGTTCTCTGGATTCCAGATGGAGCTCGGAAGACGAGACGTAGGCGCACGTGTTGGGACAGCCGGCTACAGCGAGCCCGCTACTCCGGTGTCGGCAGCAGTGCGCCCGTTCAGGAGAAGTTCGGTCAAGCCCTTGGCAGGCGACAACGCAGCTGCTACTAGGAAGATCATGACTGGGCTTGTGTTCCTATTGCGGTACCACGCACAAAGGGCAAAGTACTGGAACTTCCAGGGCGAGGGGTACAGGGACACTGCAATCATCTCAGAGCTTGCTGATGACTTTGCCAGGGTATTCGGCGCAGCATACGAGCCGAACCTGCGAGCTGCAGCTCTCATGAGCGGGTTTGTGCGCAGGGTGGAAGAGATTGTTGGCGACGAAGCGTTTGCTGAGCTGACATGGGACGAGTTCGTGAAGGACCTTGCCCTACAAGACCAAATCAACTCGGATGCCGGATGGCTTGGCCCAGACATGTTTGTAGACACAAGGCGTATTGCAAACGATAGTTCAAGAGATGCGATCAATCTGTACAGAGAGTACGTGTCTAGCCAGATCGCTGGAACGAAGTTTGGGCAAGAGGGTGGCCGTAGGCCAGACCTTAGCCTCAACCGAGCATTTGACTCCGTTACCGAGGGCGGGTGGGAAGGCGACGAGGAGCCGAAGGTTGTATACCGTGCAGAGGCAACCGAGCCTACCACGGCTGACTTGCCAAGGGCAGAGGGAGAACTTGTTGGGCCGGAGTGGTTTGGCGAGATCCAGTTCCCGGAAGCGCGGGTCCCAGGCGTCCCGTACGAGTCGAGGTCGTCGTACGTAGTAGAGTCCGAAATCCTCAAGATCCAGTCCGAGCTTGCCAATCTTACGACCCAGGTCGAGACTAGCACCGGTCAACTAGCTGTTGCCAGGGGCCAGCTCAAGAACCTGGACCCTAATGACCCAAGGTACCGAGAAAAGAAGTACGCGCTTGACAGCACGATCTCCAGGCTCGAGAAGGTAGTAGCCCAGGCAGAGCCGCGCAGGGCAGCGTTCACCAGTAGGCTGGCAGTTCTTCGCAAGGCTAAGTCTTCAGGAGAAGTAAAGGTTGACCAGAAGTTTACAGTTGGTCAAGCGTACCAGGAAGGACCAGTCGTTCGCGGTCTGTCTGGTGCAGTGCAGAGAATTATCGAGTCCAGCAAGGGACCCGACGGTACTGTGAACAAGGAACGGCTAAAGAATAACATCCTGCTCGCTTGGGATCTCATCTCTACTCACCACGCTACCGACTCTAACAGCCCAATCCGAAAGCTTGCCACAGCCAGGAACCAAGCTGGCTTCCAGATGGCCATCGTGAAGCTGATCGAAAACTCTCAGGCTGTCGAAATCCCAATGAAGTGGGGAGACGAGAACACCACTGTAGTAGACCCTGAGACCAGTGAGATCAGGAACCCATACCTGGATATGGTGCGAGAGATTGAGATGGGTTCTCCGGAGAGGAAGAGGACCGTCGTTGTCGATCCAGGCAGACTGCAGGGCATCTTGGAGCGCCCAGGCATTCTCGGCAAGGAGCAGCTGGAGTGGATCGTTGAGCTTGCAAGGAACAACCCGGTAGAGCTTAGATGGGACAAGAAGACTAAGTCACTGTGGATCCATCCGCTGATGTCAAAGTACGATACGACGCAAGAGTCTATTACGCTCAAGGGTGCATACGGTCCAGAAGAGGCCAGAAAGAAAGTACGCGTTGCGTACAATGTGACTGACGCTGACGCTGAGAGGCTCGTGCGAGACCTTGGCCTTTCTGAGGTAGTTAGGGTTGAAAGGGTATACGGGCCAGATCCGCAGCGCCCGATCCTTGGCGGGTCTCAGTACAAGCTCGTACTCGCCGGTTCTCCAATCAACCCGTCGTCGCTTGTCGTCCAGGGCGACGTCCAGGCAGAGGAAGGAAAGCTATTCCGGGTAGGTGTCGACTATCAGCTGCGAGCAAACTTTATCGGAGGAATCGTAGAGGCAGCGAACAAGCTTGGCGTAGACCTTACCGCGGAGTTTGGAGACATGATCAAGCCTATTGAGATGACGCGTGAGAACATCGAGATGGTCATTCAGGATAGCGGAGGAGACCCAATTGGCCCAATGGAGAAGGAACTCCAGCTCTCCGGCGATCCAAAGAGGAACTCTGTAGAGTGGGCTAGGGAGATCTCAGGATACCCAATGCCAGTACGGCAAGTGATGTACAGCTTGATGCGAAGTCGGCTTACTGACCCAGAGATGGACGAGTCAACGCGGCAGCTTGCCGATATGATCATCTCTACCGAGAGGACGTCAAGGGTTATGACTCCGTCGATTGACGAAACCCTTGCAAACCAGAGGAAGGGCTGGACGTCGAAGCCAAAGATGATCGGCTACGGCCTTGGTGGTGCAATCGCAGGCGTGGCAGCTGGGTACCT
>Ga0209358_10003925_pt1 | contig 10816 bp, 10 predicted proteins | sample LauGreFa1BDMLBSN_2_FD_187574 | JGI IMG/M metagenome (GOLD analysis project Ga0209358, IMG submission 187574) | Freshwater lake microbial communities from Lake Michigan, USA - Fa13.BD.MLB.SN (SPAdes) (version 2) | ecosystem: Environmental > Aquatic > Freshwater > Lake | place: Lake Michigan, USA...
CAATAGCGCTTTTTCTTCCTTTAAATCCAAGGTATAATTTCCTTGGTTAAAAATAAATTTCGCTCTTCCTTTTATTCCAAAATGAAATTGAATAAGCCCTTGACTTATTTGTTTTTCAACATGAAAAGGTTCATTTTCATCATTTTGAAATCGAATTAAGATAAAATCATCTTCAATTTTTATTACTTCTTGAGAACCCATAGCGATATTTTTTTTATTAAAAAAACACTGTTTTACTATCTTTTTTATTTAGAACGTATCTAAATAAACTGCTTTAAACTATCCTATTTTAGTGCAAAAATAGAAATATTAATGCAAAAAAACGATTTAAAGATAAAAAATCTCTTAGCGACACAAATAGTCCTTTAAGCGTTGTTTTTATAAAAACTATAGGTATAATTTTGCTGAACTTTATTGAAAGTCTATTTATGAAAAACAATCAATCGAAACAGCTCTATTTTTATTCTGTAGGATTAAGCTATAAAAAAGCGGATGCCGAAATCAGAGGAAAATTTAGTTTGGATTCCAAAGCCAAAACTCGTTTGCTTAAACAAGCAAAGCAAGAAGGGGTTGAAAGTTTGGTTGTGACTTCTACTTGTAATAGAACCGAAGTTTATGGTTTTGCAGAACACCCATTCCAACTGATAAAACTGATCTGTGAACACAGCCAAGGAACAGTGGAAGGCTTTCAAGAATTTGGTTTTATTTACAAAGGTCAAGAAGCTATTAATCATATTTTTCAAGTAGGGACTGGCTTAGACAGTCAAATTCTTGGGGATTTTGAGATAATTAGTCAATTGAAATTGAGCTTTGCCGAATCAAGAAAATTAGGATTGATAAACACCTATTTAGATCGATTAATCAATGCCGTAATTCAAGCGAGCAAAAAAATCAAAACCGATACCGAAATTAGCTCTGGTGCCACTTCTGTTTCCTTTGCATCGGTTCAATATATTATCAAAAATGTTGAAGATATTGGAAACAAAAATATCTTACTTTTTGGTACAGGAAAAATCGGAAGAAATACCTGTGAGAATTTGGTTAAACATACCAAAAACGAACAAATCACCCTGATCAATAGAACAAAAGATAAGGCAGAAAAACTAGCTGGAAAATTAAATTTGATCGTTAAAGATTATGCTGAATTGCATTTGGAACTTCAAAAAGCGGATGTAGTTGTTGTGGCAACTGGCGCGCAAAATCCTACAATCGACAAGGCAATTTTGAATCTTAAAAAACCGATCTTAATCCTAGATTTATCGATTCCAAAAAACGTTCATGAAAATGTTACCGATTTAGAAGGGGTAACTTTAATCCATATGGATCATTTATCGCAGATGACGGACGATACATTAGAAAGAAGAAAGCAACATATTCCGGCAGCAGAAGCAATTATTGAAGATTTCAAAATGGAATTTAATATATGGATGAACGGTAGAAAACATGCCCCAACAATTCACGCATTAAAAGCAAAATTGAATGATATCGTAGAAAACGAATTGACTTATCAACGCAAGAAACTTCCTAATTTTGATGAAGAACAAGCCGAATTAATTAGCGCTAGAATTATTCAAAAAATCACCAATCATTTTGCAAGTCACCTAAAAGATGAAAACACTTCTGTTGATGAAAGTATCGAATTCATTGAAAAGGTTTTCCAAATTGGGAATCAATTACCCGTTAAAAAAACTTCAGAAATAGAAGAAAAATATAAAATTACACTATCCTAAAATCTTAAAGTAAAGATTTCAAAACTACTTAATAATGGCTCAAAAAGTGATACGTATCGGAACTCGTGATAGTGAATTAGCACTTTGGCAAGCGCATACTGTGGAAAAAAAATTGAACGGTTTAGGCTATAAAACCGAAATTGTTGCGGTAAAATCTACGGGTGACATTATTTTAAACAAACCTTTATATGAATTAGGAATAACGGGGATTTTCACAAAAACCTTAGATATTGCTATGATAAATGGTCAAGTAGATATTGCCGTTCACTCCATGAAAGACGTTCCTACCGCTTTACCTGAAGGAATTGTTCAAGCGGCGGTTTTAGAAAGAGCCAACGAAAAAGACCTTTTGCTATATAAAACCAATTTAGATTTCCTGTCTCAAGAGGCGACAATTGCCTCCGGGAGTTTGCGCCGTCAGGCACAATGGTTGCACAAATATCCAAACCACAAAGTGGTTGACTTACGTGGGAATGTGAATTTGCGAATGCAAAAACTAAATGATAATGATTGGAACGGAGCCGTATTTGCGGCAGCGGGATTAGAGAGAATCGGACTTAAACCAGAAAAATACGAGGTCTTGGACTGGATGATTCCAGCACCTGCTCAAGGCGCAATGGTTGTTTTAGCAATGGCAAATGACGAATTCTGCTGGCAAGCAGTTTCCGAATTAAACGACTTAGAAACCGATATTTGTACCTATATCGAAAGGCAGTTTTTACGAACATTGGAAGGTGGATGTACCGCCCCAATTGGAGCAATAGCAAAATTTACCGAAGATACCATCGCGTTTAAAGGCGCCCTTTTCTCCATTGATGGAACGCAAAAAATAGAAGTTGAACGGGTAGTTCCAATTGAACAATGGAAAAAAATCGGATTTGAATTGGCTAAAGAAATTCTTGCGAATGGTGGGAAACAACTGATGACTAACATTAAAGAATCTCTTAAAAAGGATGAGTAATTTAGTGCCTATATTATCTACAAAAGTGCTTTCTTCATTTCAGAGAGAAACATTAGAAAATGCCTTTTTTTCTGTTATTGAAGAAGATTTTATCGCTACAAAAAATCAAAATTTTGAGCTTACTGAAATCAATTCCAACCTAATATTCACGAGTCAAAATGCGGCTCAAAGTGTTTTACTTCATCCTAAATGCAACGAATTAAAATCGAAAAATGTTTTTTGCGTTGGCATAAAAACAAAAGCATTATTAGAAGAAAACGGATTTAATGTTATCGTTTACGTTGATTATGCTGCCGATTTAGCTGAAATAATTACGTTGATTTATGCCAATGAAAGCTATACCTTTTTCAGTGGAAATTTGCGGAAAGAAACGTTGCCAAAAGCATTAAAAGAAGCGAAAATAAAGTTTAATGAAATACAGGTATACGAAACATCGTTGACTCCAAAAAAAATTAAAGAAGCGGTAGAAGCTATTTTGTTTTTTAGCCCTTCGGGAGTGGAAAGTTTTTTGATGGAAAATAAATTAAAAAAAGAAATCTGTTTTTGCATTGGTGAAACTACAGCGGCAGCTTTGCCAAATACAGTAAAAAATATAATCGTTGCAAATCAACCTTCCATTGAAGAAGTGATTGAGGATGCAATTGCAGAATTTAAATAAATAAAAATTAGCTTAGAGCATTTAGCTTTTAGCATAAAGCAAAATAAATGATAAAGAACGACCTATTTTTAAAAGCATTACGAGGTGAAACAGTAGAGCGCCCTCCGGTTTGGATGATGCGTCAAGCGGGAAGATATTTGCCAGAATTCATCGCGTTGCGTGATAAATATGATTTTTTCACGCGTTGTCAAACTCCAGAATTAGCAGCTGAAATCACCGTTCAACCCATTCGCAGAATTGCTCCAGATGCCGCTATTTTATTTTCGGATATTTTGGTTGTTCCTCAAGCAATGGGAATAGAAGTTTTGATGAAAGAGAACATTGGACCATTTTTACCAAACCCAATTCGGACCATTCAAGATGTTGAAAAAGTGATTGTTCCTAATATTCATGAAACTTTAGGCTACGTGATGGATGCTATTAAATTGACCAAAGAAATGTTGGACGATGAAGTCCCATTAATTGGTTTCGCAGGTTCACCGTGGACGATTTTCTGTTATGCTGTGGAAGGAAAAGGCTCAAAAAGTTTTGATACTGCCAAAGGATTTTGTTTCTCCAATCCAGTTGCAGCACACGTATTATTACAAAAAATTACCGATACCACTATTTTATATTTGAAAGAAAAAGTGAAAGCAGGTGTTGATGCCGTTCAGATTTTCGATTCATGGGGCGGAATGCTTTCGCCTGTTGATTATCAAGAATTTTCTTGGAAATACATCAACCAAATCGTGGAAGCTTTAGCAGACGAAACCCACGTTATTGTTTTCGGAAAAGGATGTTGGTTTGCACTTAACGAAATGGGAAAAAGTAGGGCTTCGGCTTTGGGAGTAGATTGGACGTGTTCTGCAAGAAACGCAAGATATTTATCGGGTGGAAACATCACCTTGCAAGGAAATTTCGATCCAAGTCGTTTGCTTTCGCCAATTCCAGTTATCAAGAAAATGGTTCACCAAATGATAGACGAATTCGGAAAAGACAAATACGTAGTTAATTTAGGTCACGGAATTCTACCAAATATTCCTGTAGATCACGCAAAAGCATTTGTTGATGCTGTGAAGGAGTATGGTAAATAAGCCGTCAGCAGATAGCTGTTAGCTTAAAGCTTAAAAAATAATGAAAAATAAATTCTACCACTACATACAAAAACTTCAAGACCAAATCTGTGCAGGATTGGAAGCTGCCGATGGTGTAACTAAATTCCGTGAGGACATTTGGGAACGTCCAGAAGGCGGTGGCGGAAGAACACGCGTTATAGAAAACGGAGCTGTTTTCGAAAAAGGCGGTGTAAATATTTCAGCAGTACATGGAAAATTACCGGAGAGCATGCAGAAGTTATTTAATGTAGGGGAAGCTGATTTTTTTGCCTGCGGATTGAGTTTGGTGATTCATCCTAAAAGCCCAATGGTGCCAACAGTTCACGCAAATTGGCGCTATTTTGAAATGTACGATGATCACGGAAAGGTAATCAATTCATGGTTTGGTGGTGGGCAAGATTTAACGCCTTATTATCTGTTTGAAGAAGATGCAATACATTTTCATCAAACGTGTAAAACGGCTTGCGACAAACACAATACAGATTTTTATACGAAATATAAAAAACAGTGTGACGACTACTTTTGGAATGCCCATCGCAATGAAGCACGCGGAATTGGCGGATTATTTTTCGATTACTGCAAAGCAACCGAAGAAATGTCAATGGAAAATTGGTATGATTTTGTAACCGAAGTGGGCAATAGTTTTCTAGAAGCCTATATTCCAATTGTCGAAAAAAGAAAAAATTTACCTTACTCTTCAGCCCATAGAACGTGGCAAGAAATTCGACGAGGTCGTTATGTTGAATTCAATTTGGTACATGACAAGGGCACCCTTTTTGGCTTAAAAACCAATGGAAGAATTGAAAGTATTTTGATGAGTTTGCCGCCACGTGTCCAATGGGTTTACGACCATCATCCTGAAATAGGAAGCGAGGAAGAAAAGTTAATTCAAGTTTTGGAGAATCCAAAAGATTGGCTATAATAATTATTTTAAATGTTGAATTATAAATTTTAAATTGGTTTAAATGAACTTTAAACCTTAAACTTTAAACTAAAATAGATGTTTCCATTACAAAGAGGTCGTCGTTTAAGAATAAACGAATCCATTAGAAGTTTGGTTCGTGAAACTACACTAAGTCCAAGTGATTTTATGTTTCCGATGTTCATCGCTGAAGGTGAAAATTACAAGACCGAAATTCCTTCCATGCCAGGAATTTTCCGTCGTTCGATTGATTTAACCGTTGAGGAAGTCAAAGAATTGTTTGCTTTAGGAATTCGCGCGGTAAACATTTATGTAAAAGTGGACGAATCGCTAAAAGACAATACTGGAAAAGAAGCTTGGAACCCAAACGGGTTGATGCAACGCGCCATCAAAGCCATTAAAGCCGCTTGCCCAGAAATGATTGTGATGCCCGATGTGGCTTTGGATCCGTATTCTATTTATGGTCACGACGGAATTATTGAAAACGGCGATGTGGCAAATGATGCTACCAACGAAGCTTTGGTGAAAATGGCGGTTTCTCATGCACAAGCGGGAGCCGATTTTGTAGCACCTAGCGACATGATGGATGGACGTGTTTTGCGTTTGCGCCAAGGATTGGACGCTGCAGGATTTCAAAATGTGGGAATTATGAGCTACTCGGCTAAATATGCTTCCGCATTTTACGGGCCGTTTCGCGATGCTTTAGACAGCGCCCCTGTTGATAATGTGGACATTCCAAAAGACAAAAAAACCTACCAGATGGACTATGCCAATCGCATCGAAGCCATCAAAGAAGCATTAATGGATGTAGAGGAAGGTGCCGATATGGTGATGGTAAAACCAGGAATTGCCTATTTAGACATCGTTCGCGAAGTTAAAAATGCGGTGAATGTTCCCGTAACGGTTTTCCACGTTTCTGGCGAATATGCCATGATAAAAGCAGCAGCCGAGAGAGGTTGGCTCGATCACGACAAAATTATGATGGAACAATTAATGTGCATCAAAAGAGCCGGAGCCAGTTTGATTTCGACCTATTTTGCCAAAGAAGCAGCTATCATTTTAAATAAATAGCAATGAAAAAAGTAGCTTTATTAGTTTGCTTAATGGTTCTAATTTCTTGTAAAAAAGAAAGCGAAGCAACTCCCGGGCAACCCAATCCAACCGAAGTTTCTCAAACGCCCGAGGAACTTGGAAAATCTATTTTTGAAGGAAAAGGGAATTGTGCGGCTTGCCATAGAATTGATGAAAAACTAGTAGGACCAAGCGTTCAAGAAATGGCTACAATTTACAAAAAACAAAATGGCGACCTAGTTTCCTTTCTAAAAGACGAGGCAAAACCAATTGTTGATCCTTCGCAGTACGAAGTCATGAAAGCCAATTTAGCCCTTACAAAAGAAATGTCCGACGAAGAATTAAAAGGATTGGAAGCCTATATTTACAGTCAAGTAAAATAAAATCATTGCGAGGTATTTGTTAATTTAAAGCAATTCCCGCCATCCGCTATATCTCTTGCGGCGAACCCCGCCACAACAGGATGCCGCTTCTGTCAGGGCTAGTACCCTTTCGTATAAAAAAACCTATATTTTAATTAAATACATAAAAATAATATCTCAACGATTTTATGTATATTCGTATAATTAGAATTTAAGAACCATATAAACTACCACCCAATGAAATTACTTAAAAAAATTGCGCTGTGGACCGTAATCAGTCTGTCCTCCTTAATTGTTTTGGCTTATGTTTTTAATGTCGATTATTTATTAAAAGCAATTCGAACAATCTATTTAAATGGACATCAAACCGCCTTTTTAGAAGACTATAAAGAGTTTGATAACGACACCATTTCTAAAAGTACTATCGCTCAACCCTGGGCAATTCATAAAGATTACAATAAAGTTAAAGCCACTCCTGAATTAGAAAATCTTCACAAGGAAGTCGGAACTGTGGCTTATCTTATCATAAAAAAAGACAGTATTTGGCACGAAAGTTACTACGATGGTTTCGATAAAAACTCCAAATCCAATTCCTTCTCCATGGCCAAAAGTATTGTTTCAGCAGCACTTGGAAAAGCCATTATGGAAGGAAAAATTAAAAATTTGGACCAATTAGTTTCCGATTTCTTCCCTGAATTTAAAGAAGGAAAATCGGCGACAATGACTGTTGGTGATCTGTCTTCCATGGCTTCAGGGTTGAATTGGGATGAATCGTACTACAGCCCATTTTCAATTACTACTCGCGCCTATTTTTCTGATGAATTGAGCAACGTAATATTGGGTTTAAAAGGCGTAGAGGAACCAGGGAAAAAATACAAATACCTTAGTGGTAACACCCAACTTTTAGCCATGGTAATTGAAAAAGCAACGGGCGAAAAATTACCTAAATATGTTTCTAAAAACTTCTGGCAACCTATGGGAGCCGAAAACGATGCGCTCTGGCAAACGGACAAAAAAGACGGAATTGTAAAAGCATTTTGTTGTGTGGCAAGTAATGCCAGAGACTTTGCCCGTTTTGGAAAATTATACAAACAGTATGGAAAATGGAACGGCAAGCAACTATTAGACAGTACTTTTGTAGCAAAATCAATCACTCCTAGATTTAAAGAATCTCCAGAGTATGGTTATGCATGGTGGTTGAGCGACTACAAAGGGAAGAAAATATTTTATATGCGAGGTCATTTAGGACAATACGTAATCGTAATTCCGGAAGACGAAATTATTATTGTGCGATTAGGAAATAGAGTGCGTAAATCTAAAAATTCACCCCACAGTGAAGACTTCTTTATTTATATCGATGAAGCGTATAAAATGCTAGCCAAATGATAGAAAAAATACTCCTCGAAAACATTCTTTTTCTTGATATTGAAACCGTTCCTGAAGCTTCCGATTATAACGAATTGGATGCCGAAATGAAAGCCCTTTGGGAACACAAAACAAACTACCAACGAAAAGAAGAATATACGCCAGAAGATTTTTATGAACGTGCAGGGATTTGGGCAGAATTTGGAAAAATCATCTGTATTTCTGTGGGTTATTTTACCATTAAAGGAGATATTCGACACTTTAGAGTGACTTCCTTTTTTGGAGAAGAAAAGAAAATTCTTCACGACTTTATCAACCTCTTAAATAATCATTTCAACAAACCACAGCATATTTTGTGTGGTCATAACGCAAAGGAATTCGACATTCCATTTATTGCTAGAAGGATGATTATCAACCAAATTGCCCTTCCTAACAAACTAAATTTATTTGGCAAAAAGCCATGGGAAATTCCGCATTTGGATACTTTAGAATTATGGAAATTTGGTGATTATAAGCATTATACTTCTTTAAAATTAATGTGTAAAGTGCTTGGAATTCCTTCCTCAAAAGGCGATATCGACGGAAGTCAAGTGGGTCATGTTTATTATGTAGATAAAGATATCGATAGAATTGTAACCTACTGTGAGAAAGACACGATTGCTGTGGCGCAAATATTCTTGCGTTTGCGTCGGGAAGATTTGTTGATTGAAGAGGAGATTATTCACGTTTAATTTTATATTTGATTTATTACATTTACAAAAAAAATAAGTTATGGTATTAAGTAGATTTTGGTTGGTGATATTTATTTCGTCAATTGCATTTGTATTAATAAGCTTGTTCTCTGGCAACAGTTACACGCTCGATTTTATGATCAATGGAAAAAAAGACGATCCAATTATTATCTCTGAAAAATACCTTAACCAAGTGCCTGCCTTTATTAAAGACAGCATTGAAAAAGCACCAGATCAAACGATTGTAATTGATAATATAACTTCAAATCCAGATACGACCTATGTGTATTCTGCGAAAACGGTAAAAATTTTCAGCGGAGTTCAAAAATCTGATGGATTATTGCCTACCTGCAAAAGCACTTTACTGGATTTAGTATTGCCACTTCTGGCTTATCTGGCCTTTTTCTGCGGATTAATGGAGCTTTTAATTATTTCTGGAGCTTCAGAAAAATTGGCGAAATTACTGAGCCCGGTGTTTGTAAAAGTGTTTCCAAGTGTTCCCAAAAATCACCCTTCTATATCTTTTATGACCATGAATTTTGCAGCAAATTTCCTAGGATTGGATTCTGCGGCAACCCCTTTTGGCTTGAAAGCTATGGAAAGTTTACAAGAAATAAATCCCGATAAAGCCAAAGCCAGCGATGCACAAATTATGTTCATGTGTCTTCATGCCTCCGGACTTACTTTAATTGCAACTTCAATAATTGGTTATCGCGCTGCTGCAAATGCTACAAACCCCGCCGACGTAATGTTGCCTTGTATTATCACTTCGTTTATTGGTACCATTGCTGCTTTTTTAATTGTAGGAATCAGACAAAAAATAAACTTTAAAAGCGCTTCTTTAGTGGTGGCATTAATGACCTTGATTGCAGCCATTGTAGGATTATTGATGTATGTAAACCAATTGGATATCATTGGTAAAAATTATTTTACTTCCAATTTATCGGCGTTGATCTTGATAATAATTATCGCTTTTACCTTACTTTTTGCTTTTTATAAAGAGAAGAAATTTGCTGAGGCTAATACCACTGTTTTTGAGGCTTTTGTTACTGGAGCTAATAATGGGGTGAAAACGGGAGTCACTATTTTTCCTTATGTATTGGGAATGTTAGTGGCAATTTCGTTGTTTAGAAACAGCGGATTATTTGAAATTATTAGCGAATGGATCGCTTTTGGATTTTCGAATATGGGCGTGAGCAAAGAAATTACCGATGCTTTACCGGTGGCTTTGCTAAGACCTTTTAGTTCAGCTGGATCTCGTGGGTTTTTAATTGATTCCATGAATACTTTTGGTGCCGATTCCTTAACGGGAAGATTAAGCAGTATTTTCCAATGCAGCGCCGAAAGTACATTTTATGTAATTGCCGTTTACTTCGGTTCGGTGAATATCAAAAACACGCGTTATGCTTTGAGTACAATGCTATTAGTAGATGTAATATGTGTGATTACGGCAATATTTGTTGCCAGTTGGTTTTTTTAAAAATCAAATTTCAATTGAACCACAATGGTTTTCTTGATCTCGGTATTTAAATTACTCAAAGAAATTCCCAACAACCGAACAGAATCTTTCATGCGTTCTTGGAACAATAATTCTTTTACGGTATCGAACAAAAGTGATTTATCAGCGATAAAATACGGCAACGTTTTACTTCTTGTTTGTTGAGTGAAATCGCTATATTTTATTTTTAAAGTAACTGTTTTCCCAGCAATTTTATGCTTTTTTAACCGGCGGTCCAATTCGCCTGCTATGGCTTCTAAACGCTCTTGCATAAAAATTTCAGAAGTTAGATTTTCATCAAAGGTGTGTTCGGCAGCTACCGATTTTGTAATCCGATTGGGTTTCACTTCACTGTTGTGAATGCCACGAACTACATAATAATAGTAGGTTCCCGACTTCCCGAAATGTTTTTCTAGAAATTCTA
>Ga0209358_10003926_pt1 | contig 10814 bp, 6 predicted proteins | sample LauGreFa1BDMLBSN_2_FD_187574 | JGI IMG/M metagenome (GOLD analysis project Ga0209358, IMG submission 187574) | Freshwater lake microbial communities from Lake Michigan, USA - Fa13.BD.MLB.SN (SPAdes) (version 2) | ecosystem: Environmental > Aquatic > Freshwater > Lake | place: Lake Michigan, USA...
TGAGAGAAGGATATGGTCGATCCGTAGGCCTCTATTGCGTCTGAAGGCCATCTGCCGATAATCCCACCAGCTGTAGAGCTTCTCTGCCTGCGGGAACATCCGGAATGCATCTTGCAAACCCAGCGCCACCAGTCGCTCGAACGCCGCGCGTTCCGGGTCGGAGCACAGCACTTGCCCAGCCCACTCTACCGGGTCATAGACGTCGGCATCCGCGGGAGCGATGTTGTAGTCGCCAAGCAAGGCGAGCGAGGAGTTCGCTTTCAATTCATCACTCAGCCAGCGCGCCAGTGCATCCAGCCAACGTAGTTTGTACTCGTATTTGTCCGAGCCCACCGCCTGCCCGTTTGGGATATAGGCGCAGACAACACGCATGCCTTCGATGGTCGCACTGATGATGCGCTGCTGTTCGTCTTCAAACAGCGGATTGTTTTTCACTACATCGTGTATCGAGTAGCGCGACAGAATGGCGACGCCGTTATAGGTTTTCTGACCAGTGAACGCTACCTGATAACCAGCGGCTTCAATCTCGGCAACAGGAAACTTGTCATCCGTGAGCTTGGTTTCCTGCAGGCAGAGCACATCAACCGGCGAGGTCGACAGCCACTCCAGTACGTGTGGCAGCCGAACCTTCAGCGAATTGACATTCCAGGTGGCGAGTTTCATGCGCAGTCGTTGCGCCGCTTACTTCGCACGCTCAAGCAAAAAGCTGGTCAGCAAGGGTACCGGGCGACCGGTAGCCCCCTTGGCTGCGCCACTTTTCCAGGCAGTGCCGGCGATATCCAGGTGTGCCCAGGTGTACTTGCGGGTAAAGCGCTCCAGGAAGCATGCGGCCGTAATCGAGCCTCCGGGTGGGCCACCAATGTTCGCGATATCCGCAAAATTCGACTTCAACTGTTCTTGATAAGCGTCTTCGATAGGCATGCGCCATGCTGTATCGTTAGCCGCTTTCCCAGCTGCCAGCAGCTCATTAGCGAGCGCATCATGCGCTTGGTCGTGCCGTGTAAACAGGCCCGTGTTGTGATGGCCTAGGGCTGTGACACAAGCACCGGTAAGGGTCGCGATATCCACCACAACGGCGGGCTTGAAGCGCTCAACATACGTGAGCGCATCGCAGAGAATCAGGCGTCCTTCGGCATCCGTATTCAGAATCTCAATCGTCTGACCCGACATTGAAGTGACGATATCACCGGGGCGAGTGGCGCGTCCGGACGGCATGTTCTCGCAAGTCGGGATGACGCCGATCACATTCAGTTTGAGCTGCATCTCGGCGATCGCACGGAAGGTACCCAATACCGAACCCGCACCACACATGTCATATTTCATCTCATCCATGCCAGCACCTGGCTTGAGCGAAATACCACCGGTATCAAAGGTGATACCTTTGCCCACCAATACCACCGGCGCATCTTTGGCCTTGCCACCCATGTGCTTCAGCACGATGAATTTTGGTGGCTGTTCGCTACCTTGAGTAACCGATAAAAAACTACCCATCTTGAGCGCTTCAAGCTGCTTGCGATCCAGCACCTCTACGCCAACTTTGTAATCTTTCCCGAGCTGTTTTGCGGTGTTTGCCAGATAGGTGGGTGTGCAAATATTAGGCGGTAGGTTGCCCAAGGTTTTGCTCAACTCGAGCCCGTTGGCGATAGCAACGCTCTGCGCAAGCGTCTTGCGCGCCTCAGTGAGCAGTGCAGCTTCAACCCCAATGGCAAAGCGTTTCACGCCATTGGTGTTGTCGTCTTTCTTGCTTTTCAGCGAATCCGAACGATAGGCATTTTCCCGCAGCGCCAGCACCAAGCTGCGTAGTCCCCAGTGCATATCACGCCCCGACGTCTGGTCGAGTGGCAAAGCCAGCAGGGCATCTGCTGAGCCCAGCGTAGCGAGTACGCGTGCGATAGCTTGCGCAGCACTGATGAAGTTGCGGTCGCTGATACCCGCTTCCGGGCCCAGCCCGACAAGCAGTACCCGCTTGGCTTGTCCCGCTGCCGCGGGCAGCAGCAGGGTGCTGCCGGCCTTGCCGCTGATGTCGCCACTCTTTAGCGCAGCGCTGAGCACGCCTTTGCTGTCAAGCAGTTTGGCCTGCGCACTCAGCTTGCTGTTCTCGTATACCCCGACCACAATGCAGCCAGTTTTATGTTCGGCGATTGCGTTTTTTGTATTGAAAGCTTTTATGCTAAAGTCCATGGACACTCCTCGACATAACTTCCGAATTATAGTCCCGAATGATTTTTCAGCGCGCCATCCGCCGTGAATTGCTGAATACGGTCGGCGCAGTTTTCACGGCATTGTTCACAATCGTGATGACCGTGATGCTGATTCGGATTCTCGGTGACGCAGCCGTCGGCAAGATCGCTCCGACTGATGTCGCTGCCATCCTGGGCTTCGCCTCGTTGGGTTATCTCCCCGTCATCATCTCGCTCACCGCTTTCATTTCGGTGCTCACAGTGGTGGCACGTAGCTACCAAGACTCAGAGATGGTGGTGTGGCTAGCTTCCGGGCTATCACTTCGTCAATGGATCGGTCCGGTGCTTGGCATTGGCGTGCCAATGGTGGTGATGACGGCAGTTTTATCCATCTGGCTTACACCCTGGGCGAACCGTAATTCCGCAGAATATAAAGAGCGGTTTCAGCAGCGCGAAGATGTGGCGCGAGTCTCTCCCGGCAAGTTTCAGGAATCGGCCAGCGGCGACAAGATGTTTTTTGTCGAAGGCGTTGCCGATGACCTAAGCATAGTAAAAAATGTTTTTGTACGCGAAGCCGGGAAGCGTGACGCGGTGGTCTCCGCAGAAGAGGGAACCATCAGCGTGAGTAACACCGGCGAAAAATCGCTGCAACTGTTTCGTGGGCGACGCTATGAGGGTGCGCCTGGTACCTCAGAGATTCGTATTGTTGAATTCGAGCGTTATGTCTTGGTGCTCTCACAAAGTGAGCGCAATTTAGCGAGCAGTAAAGCAGCGCGCTCATTGGCGACCCTGCAACTGATCGAAGAGCCAACGCCAACGAATTTGTCAGAGCTGCTATGGCGGGTATCGATTCCGGTGATGTGTCTGTTGCAGATGTTGATTGCGATTCCATTAGGTTTTGTTAATCCACGGCGTGGTCGTGGCTTGAACCTCACAATTGCCTTGCTGTTGGCAATCACGTACAGCAATGTAGTTGGCATTTTGCAAGGGGGTGTTTCTGGCAGCCGTGTTTCTTTTTCCATGGCGTTCTGGGTACTCCATATATCCGTTTTTCTTCTGAGTGTTTTGTTACTCTATTGGCGTGATAACACGAATAGTCACTGGCATCCGGCGCGTTTGCTTGGCTCGCTCAGAAGTCGTATCCTCAGCCTGCGGGGCGCGTCTGCATGAAGGTGCTTGCCCGTTACTTTTCTTCCCAGATTTACCAAGCGATAGCATTTACGATGTTAGCGTTTTTGTCGCTATTCGCTTTCTTCGATCTGATGGGCGAGTTGGGTTCGGTGGGTCATGGCCCTTATCAGCTTGAGCATGCATTACTGTATGTCACCCTTGGGCTACCTGCCTATGCCTATGAGTTGATGCCGATCGTGGCATTGATTGGGACGATATTCGTCATGGCGCAATTGGCAGCCCGATCAGAATTCACAGTAATGCGGGCGTCTTCGCTCTCGATTTTCGATGCGCTTCGATTGCTGATGCGGATTGCGCTGGCACTAGTGGTGATGACTTTTATCCTCGGCGAAGCCGTTAGTCCTCGATGTAATGAGTTTCGCGAGCAGTTTAAGCGCCGTATTCAAGGATCATTGTTTTCTGCTGAATTCCGTTCAGGATTATGGGCAAAGGATTTGATTCGTGACCCTGCATCGGGGCAGGTCGTTGGATCCCGATTTCTGAATGCGAACAAGATCGAGTCGGATGGCTCTATCCGCGATATCAGCCTATTCGAATTTGATAGCAAGATGCGTCTGATCTCTCGAACCTCAGCCAAGCGTGCCGTATTCCAAGGCGATGAAATCTGGCTGCTGAGCGATGTTGATGAGCAGCTATTCTCTGCTGAGGCGGTTGGCAATGATAAGCAGCAACCCGCTGCCATTGATCGGCGTAATCTGCCATCAAAACAAATACGGTCTGAAATCACGCCAGATATTTTGTCCGTGATGCTGGCCGATCCAAAGCTGATGTCGGCATTCGATCTTGCTCAGTACAGCCATCATCTAAAGAAAAATCAGCAGCGTAGTGAGCAGTACGATATCGCGCTGTGGACAAAATTGCTTTACCCGATCACGCCTTTAGTGATGATGGTACTTGCTTTACCCTTTGCGTACATGCAGGCACGTAGCGGTGGTCTGTCGCTCAAGGTATTTGTCGGTATCATGATCGGCATGGGCTTTCATCTGACGAATAGCCTGTTTTCTCATATTGGGCTTCTAAACACATGGCCGCCATTTGTAACGGCGGCATTACCTAGCTTACTGTTTTTGGTGGCAGCTATCGCTGCACTTCGGTGGGTGGAGAGACATTGATGAATCAACAAACTGCACTTATCCTCTTTGCGCATGGCGCGCGTGCGGCAAGCTGGGCGCAGCCGTTTCAGCGGCTGCAAGCGATACTGCGTGACCAATTACCGGGTTCGGCGATTGAGTTAGCGTTTCTTGAGTTAATGGAGCCAAGACTCCCCGAGGTGGTAGCCACTTTGGTGGCTAACGGATGCAGCAAGATCAGCGTGGTACCCGTGTTTTTCGGGCAGGGTAGTCATGTCGTCCGTGACTTGCCAGAAATGATTGAAGAATTACGTGCCACCCATCCTTCCTTGCAGCTAAGTGTCGCTGCAGCGGTTGGCGAAAGTCCGGCGGTACTAGAGGCAATCGCCGCTTACTGTCAGAGTACTTTGCAATAGAAAGTTAATCGACGCTCGTGGTAGTCGCTATTGACTTCGAATCGACATCTATCGATCTTAATGGCAAGGATATTGTGATAGTGCTAGCGTTCGTGCAAACTCTCATTGACATGCTCTATTAAAGGGCTCATCAAATACTCGATAACGCGCCGGCGGCCGGTATTGATTTCAGCCGTTACCGCCATACCCGCTTGTAGCGGTACTTCACGTCCATTCACCTCGACGCTTGATTTCTCCAGCTGTATCTTGGCGAGGTAGGTCAGCCCGACCTTATCGTCGTGGACGGCATCACGCGATAGATGGAGTACTCGACCGCGCAATGTACCGTAGCGAGAATAAGGAAAGGTCTCGATCTTTGTCTCGACGGTCTGCCCCGCACTGACGAAGCCGATATCTTTGTTTTCCAGTTGCGCATCAATCTCCATAGGTTGATCATTCGGCACCAGTAGCATCAGTACCTGTGCAGGTGTCACGACACCGCCGACCGTGTTGACGGCTAATTGTTGTACGGTGCCATCAATAGGGGCGATCACTTGCATCAGTTTGTTTCGAGCGGAGGCTTTCAGTAGCTCTTGCCGAAGCGACTCTGCTTTTTGTCGACCCTCTTCTGCAGCATCCATCCACTGCCGGCGACTCTCTGCGATCAGTGCGGATCGCTGGCCCTGAGTTTCGCGTAAGGCTGCTCGTACTTCAGCTAAGCGACTTTGTTGCGTCGCGAGCTCTCCTTCTTGTTCCAGACGCGCTTGCTCTTTCTCCATCCAGGCGTGACGTGAGGCATAGCCGTCTGCCTGCAGATCTTTAAAATCTTCAGCGAGGCGGATTGTAATCGGCAGGATTTTTTCCAGCTTACGAATAGCTTCCCGTAAAGACTGTAGTTCTGCCTGCCGGCGCTCGATATCCGCATCCAGACGCGTCAGGCGAGCTTGGTACTCGATCAGCATTCCCTCGAGCTGGCGCGTAGCGTCTATCAGGCGTGCAGCGGGAATATCGGTGGCATGTAGGGCAGTGAGCTGCCCACTGCGTTGGGCGGATAGCATCGCCTTTGCACGCAACATCAGCAGACGTGCAGCGATCATCTCATTTTCAATACGATCGGTATCCGCCGTCGTTGCAGTGGCATCGAGCTCGATCAGCACATCGCCCGCACGTACAGCATCACCTTCTCGAATAGCTATGTACTTGACGCTGGCGGTTTCTATCGCCTGTATCGGCTTACTCAGCCCGCTCGGGACAACCTTACCCACTGCGCTAGCCACGACGTCGACTTTTCCGAAGATCGCCCAAATAAGCGCCAGTAATGCAAATCCTGAAATCAGCCAGATTGCCGCACGCGGTGCAGGAGAGGGCGGTGTCCGCTGTAGCGCTAGTGCCGCGGCAAGGAACTCTGCCTCATCGCGTTGGTAGCTCGGGCCATCCATAAGCTTTCGTAATGACCAGGCGCGCTGAAAAGCAGCGATGTATCGAATAGCCAAATCATGCCAGGCTGACAGATGCAAGCGAAAGCGTGTCAGTTGCATAGGCATCATACGACCTGCATACGATGAAGTCGTGCATAGACACCGTCATCTCTGTTGAGAAGTTCATTGTGTGCACCCTGTTCGACCAGTCGCCCGTGTTCAAGTACTAGAATTCGGTCACTATCTCGAACTGCAGAAAGGCGATGTGCGATCACGATCACGGTACGGTTCGCGCAGATAGCCGCCATATTGTTGTGAATCATGCGCTCGGATTCATAATCGAGCGCGCTAGTCGCCTCATCGAAAATCAGGATACGTGGGTCACGCATCAGCGCTCGTGCGATAGCGATGCGTTGCTTTTGACCGCCGGACAAGCCGGTGCCATGCTCGCCGATCAGAGTCTCGTAGCCCTCTGAAAGCTCAGTGATAAAGCCGTGCGCTCCGGCCAATCGCGCCATTTGTATGACCTTGTCCAAAGGCGCGCCCGGATCGGCAAGTGCGATGTTCTGTCGTATCGTTCCTCTGAACAATTGACTTTCTTGCGGGACGACGCCAATTTGGCGACGTAGTGAGGCCGGATCAGCGAGTGCGATATCGATACCATCGATCAGCACGCGACCACGCTGTACTGTGTGCAGTCGCTGTAGGAGCATGCTGAGCGTACTTTTGCCAGATCCGGAGCGACCGACAATACCAATTCTTTCGCCCGGACGAATCATCAGATGAATGTTCGACAAGATATCTCTGCCATCTGCTCGGTACCGGAAGAACACATGATCAAACACGATGTGTCCTTTGATCGGCGGCAGCGTAGCCCCGCTGGTATTAGCCTCGGTCTCAGTATTCAAAATGTCGCCAAGGCGCTCGACTGATACACCCAGCTGCTGGAAATCCGACCACATCTGTGCCAGTCGCATCACTGGTGCAGCAACGTGGCCGGCCAGCATATTGAAGGCGATTAACTGACCCACACTCATCTCACCGCCAATGACCAGGCGTGCCCCTAGCCACATGGTGCCCACTGTTACCAGCTTGCCGACCAGCGAGACCGAGTTACCCGCCCAGTTGCCGATCATCGCTGCACGGAATGCCGCTTTTACATACGCAGCGAGTTGTTGCTCCCATTTATTGCACCAACGTGGCTCGACTGCCATGGCCTTGACGGTACCAATCGCTGTCACCGTCTCCACTAGAAATGCTTGGTTCTCGGCGCCGTGCTTGAACTGATCATCTAGTCGCTTGCGCAGGATTGGGGTGGCAATGATAGAGAGCAGCAAATAACAGGGTAGGGAAAGCACAACGAGCAGGGTGAGTACAGGGCTGTAGAGCAGCATCACACCGATGAAGATCAGCGAAAACGCCAGATCAAGTACCAAGGTGATTCCGTTACCGGTCAAGAATTGGCGGATTTTTTCCAGCTCACGTACACGCGCCACTGCATCACCAGCGCGTCTTGCCTGAAACCATGGCAAGGGTAGTGCCAGCAGATGCCGAAATAGCCGGGCGCCTAGCTCAACATCGATTCGGCTACAGGTATGCGTGTGTACGTAGCTACGCAAGCCATTCAACAATATCTCAAACACGCTGACCACGAGCAAGCCAATTGCGATCACATCTAGGGTGCTGAAGCCTCGATGTACCAGAACCTTATCCATCACCACCTGAAAAAACAGTGGCGTGACCAAAGCAAATAGCTGTAGCACGATGGATACCATCAGCACCTCAAGCAGTAGCTTGCGGTACTTCACTATGGCTGGAATAAACCAGCTGAAATCGAATCGTGCAAGCTCACCTGCCAGCGATGCTCTGGAGGTGAGCAGGATCAACTCGCCTGGCCAGCTTTCTGAAAACGCCTCTATCGTCACCCAGACCGGCTGCGATGATGTGGGGCGGTGGATTAGTAGACGGGTTCCTGTGTCAGTAGTATCCACCCGACCGATGATGCCGAAATCACCGGACGCTTCTATAAAAATTGCGGGCGTCGCGACTTTCTCTAAGCGCTCAGGCTTGACTCGGCGCTGCTCTGCGACCAGACCCAGATGGCGAGCAGCATGCAGGATGGCATACGCTGAAAACCCTGCTTCTGACTCTCCGAACTCATGTAACAACTGTGCCGCATCAGCTGCGATCCCGTGTGTACGAGCGATCGTGACTAGACAGATCAGGCCAGACGGCAGAGGTGTGGTCTCATCGCCGCCGATGGCCTGTTCAGTAGTCGAAGCAGTAGTTTTACGCATCGGAGGCTTCATTGGCAGAGAAATTAATTACAAACATCGCTAGTAATGTCTCTCAGCGCATGATTACCTGCAGCATTGGGCTGTCCGATCTCATGTTGGTGCTCAGCTGACTCATATCACTGACCAGTGACGCCGCCGATATCTGGCTGCTGTCGCTGAAGCGGAACCAGTCGATGCCTCTATCAGTGTTGACACTGCCGTCGAATGTAAAGTAGTTCTTTACGGTCACGCTGCCCTGAGATTTTTTGAAGCCTACGAGCAGATCGAGGCTCCGGTAGCTCAAAGATATTGCATCGACGTTAGCAACATCATTGAATTCCAGCGTATCGATGCCGCCAATGTCAGTCACGGTCTTATTTCCACTTGCGCTGGATACCTGATACACGTCATCGCCAATGCCACCGAACAGCATGTCATCTGCTGTTCCTCCATTAATCGTGTCGTTGCCGGAATCACCGAACAACCGATCATTGCCGCTGTTGCCGTAAATGGCATCGTCGCCTAGATCACCATGGATAGTAGAGCCCCACCCTGATGCCCATATCAAGTCATCCTTGGGGCTTCCTGTGAAATTTAGATGGTTCCAATCCAGAGAGCCGTTAAAGGCAATGTCCTTGTCCGTTAACTCGGTCCACACTTCGCCTGTGGCGAACTGAATCGCCGAGATAAGGCCATCGCTCCAAGACGGCGGCCTCTGGCCGCCTTCATCTGAAATGCTGATTCGGCTCATCGAGCCCCTGTCAGTGATAGACATGTCGTTCAGATTCCGGCTGATTAGTACATCCGACGGGCGTATGCCTTCCCCAAACCGGATCACATTGTGATCCGAGGATGACTTGACCTCGGCGATCTCATCCCAGCCCCAATACGAATTGAACACGTAGGTATCGCTCCCAGCTCCACCAGCAATGTAGTCATCCCCACCGCCGCCGTTGAGCGTATCGTTACCATCGCCAGAAAAAATCTGATCGTTGCCGCTGCTCGTGGTAATTGAATTATTTCCTTCGCCGGCATCAATTTCGTAATCAAACGCCTCATCTATTGTCAGGATGTCGTCACCGGAGCCAAGCCCTATACCGAAGGGAATACGCATCTCACGTAATCCATCCCTGATGGTTCCATCGCTGAACTCGATTGCAGATATCGCATCGTTGTCCGGATGTTTGTAATAGTCCCGGATCATCACGATGCTTTGATCGGCGATTGCATCTGATTGTCCATTGTCATATAGGACGACATACAGCGAATCGCGATCCCTGAACAGCCAGGTATTCCATCGGGATACGCTTGTGCCAAAACGTATCGTGTTTATACCCTCGTTTACACCACCCTGATCGATGATGGTGTCCTGACCGAAACCACGCTCAAATACATAAACATCATTGCCACTGCCGCCAATCAGTATGTCGTTCCCGGCGCCACCGTTGAGTACATCATTGCCACCTTCGCCCCAGAGATATTCGTCGGAACCGGAGCCGATGAGCTTGTCATTTCCTTCGGTGCCAAATCGCGCAGCAGCCATTGCAACTATGGTGCTGGTAGTAAGTCCGCCTAGATCAGTTGCGGCGATCTTCAGCGAGACGGGGGTACGTAACTGGTTATCGTCCGGTTTTCCGCTAAGGACGGCATTGGCTGCATCAAAGCTCATCCACGAAGGTAGGTCGGAACCATCCGCCAGCGAAACGCGATACAGCAGCGCGTCGTCCTTGTTTGGATCGACAAAAAGTGTCGCCGGAATCCGGAAGGCGTTTTCATTACCCGTTATCCACCCGATGGTTTCGAGCGGCTGGCTTACCACCGGCGCACGGTTGGTTTCCGTCGTGACCAGCGTGAACGAAACCGTACTACTGGCGCCTTGATGGTCGGTAGCGATCAGCGAGAGCTGCAGCTTCCCTGCATCAGTCTGACCCGGCGTGCCTTCGAACAGCAGGCGCTCCGTATCCCAGTGCAGCCATGCGGGCAGTGCAGAGCCATCGGTTATGCGCGCATCGATTCGTACGGGGTCATTGGTATCAGCATCGATAAAGAAATTCGGTGCGATTTCCAGCCTAAACGGCTGACCTTCATCGGCAAACTGCGTTGGCATATACCCGTACACCAGCGGCGCACGGTTACCCTGCTGCGGCGCATTGGCGAGTTGCTGTAACAAATCGCTGAACTGATCGCTACCCAGCAGGGATACTTGCTGCATGGTGGGGTCGGGCGACGCAGGATTCAGTCGATCCGGATGATCCAGACCTAGCCAGACATCGGCTGTTTGCAA
>Ga0209358_10003927_pt1 | contig 10814 bp, 10 predicted proteins | sample LauGreFa1BDMLBSN_2_FD_187574 | JGI IMG/M metagenome (GOLD analysis project Ga0209358, IMG submission 187574) | Freshwater lake microbial communities from Lake Michigan, USA - Fa13.BD.MLB.SN (SPAdes) (version 2) | ecosystem: Environmental > Aquatic > Freshwater > Lake | place: Lake Michigan, USA...
AATGTACGCCACATGTCTTCAAAGGCTGCGGCAGGCATTTCAGGATGACGAACAATGTTGTGGCTTGAACCCACTAATTCTTCACGTGTAAAACCACTAATTTCCACAAATGCATCATTAGCAAACGTGATAATGCCTTTTAAATCTGTGCGTGTCACAAGAATGGTATTGGGTTTCATCACGACTTCATTATTCGTGATTGGCATGTTGATTTTCATTGTGACATCGTCCAGTAAAAATGTGTATATTAAAAAGTTAGTAGTCGTTTTGTTCTAATGTTTCCAATAGTAATAATTTATCTACATCAAGTAGCATTACCATGCGCTCATTTACCGACACTAAACCGTTAATGAATTCGTTGCTGACTTTTGTGCCGAAATCAGGAGCACTTTGAATATCGGTTCGTTCAATGCTAATTACATCAGAAACAGAATCAACCACAACGCCCATAATACGTGTATGACTTCCACTACCCGTCTGCAACACTACCACCACCGTAAGAGGGGTATATTCGGGTTTACTTAAGCTAAATCGTTCGCGTAAATCAATAATGGGAACAATTGCTCCTCGCAAATTCACCACGCCTTTTTCATAAAAAGGCACGTTTGGGACGCGTGAAACAGGCTCCCAGCTGCGGATTTCTTGTACACGTAAAATATCCACACCGTATTCTTCTTTACCTAAAACAAAACTCAAATACTGAATGATAGTTGATGTATCTGAACTTTTTTTTGCGCTATTTTCATCTTCAAGCGCGTCTATTTCGTTTTCGTTTTCGTTTTTTTCTGACATAACGATTGATCTTATAAATTGAGTTTTAGGAAAATTAGCAAACCGATAACCGGACTAAACCTGGTACGTCAAGAATTAACGCCACGGACCCGTCTCCTAAAATAGTGGCGCCAGACACGCCTTCCACTCGTCGATAATTGGCTTCGAGTGATTTAATTACCACTTGTTGTTGTCCGAGTAACTCATCGACTAAGAAACCACACAATGCGCCTTGTCCTTCAACCACGACAATCACACCTTCATTAGGTTTGGTTGCAGCGCCAGTTTTGACGTTGAATATCTCACGCATTCGAATAATGGGTAAATATTCATTTCGTAATTTAAAGGTTTCGCCTTTACCCGCCACTTTATTGAGCATTTTTTCAGTAATATTGATCGATTCAATAATCGATACTAAAGGCACAATATACGTTTCATCACCCACTGCAACGGATTGCCCATCTAAAATCGCCAGTGTTAAAGGCAAATGAATCGCAATCGTTGAGCCTTTTCCTAATTCGGAAATAATATCGATGTTGCCACCAAGCGATTGGATGTTTCGACGCACTACGTCCATTCCAACACCGCGTCCCGAAATATCACTTAATTGCTCAGCGGTAGAAAAACCAGGCATGAAAATCAATTCGAGTATCTGTTTATCGGTCATAATCGCCGATTCTTCAACTAATCCTTTCTCAATAGCTTTGGCGAGTAGTTTAGATTTGTCCATACCGCGACCATCATCGATAATCTCAATGACGATATGGCCGCCACGATGATAGGCTTTAAGCTCAATGGTGCCAGTTTCAGGCTTACCGGCGGCAATACGTTCAGCTGGCATTTCAATGCCATGATCTAAACTGTTGCGAATCAAATGCACGAGTGGATCGTTAATTAATTCAACGACTGCTTTATCCACTTCGGTATTTTCACCGACCAGTTTGAGGGTAATTTTTTTATTTAATTTTGTGCTGATATCGTGCACTAGTCGCGGAAAACGACTAAATACAAAGCTAATGGGCAACATTCGAATATTCATGACGCTTTGTTGCAAATCGCGTGTATGGCGCTCAAGTTGCGCTAAGCCGCGTTTGAGTTGCCCGACTTTATCCATAGTGAAATTTTCACCAATAAGCCCTAGCATGGATTGAGTAATAACTACTTCACCCACCATATTGATAAGTGTGTCGATTTTGTCCGTATCAACGCGAATAGAACTGGATGCTTTAGGAGCATTTTTTGCTGAATCAGATTCTGAAGATGCTTTTTTGACAACCGTTGTAGGTGGTGGCACTATAACAGGCGCAATCACTTCTTTTGTTTCGACGACAGCTGGTGTCGAAGCAGATAATGGCGTTGCGACTTTAGGTTTCTTTTTCTTTTTGGGTTTTGCTAAGGGAGAAAGTTCGAGTTCACAATCTTCTTCAACCCAGCTAAAAATTTCACGCACCGTACTTTCCGATGCATCGCTCACCAATACCAAATCCCATGAAATATTACATTCTTCAGGGTCGAGTTCATTGAAATCCGGCACATCTTGTATGTTTACATTGGTGGTTAATTGACCCAGTGCGCTGAGTTCGCGAAATAGGCGAACAGGATCATTTCCCGTTTTAAGTAAATTGAGATAAGGGCAGAAAGATATTTTCCAGCCTTGTTCTTCTTCAATTTCAGGTTCCTCGTCTTCTTCCTGTGATTGAATAGGTGAGGGTGCTGTGTTTATAGCAGGTGTTGCAACGACATTTGGCTGAGTATTCGCGCTACTTTCGCCATTTAACTCTGTTTCTAAAGCAGATTGATGCACAGCGACACTTTCTGCGTTAACATCTTCTTCATTTTGAATGGATGTTAACATTTCACGCAAGCAATCAACTGAACCTAAAAGTACATCAACGGCTTGTTTTGTGACTTGACGGCGACCATCACGCATTTCATCAAGTAGCGTTTCCATGATGTGCGTGTATTCTGCCACGACTGTAAACCCAAACGTACCGCTTCCGCCCTTAATAGAATGGGCTGCTCTGAAGATGGTATTGATAGCCTCAGGGTCAATGTCACCAATATCTAGCGACAATAACCCCGATTCCATCGCTTCTAAGCCTTCGAAACATTCTTCAAAGAAGACCTGATGAAATTGTGACATATCGATAGACATAATTTTACCTGTTGTGTGTGCCTAAATTGTACTAGTTAAGGTTGAAAATCAACCATGGCTAAAGTTGACACTGTGCTTATGACAGTGTTGAATTAAGAACTTGTACGCTTAAGATAGGTCTATCTTAAGCGTTTTACCTGTTTTGTTACATTCTTTATTATTCGAATGTGCAAATAATTGAAGGGTTATACGATGATTTCTTGCAATCTTGCGCCATGTGCAGCGGCAGCAGCGTCATCAAGTGTTCCTTTATCTTGCAATGTCGTAATCATGGTACGAACATAGGCAACAGATTCAAGCATCGCTTCAATATTTGCAGTATTTGTTTCTTTGAGTTTATCAAGCATTTGACCTAATAAAACTTCCATTATCTTTGCGTAATCTGATACGGTCGTAAATTCAAACATAGCGCAATCCCCTTTAATGGTATGGGCGCCGCGTTTAATTGTTGCCATTTTTTCTTCATCAAAAGCATTTAAATCAATACTTTCTAAATCCGTTTTCATTGCGTCTAAATAGCCAAGACATTCTTCAAAGAGTTCAGCGTGAAACTGTGTCATATCAACGGACATGGTCTTTTCCTTATGGTTAAGTAAATTAAACTGCGTAGGGTGGTTGAGTCTTCTAATCTAACACTTTTAAGAGCGTTTTCAAAAGTTGATCGGGATTAAATGGTTTAACCATCCAACCTGTTGCCCCAGCAGCTCTACCTTCCTGCTTTTTTTCGACGCTCGATTCTGTCGTTAAAAGTAGCATTGGCACATATTTATACTGCGATAATTGCCGAAGATCACGTATTAACGTAATGCCATCTTTGTTTGGCATATTGACATCAGTTACGATGCAATCAAACGTATGTGCCATAGCTTTTTCGAGAGCCTCTACACCATCTTCAGCTTCTTGAACTTCGTAACCAGCTGTTTTTAATGTAAATGACACCATTTTTCTCATTGAAGCTGAATCATCAACCGCAAGAATGCTTACCATTATTTTCTCCTGAGTAATTAAAAATGCTGTGTAAATATTACAGTATCTTTGATTACCTTGTTAAGCATTACTGCTATTTTGTTTCGCATTGACGATAGAGATGTCTTTATACAAATTAAATAGCAGACTATGTTTAACCAACTGATTGTTATAAATACTTAAATAAACTCATGCCTTGAACTTTAGCAAACGACTGTTGAGCCGCTTGAAGAGAAGTTTGTTGTGAATTGAGTTTAGTAATGGCATCGGCCATATCTAAATCAGCTACATTTGAAAGTGCTGTTTTAGTATTGATGATGAAGTCATCATTCGTTGCTTTTTGACGATCAAGTGCATTTTGACGTGCACCAATGCTTGCGTGGACTGTTGTCACACGTACTAACGCATCATCAATTTGTTTGAGCGTTTCTAATGTGGGCTTATCTGCTTTTAATTCAGCGGTGAATTTTTTAATAGCGTCAAAAACGGATGTGCCGTCTTGCGTTGAACCAAAAACAGCAGGGCCTGTATCGCCATCGGTAATGGTACGAGATATGCCAACTTGAATGGCACGTTGCTTAAATGATCCCGCATAAGTAAAAGAAGGGGCAGGCGTGTCAGTTTCAGGTGCGTTAGGATCAGCAACTACTTTGCTATAGGGCATTGTTGTTGATTTGGTACCTGCAAAGATATATTCACCGTTTGCGTTACGTGTGTTAGCTAAGCTTAAAAGATGGTCGCTTAACTGATCAAACTCTGAAGCTATCGCATTACGTGATATCGTTGAATTACCAGAATCACTCACTCCTTGCAAACCCAGTTCTTGCAAGCGTTGAATGGTGTCTGTCGCGTTTGTCAGTGCTGTTTCTTCAAGGCCAAGACGTTGATTTGCCGCTGCAATATTTTCTTGATACTGTGTGGTCAGTGCAATCGATTCTTTAAATCCAAGCGAATATGCCGCCGCAGAAGGATTTTCAGATGGTGTTAAATATTTTTGACCCGATGAAATTTTCGCTTGCGTATTGGTTAATTGCGCTTGCTGATTGGCCATCGAGTTAATATTAAATTGTTGCGGATAGGCGGTTGAAATACGCATGATAGTCTCCTAAATTTATCTAATTGCGCCGAGTAAGCTATCAAAAAGTGAACGCGAAATCGCGATAACTTGTGATGAGGCTTGATACGCATTTTGAAATTTAATTAAATTTGCGGCTTCTTCGTCAAGGTTAACCCCTGCAAAACTGGCTCGCGCTTCGATTGCTTGATTATTGAGTGCTTTTTGGGCAGATAAACTCACATTTGCCGCATTCGTGGATGAGCCAACTTTTGCTACGAGTGTTTGATACGTTTGTGCCAGCGTATTGCCACCAAACAATATCCCTTGGTTTTCTAAACCAGCCAGCGCAAGTGCGTTAGTGTTATCGCCTACATCGCCACTTGTGGATGCGGCAGCAATGGCTCTAGGATCCGTAATGACCGCATTGATATTTCTTGCTGCTAAGTACGTTGGGCGAATAATGAAGCTTGATGTGCCAGCGGGAGGGGCAACTTGAGTAATATTTATCCCATCAACGGTAGTTGGCAGACCACCTGTAGGTAGCATAACTTTGGTATTATCATTTAATCTTGTTAGGGTATAAGAGCCAGCAGCATAATCTAAACGGTAATCACTGGCTTGCATTTGATTAAGTGTCGCTGAATCAAAAGTGGCTTTAATGTAACCACCCGCATTACCAATACTTGAAAATACAGGAATTTGTTCTGGTTCAAAGGTAAACATCGCTTTGCCCGTAGCGCCGTTTAAGTCAACCCCTTGCGTATGAATATCATTGAATGCTTGACCGATGCCCGCTGCAACAAGACCGAGTTGCTGTTGCGCTGGATCTAGTACTTGATCACGGAACTTAATGGATCCAGCAAGTGCACCACTTGAAAATTGGCTACTCACGTCATAACCATTCATTAAAACGGTTTTTTGCATGATGTCGGTAGTTGAATTCGTCAATTCTAATTTTGAGCGTGCATCACCAGAAATCAACGCTTGACCTTGGCCGATAAAAACATCGATTGAACCATCTGGACGAGCAAGCGTTGCAACATCAATGTGTTCAGCTAATTGTGCTAGTAAAGAATCACGTTGATCGAGTAATTCGTTAGGTGCTTGTGTGCCGCCACCACTGGTTAAAGTAGCAATTTTAACGTTCAGGTCAGCAATGTTTTGTGTGAAACTATTGATTTTATCGACAGATTCCTGCATTTTTGCGTTGTTTTGTGCACGAAATGTATCTAAACGTGATGAAACAATATTGAACTGTGTAGATAATGTTTTTGCCTCACTGACCATCACTTGACGTGCGGGAATTGAGGTGGGATCGCTCGATACGCCGTTTACAGAATTGAAAAATGATTTAATTGCGTTAGACATGCCCGATTCTGGATTGGCTAACAGGTTATCCACTTGCGCTGTCATTGCTTGAAATGCATTTGCATCACCTAGCGAAGACGCAGACGAGCGAATATTGCTATTAATAAATTGGTCGTAATTGCGAGTAATACTGGTGACGTCAACACCATTGCCAACAAAGTTTCCTGCACTATAGGAAGAGGGATTCGTTGTTAAGTTGGTATCTTGGCGGCTGTAACCCTCTGTATTTACGTTAGCAACGTTGTTGCTTGTTGTTTGCATTGACCGTTGGAAGGCCATCAAACCTGTTAACGCTGTACCTAAAATTCCACTGGACATGGGAATAACCTATTTTAAAGTGTTTGATAATTAAGCGATGTTTACTTCACCGCTAGCGCTGTGTTTTCGGCAAATAAATTCAAAGCATTACTTTGGTATATATGCATCACTTTATCCGCGTAACTCGGATCGGTTGCATAACCGGCTCGTTGCAATTCACGCATATACTGACCTGTATTGTTCACTTTTGTTAATGCAGTTTCGTAACGTGGATTATCTCGAATAAAGTTGACATAATCGTTAAAGCTTTCTTGGAAAGAGGTGTAGGCTCTAAAGCCTGAACTCACTCTTCTTGCAATGCCTTGGTCAAATTCAAGTGTAGACACCTGAGATTGTTTTCCTCGCCATGAGCGATCGGCTTTAATGTTAAACAAGTTATAACTACTTGTTCCATCGGCATTTTTAATCACCGAGTTACCCCAGCCGCTTTCTAATGCAGCCTGCGCTAGTAAGGCATTAGGATCAATACCTAATGATTTTGCCGCTTGCTGTGCAAAGGGTTGAAGTTGTTTAACAAAGTCAACTGCGGAACTTATCGGCACGCCGTGTCTATTCTTAAATGCCATTTCGTCATTGCCATCGAATTCACTGTTATTAAACAAGAATCCATTGGGCATTTTTACAGACGTCACAGGGTTGTTTAAATAGGCTTCTAGGCTTTGTGGATTTGGATTTGCTGGTTTGGGTGTCAGTTGCTTGACAATTAAATCTGCGAGTCCCACGCCCGGTTTACCTGCTAAATGTACAGACAATTGTTGATCGTACATTTGATTGTAAGTATCACTTTGGTCACTCTCAAAAGCACCTTCTGCGAGTTTCGCTGAGCGCATGCTTTTTAAAATGTTATTCAAAAATAACGCTTCAAATTGTTTAGCAACTTGCTTTAATGCTTCAGGTGAGTGATCTTTGGATTCTTTTTTGAGCTTGGTAAATTCGCTAAAATCGTAAGCATTTGATTGTGCACTTGCGTTTAGCGTTGACGTGTTATTTAACATAGCCTTATCTCATCACTTTAAAATAATGATTTAAATAATAATTAATTCTGCGTGCAGAGCGCCAGCGGTTTTCAATGCTTCTAATATAGCCACTAAATCGCTTGGAGCCGCGCCGACTTGATTGACTGCATTAACAAGGTCATCAAGTGATACACCGCCTTTGAAGGCAAACATACGGTTTTTCTCTTCTTTTACGCTGACGTTTGAATTGGGTGTTGCTGCAGTTTGTCCATTGGATAGCGCGTTTGGCTGACTCACATTGATATTTTCATCAATGGTAACTACGAGACTACCATGCGACACGGCTGCAGGGGATACACGCACTTTATTACTGATAACAACTGTCCCCGTTCTTGAGTTAACAATGACGCGAGCAGGTGCTTCATCCATATCGACATTGAGATTTTCAACTACCGAAGCAAAAGAGACTTTTTGTCCTAAATCGCTCGGTGAGTTAACGCGCACAGAGGTGGAATCAATGGCTCTTGCTGTGTTTGTTCCAAGTAATTTATTGATAGACTCCGCCATGCGAGTGGCTGTTGTGAAATCAGAGCGATTTAAATTAAAAACCAGCGAATCACCATCAGAAAAAGGCGTTGGTACGGTGCGTTCAACTAACGCGCCATTGGAAATACGCCCCGCGCTTGGGTTATTGATGGTAATGTTGGATCCGTCTTTGCCGGTAGCTGCCATGCCGCCCACTACTAGATTGCCTTGTGCAATCGCATAGACTTCACCATCAGCCCCTTTCAGCGGCGTCATGAGAAGTGCGCCACCGCGTAGACTTTTGGCGTCACCAATAGAGGCAACCGTGACATCAATAGCCATGCCAGGTTTGGCAAAAGCGGGCAATTCAGCTTGCACAGCAACAGTTGCAATGTTTTTGGCTTTTAATTGCAGCATGTCTTGTTGAGAGAGTGTAATGCCATATCGTTTCAACATATTGGTTATACTTTGTCTTGATGTGGGTGAACTTGTACTACTATCACCTGATTTATCAAGGCCGACAACCAAACCGAAACCGACCAATTGGTTGGTCCGAATACCTTCAATTGAAGCAATATCTTTAATACGTTCAGCTAGTACAGGGTTTGAAAAAGCCGTAAGCATTAGCATCAAAATCAAAGAGTAATTTCGCAGATTCATGTTATTGCTCATGTATTTAAAGAGGGAACCAAGGGCTATTAAATACACGTGACAGCCAGCCATGCGTATTCGCGTCATTCATTGAGCCTTCACCGGTGTACATAAAGGTCGCATCAGCAATTTTTTCTGAATCAATAATATTGGTTGGTTTAATGTCAATAGGGCGAACAATACCTGATAAACGAATAAATTCATCACCTTGATTTAATGTGACCCGTTTTTCACCCCGGATTTTTAAATTTCCATTGGGTAGCAACTCCACCACCGTCACTGAAATTAAGCCGCTCAATTGGTTGTTTTGTAAAACATCACCTTGCCCTTCAAATTCCTTTTCAGATAACATACTCGTTTTCATATCACCACCAAGCAAAAGTGCCCCTAATCCAAACAGTGTCGGCAGACTTGCTGAAATGGTGTCTTTTTTACTGTCTCTGTTTTGTGCTCTTTTAATGGAGTTAGTTCTTTCTAGTAAATTAACCGTCAAAATATCACCTACACGTCTCGCAGTATGATCTTCAAATAATCTATTGTCGTAGCCGGCCATATAAATGCCCCCAGAGCTTTGAGCAGGGGGGCGTAAATCAGCAGGCGCAACGGGTGAGAATGACGGCTCACGTTTTGGTAAAGGTGCGCTACACGCTGCTAAAAGTAGCGGCATAAGGACAATAAAACGCAGTTTACGTGTCATCATTTTAATCACTTTTTAGAGATTTTGTGTGGCATAAGACAGCATTTGATCTGTCGTTGAAATTGCTTTTGAGTTCATTTCATAAGCGCGTTGGGTTTCGATCATCCCCACCAATTCTTCCACTACATTAACGTTTGATGTTTCAAGTGAGTTTTGCACAATAGCCCCAAACTCTTGCTGTCCGGGTGTGCCAATCACTGGCGGACCACTTGCACCGGATTCACGGTATAAGTTCTCACCAATTGGTTCAAGACCTGCAAGATTGATAAAGTTTGCTGTTTGAATTTGTCCCACATTTGATGGTTGCGGATTGTTTGGTTGTAAAACAGAAACCGTACCATCAGTACCAATAGTGATACTCAGTGCGTCTTGCGGAATGGTCATTGAGGGTGTCAATGGTAAGCCGTTTGCGTTTACAATTTGACCATTCAAATCCAATTTTAACTGACCGTCACGAGTATAGGTAATCGAGCCGTCAGGCATGGTGACTTGCAAGAAACCACGACCATTAATCGCGATATCCATTTGATTGCCCGTTTGCTCCACGTTACCTTGTGTGTGCAATTTTTCAGTTGCCATCGTTTTGACACCTGTACCTAATTGCATACCTGTTGGCAACTGACTAGTTTGTGACGTTTGCGCACCGACTTGACGCATATTTTGATACATCAAATCTTGAAAAACAGCACGATCTTTCTTAAAGCCGGTCGTGTTGACGTTTGCCAAGTTGTTTGAAATAACTGCCATTCGAGTTTGCTGCGCATCTAAGCCTGTCTTTGCAACCCATAATGAACGTTCTGTCATGATTTTCCCCTAAAGTAATCGTTGTTGTGTGTATAGATAAAAGCAGTTTTTATGCCAATTACATTTGTAATAATTTGGCGCTAGCCGCTGCATTTTCTTTGGCGTTTTTCATGATGTTGGTTTGCATTTCAAAATTACGTGCTAACTCAATCATATCCACCATCGCACCAACGGCGCTTACGTTACTTCCTTCGATCGAACCTTGTATAATTTGAACTGACGCATTATCTGCAGGCACACTTCCGTCTTTGATGTAAATTAAACCGTCATTGCCTTTCTCGATATTTTTCAAATCGGGTTTGACTAATTTAATTTTATCAACGGTGAGCATAGTCGCCGCGTTTTCAGCACCAAAGGGGACAATACTAATACTTCCGTTACTGCTAATGGTAAGCTGCTCAGCAGGTGGAATCTTAATTGCCCCATTTTGACCCATTACGACAAGCCCAGAACTTGTTTGTAGTTGACCATCAGGTGTCATTTTTAAGTCGCCAGCGCGGGTGTAAGCTTCTTTGCCTTTACTGTCTTTCACAGCAAAAAAGCCTT
>Ga0209358_10003931_pt1 | contig 10811 bp, 5 predicted proteins | sample LauGreFa1BDMLBSN_2_FD_187574 | JGI IMG/M metagenome (GOLD analysis project Ga0209358, IMG submission 187574) | Freshwater lake microbial communities from Lake Michigan, USA - Fa13.BD.MLB.SN (SPAdes) (version 2) | ecosystem: Environmental > Aquatic > Freshwater > Lake | place: Lake Michigan, USA...
TAAAATATTCGTCCTCATCGTTTTGTGTTAAAACAATGGTTGGCACATGTAACGTTTTTTGCAATTGAGAAGCCGCAATACCAATCACCCCTTTTTTCCAATTGGGATGATGTACCACAGTTGTGAATTTATTTTCGTGTTCGTTGTTGCTTAAAGCAATAGCTAAAGCCTCTTTAACCACAGTTTCCTCCTCTAATTTTCGGAATGAATTATCCTCTTCGATATCTTTAACCAACTCTTTTAAATCCTCCAAAGGCAAAGGATTGGTAAACAATTCCACCACTTTTAAAGCATCGTCCATTCGTCCGGCTGCATTTATTCGCGGACCAATCGTAAAACCAATATCTTGCATTTTAAATGGCGCTTGTAATTTACAGGCTTCCACCAATAATTTTAGTCCGTGGTTATACTCCAAACCCATTTGTTGCAAACCCAAAGCCGATAAACACCTGTTTTCATCAACTACCGGAACCATATCAGCCCCAATACTTAAAGCTAAAAGAGGTAAATCGGGCTTAACCATATCCATATTTCCGATATTATTTTGGATTAAAGCCTGAATTAATTTAAAACCAACCCCACAACCCGATAATTCCTTAAACGGATAAGTGCAATTAGCTTGTTTAGGATTTAAAACAATGGCATTAGGCAAGTTTTCGCCCGGTAAATGGTGATCACAAATAATAAAATCTATCCCATTTTTTTGTAAAACATCCGCTTGTTCCAAAGCAGTAATTCCGCAATCTAGAGCAATCATTAATTTAAAATTTTCATCCACTGCCTTTTGCACCCCCAACATCGAAACCCCATAACCCTCTTTGTATCTGCTTGGAATATAATACTCTACATTAAAATTATTACGCTTTAAAAAATTAAACAAAACCGAAACTGCCGTTGTACCATCTACATCATAATCGCCATAAATTAAAATCTTTTCGTTTCTATACTGAACTATACAATCCACAGCGGTTTGCATGTTTAGCATTAAAAAAGGCGAATTCATTAACTCTAAAGATGGCCTAAAAAAAGCTTTAGCTTGGTTAAAATTACTTACGCCCCTTTTAATTAAACTTTCGGCAATAAAAGCATTTACGTTAATTTGATTTTGTAAATCCTCCAATAAACTTAAATTGTTTACCGGCGTGTAATTCCAAATTTTACTCATTTATTTCAACCAATTTTTGGTAATCGACAAAGGCGATTTTTTTAAATCCTCCACCGTACCTTCAAACAACAAATTCCCACCATTTTCGCCACCCTCCGGACCAATTTCTATCACATAATCGGCACAAGCAATTACATCGGTATTGTGCTCAATAACCAATAAATGATTTTCCTTTAACAGCAACTCGTTAAAGGATTGCAACAACAAATTTATGTCCTCAAAATGTAAACCCGTTGTAGGTTCATCAAAAACAAACAAAGTATTATTGGCACTGTTTCCTTTAATTAAAAAATAAGCCAATTTTACCCTTTGTGCTTCGCCACCAGAGAGCGTATTAGAGGACTGCCCTAATTGCACATATCCCAAACCTACTTTTTGTAACGGAATTAATTTTTCGAGAATTTTTTCTTCAAAAGATTTCCCTCTGCCCGAATTTTTACTGCCCGAAAACAACTCTACTGCCTCCTCAATTGTTAAATTTAAAATATCGTAAATAGAATGTTCCTTGTACAAAACATCTAAAATTTCCTTTTGATATTTTTTTCCGCCACATTCTTCACATTTTATTTTAATATCCGCCATAAACTGCATTTCCACAGTAATTTCTCCTTCTCCCGCACATTTTTCACATCTTCCTCCGGGAACATTTAACGAAAAATGTTTCGCCTCATAATTTCTTATTTTGGATAAGGGTAAAGAGGCAAACAAAGCTCTAATATCATCAAAAGCCTTTACATAAGTAACCGGATTACTCCTAGAGCTTCGCCCAATTGGATTTTGATCCACATACTCGATATTTTTAATCAAATTTAAACTACCTCGTAACCTTTCCGAGGGCGAATTATTGATTAACAACCTCAACTCAGGAATTAATTCTTCCAAAATCAATGTTGATTTCCCCGAACCACTTACCCCACAAACTACTGTAAAACTGTACAATGGAAAACTTACTTCATCTATTTTTAAATTGTTTTTGTACGATTTTTTTAAATGAATTTTATAGCCATTACCGTAGGTTTTTATAGGGCTACGCGATACTTTTTTAGCCCCAGATAAATATTGCGCTGTTAAAGTATTTTGTTGCAACATCACATTTTTGGAGCCCTGATACACTACTTCTCCTCCTAACCTACCCGCTTTAGGCCCAATATCAATCACATAACCTGCACTTTTTATAATTTCTTCGTCGTGCTCCACCACAATAACCGTATTTCCTGCCTGATTTAACAAACGAATAACTTCGATTAAATTTTGGGTGTCCTTAGGATGTAAACCAATACTGGGTTCATCCAAAATATAAGTAGCGCCCATTAAATTGTTGCCCAACATTGTAGCCAAATTTACCCTTTGCGATTCTCCACCGCTTAACGTGGACGATGCACGATTAATTTGTAAATACTGCACACCCACCTTTTTTAAAATGGATAAACGATGAATAATTTCGCTTAAAATTCGTTCGGCAATTTTATGATCACGCGGATTTAAAACCAAATTTGTAAAAAACTCATAAGCCTCTGCCACCGTCATTTTATCCAACTCCCCAATGTGCTTATCTCCTACTTTAATGTATAAAACTTCTTTTTTTAGTTTTGTACCTTCGCAACTTGGACAATCTGTTTTGCCCCTAAATCGGCTAATTAAAACTCGGTTTTGAATTTTATAAATGTGGGCTTGTAAATAATTAAAATAACCATCAATACCTTCAAAATGTTTACAACCCTTCCACAATATTTTTTTTTCGGCGGCAGATAATTGATTGTAGGGTTTATGAACCGGGAAATTAACATGATGTGCATTTTTTAGTAAATCGCGTTTCCAATCGGCACCATTAGGCGAGTTCCAAGGTGCAACTGCACCATCGTACACACTTAAACTAAAATCTGGAATTACCAATTCCTCGCTAATGCCCAAAATTTTACCATAGCCCTCACAAACTGTACATGCGCCAATTGCACTATTAAAATTAAAAACATTTAAATCGGGCAATAAAAACTCAATCCCATCTTTAAATAAACTTTTAGAAAAATTTAAAGTTTCAATTCCAGTGCCTTTATAAATATCAACCGCACAATTACCTTCGCCTAATTTAAAAGCCAGTTCAACGGAATCCGACAATTGATCAATAAAATTGTCGTCCTCTTTAATCTCAAATCTATCCAAAACTAAATCAAAAACCTCCCCCTCTTTTACATCTTCCAATCGTTTAAAAACATCCCCTTGTTTTATTCTCGAAAAACCTTGCGCCATTAAATCCTCAGGCGAAAAATCTTTAATATACTGATGCTCAACATATAAAACAGCCTTACAAGCCGTAAATTGTAGTATTTTTTTTAAAACATCTTCGGTTTCATCTGGTTTAACTTCCTCGCCCGTTTCGGGATGAATAATTTTACCAATTCGCGCAAACAACAATTTAAACAACTCATACAACTCGGTACTGGTTCCTAAAGTAGAACGTGGGTTGGTGGTTTTAACTTTTTGCTCGATAGCCACTGTAGGCGAAATTCCTTTAATATAATCTACCTCAGGTTTTTCTAAACGTGCTAAAAATTGGCGCGCGTAGGACGATAAACTTTCCACATATCTGCGTTGTCCTTCGGCATATAAAGTATCAAAGGCTAAAGTAGATTTTCCAGAACCACTTACCCCTGTAATTACGGTAAAAGCATTTCGCGGAATAGCCACCGAAATATTTTTTAGGTTATGCAATCGAGCGCCAGCGATTAAAATATATTTTTCCGAACTAAGTTGAGAAATATCCATTAAGTAGTATAAATTGAAAGCTCTAAATTACAGTTTTTTATTGCAAGTAAATTGTTATAAAGTTATAATATTTGATTATTATTTAAACTTTATAAAGTTTAAAAACATTGAAAATTATAATGATTTTTGAAAATTTGTTTGAAGACATTTAATTCAAACAAAAAATTAAAATTTAAGCGGTATAAATGATATGAATAAAAAGCAAAAATTGGAAATAAGTATTTAAAACTTATAAAAATATTCGTTTCACAATCTAAAAATGATAAAAATACAGCTCAACTTCAAAATTTTAATTTTAAGTATCCTGAATTAATTTACGCATGGAAGCTTTTTCGTTAAACATTTTTTCTTTTTCGTTCACTAATTTCTCCACAAAATCCAAAACCTTAACCTGCAATTTCACTTTATTTAATCTATTGATACGTGCAATTCCTCCGGGAGCACATACGTTTATTTCGATTAATTTTCCGTTTATGATATCCAATCCCACAAAATATAACCCATCTTTAATTAATTTGGGACCTATAGCCTGACAAATTAATTTTTCTTGTTTGGTTAACACATGTTTTTCTACCGTACCGCCCACGTGTACATTTGAACGCGCATCATCCGGATGCGGAATACGTTTCATTGCGCCAATTGCCTCGCCATTTAACATTAAAACACGAACATCTCCTTTTTCGGCACCGGATACATAATCTTGTAGGATTACATAATGACTCTCTTGTTTTCCATCGATGTAAAAATCCAATAAAGAATTTATGTTTTTATCTGCATTTTTTTCCAGAATTATTACCCCGCTTCCACCATGACCCACTAAAGGTTTTAAAATCATTTTATCGTTAGGCGACTCCTTTATTACTCTTTTTAAATATTCTTTATTTTTAGAAACGTGGGTGGTAGGAATAAAATCTTTAAATTCTTCGCCAAAAGCAGCTGTATAAATTTTATTACTGGCTTTACGCAAACCCTCTACACTATTTACAATTAAAGTATGGTCTTTAACCGAATCTAAAAAACTTAAAGTATTGGCTTCTAAAGGCGGATTTTGTCTGATAAAAATCACATCAAAACCATTTAAAGGCAATAATTTTTCGGTAAACGTAGCTTTTTTGTAAAACGCCTCTACACTTTTAATTTCTTTATCCGCCACATTTAATAACCTGCAAAAACTATACGCTCCACTATTCCTAACTGTTAAATTATGGGAAGAAGTTAGCGCAACCTTATGTCCGCGGATATACGATTCGTGAATTATTCTTAAAGTGGTATCGTTTTCGGGTTCCACCTCATTCCAAGGATACATTATAAAGCAAATATTCATACACTTTAAGCTAAAAATCTTTTAAAAATTCTAAGATACTATTAATTTTTAATCCACCACTAAAAATCGGCACTTTTAGGAAATCTAGGAAACGGAATAACATCTCTAATATTACTCATTCCGGTAACAAACAATAACAAACGCTCAAAACCTAAACCAAAACCGCTGTGCGGTACTGTACCAAATTTTCGGGTTTCCAAATACCACCAAATATCCTTTGAAGGAATATTAAATTTTTCAATAGCATTGGATAATTTTTGATAATCCGCCTCTCGCTCGCTACCACCAATCATTTCGCCAATCCCAGGAACCAAAACATCCATTGCGGCAACCGTTTTTCCGTCGTCGTTTTGTTTCATGTAAAACGCTTTGATGTGAGCCGGATAATTGGTAACAATTACAGGTTTTTTAAAATGTTTTTCCACCAAAAACCGTTCGTGTTCGCTTTGCAAATCCATTCCCCATTCCCCCACCAAATAATTAAATTTTTTCTTTTTGTTGGGCGAAGAATTTTTTAAGATTTCAAAAGCATCGGTATAGGTAATACGTTCAAAATTATTTTCCACTACAAAACGTAACTTATCGGTAAGTTTCATCTCCGATTTTTGATCCTGAGGTTTAGATTTTTCCTCCTCCAACAAACGCTGTTCTAAAAACAATAAATCATCATAACAATTATCCAAAGCATATTGAAATAAATATTTTAAAAAAGCTTCGGCTAAATTTTGATTATCCACAATATCATAAAAAGCCATTTCGGGTTCAATCATCCAAAACTCAGCTAAATGTCGGCTTGTATTCGAGTTTTCGGCTCTAAAAGTGGGTCCGAAGGTATAAATTTTACCCAAACCCATTGCTGCTAATTCGCCGTTTAACTGACCCGTAACGGTTAAATTCGCTTCTTTTCCAAAAAAATCTTGTTTAAAATCCACCTCCCCCAATTCGTTTAAGGGTGGATTTTTAGCTGGTAAAGTGGTAACTCTAAACATTTCCCCAGCGCCCTCGGCATCTGTTGCGGTAATTATAGGCGTATGAACATTAAAAAATCCATGCTGATTAAAAAATTGATGCACTGCGAAAGTCATTGCATGACGAATTCTAAAAACTGCCCCAAAAGTGGTAGTACGCGGACGTAAATGAGCAATTTCTCTTAAAAACTCCAAACTATGCTTTTTAGCTTGTAAAGGATATTCCTCTGGATTTGCCTCGCCCAACACTTTTAAGCTTTCTACAATTAATTCGATATCTTGCCCCTTACCCAAAGATTTTTGAATCAATCCAGTAATTTCAACCGAACATCCTGTATGAATATTTTTAGTGCTCGATTCAGGGAATTTTTCAATATCTAAAACCGCTTGTAAATTATGAATACACGAACCATCGTTTACAATTAAAAAACAACTGTTTCTAAAAAATTTAACCCAAGCCTTAACCGTTACATTTTTTCCAACAAAATCATGGGTTAACAACACTTTAATATCTGTATGATTCATTTTTATACTAGTTTAAATAAGATGAAACAAAAATAAACTAAGCATCAAAATAATTACTAAAAATCCAGTTAAAAAATTAAACAAATTGATAGTTATACCAATTGTATTTTAAAATGAGCTAAACGAATTTAAAATTTACAATGGTTAATGCTTTATACGAAACCTTTGTAAAGCAGTAAAATAAAGCTCCGAGGTTAGAATTTAACATAGGAGCTTTTTTATTTGGAAAAGGTACAATAAATGAGTATCGATTAATTAAATAATTATTTTACTCCAAATAATCTTTTTCGCGTTTTTTAAACTTGTAAATGAGTTGTGTTTGAAAATGAGTTTGATAAGAAACATCCAACTTATCGCGTCCTGTTCCTTGTTGCTCCAACCCAGGATAATTTTGAAAATGCACACTGTTTTCCCAACGCCAGTTTTTATAAGTGTACTTTAATAAAAATGCTACCGAATAACCAGCGTTATTATAAAATCGCATACCCATTGCATTGGTTACAGTGGGAATGTACACATAAATTCGGGAATCATGACTTTGGATATCAAAATAAGCCAAACGTAAATTGCATAAAACATTCTTTTTTTTCACCAAAAACTCTACATATTGCAAAAAAGAATATTCGTAATTTGCAACTTTATACGCATTTAACTCTGTTCTGCTCACCAACGAAAATTTTTCGAAATTAAAAATTTGATGCACCCTAAATTGATGATTTTTTTCTTGAACACTCATCTTGCCATATTCGCTATCTTGTTGTTTATCCATATTTGCATTTCGATAACGTAAGTATAATTTTCCTTTTGGGGTATATCTATTCAACTCTATAATTTGCTGAACTTTATAATTTTCCTTTCCCCAATTTTCCCATGATTTTGGAAAAACAGAAATTAAATTAATTATATTGTATTTCCATCCCCAATACGTTCCGGAAATTATTCCCACCAATGCTTCTTCGTTTTTAACTCCACCTAAAGCTGCAAACGAGGAGGAATAAGGCGATTGATAAGCTGCATCAAAATTATTATAAATGAGTTTAATTTTGGTATTGCTTTCTGGTAAAAAAAGTAAACTAAATTGTTTAGCAGAATTTCTCTCATGATTTACCACCCATTCACCATCTAAAACCAATTTATCGTTTAATTTTATAAATCCGTATAAAGATTGAGCTAGATAATTTTGTTTACCATCCAACATTTCTCTAAAAGTAGCCGTTTCTAAACCCCAATTGGCTTGGTTGTACTGGACGATATGAACGTGACTTTGCTGGAAAGCCGCTTGTTGTTTTTGCAACTCATTTGTGGTTCGATAATATCCTGTTGTGTAATAATTAAAGGTACTGTCCTCCCAAACACCTGCAATACTTTTAGCCGAAACTGAATTTATGAAATTAAAATTTTTATACTCAAATTGAGTTGCAACACCAGTAAATTTCCTGAATTCATCTACAGATCTGCTTACCCGTAAATTTTGCTGAATTCCACCATAATTTCCTAAAAAACTTAAAGGAATTGGAAAACTATTATTTAACAACAAACCTCGTCCAAATGCTAATTTATAATCACCAAGCAATATTTTATATTTATGCTCACTTTTGTTTTCTATTTGAAAATACGAATTTTGATAAGGCAAACTTCCATTTATTAAATATTGTTCACCCGCATCTTTTGAAGTTAAAAATCCTGCGTCAATTTTATATTTATCGTTTTCCTTTTTTATTTCTGTTCGGTGTAAATGTCGCCACCTATTGCCTAAATATCCATTTTCATAATGCTCAAAATACCCAGCTCTTTTTTCTGCCATTCCACCAAATCTACTATAATGCACCAATTCAAATTTATGTACAGTCATATTGGTATTAAAATTAATAAAATTAGCCAACCAACTTGCCAATTCAAAATTAAATCCAGGCACAACAGTTAATTCGTTTATAGAACGAATGGGTCCATATTTTTTTCGATAAGCAATGATGTAAATTGCCTGATTTTGAGTTAAAAACGGAATATTTTTTAGTTGATTAAATCCCATCGAATTAATTGGTATGGGATGATCGTAATATTCCATAATATTTTCCATAAAACTATCCGCTTCTTCGTTGCTTAACCATGGTAAATAATTATGTATTTGGGTAATATCAAATTGTAAACTATCCCTATGGCTTGCCCATAATTTAGTGCAAAACAACATCAATACAATAAATAAAAACCTCATTTTCATTTATTTATTTATTATTATACACCCATTGTAAATCAACCCCATCTGTACTGCCTAATTGTAAATGATAGGCAAAGTTTACACGCATCACAATACTTTTTTGGGCATACTGAACACCTATGCCAAAAGGTTGTTGATTGTTTTGATAATTTACATATGCCTGTAAATTAGGTGTGATTTGATATAAAAAAAACGTTTGTAAATGATATTTTTGGTGTTGAAACTGATAATTTTGAGTGATAGTAAAGGTGAATTTTTCGTCGCTGAAACTTAAAAAATTATACAAAGCATTTTCGTTCCAACTTTTTAATAAACTCCCAGTACTAAGTCCAAGAGTCCATTTAGAATTAATGGTATAACGCACACCAATTTTTGAAGCAGTTTCCCACAAAAAATCTCCATGACTGTATAACACATTTTGTTTTTGATTTTGTAAAGCAGTAAAAAAAGTAAAGCTCGAATTAAATCGAATTCCTACAAAAGAAGATAGTAAATGATTGTTATAAAACGAATTACCAAATTGTTGATACGCTCCTGAAAATTGCCAATGTTTAAAATTGTGTAAAAAAGCAATTTGTTTTTGCGCTAAATCTTTTAATCTGTAATTGCTATTGTAAGATAATTGAACCAACGACTCCTGTTTATCAAACAATCCTAAATAATTGTGATTCATATATATATTCCTGGGATGAGCCATTAAAAAAATAGTTTTTAATAAACAAAAAAATAGCAAATTATTCTTCATTTTTAATTTTAAAACAAAAGTATATTTTTATTTTTAAAATAAAAAATTATTATAAATTTAGTATTTAATTTTTTTTAAAAATAGATATTTAAAATATTTATAGATTAATTTTAAATAAAACTCAATATTAAAAACAGAAATAAATACTAGAGGTGAGCAACTTATTAGAAATAATATGGATAACTAACTTATAGAATGTATATTAATAAAAAAAATTATTTTAATCTGTCAAAGATTTTTTACAGGTATTTAAGCTTAAGAAACCCATTTTTTATATGGATATAAAAACGGAATATAAGGTTATGAAAAAATATAGAATTAAGCTAAAACAGAATTAAATATCTAAATTTATTCCAGCTCTAGATAATCTATCAGCAATAGCTAAACCTAATTCACCCTCCAAACACTGCTCAATTAGTATAACATCTACATCCAAATTATCTATTTTATACATAGTTTTATACAGGTTTTTTGCAATAATTTCTAAGTTTCCATTATCGGAAAAACTTAAGTTTATACAATCATTTAAATCAAACACATCAGGCTTAATTTGCCAAATAATTCCGATTTTTTTTTCGGAAAATTGATGTATTTTACCCCTTAAATCTTTAGTAATGTAAGTTGGTTTTTGAGGCGAATAATGTTTACTTAACATGCCTGGAGCTACTATTTTTTTATGTTCTCCTGTTAAAACTTTCACAGGTTTCTCTAAAACTTTTTCAATTTCAACCGCCGTAATAGTTCCCAATCTATAAATCACAATTTCACCGTTTTCATCCCAGCCCACTATAGTAGATTCAATACCTTTAGCACATTCTCCACCTTCTAAAACTCCGTCAATTTTATCCCCTAATTGTTGTAAAACATGGTGGGATTGAGTTGGACTAATATATCCAGATGGATTTGCACTAGGTGCAGCCAAAGGAAAATTCAACTCATTTAATAAAGCTTTTGCAATTGGATGAGACGGAAAACGAATGGCAACCGTAGTGTTTTTTGCGGAAATTTTTTCGGAAACTAAAGCCGATTTTGGTAATAAGTAACTAATTGGCCCGGGCGAAAATTTGGCATATAATTTAAAAAAATCTTCGGGAACATTTTGTACA
>Ga0209358_10003932_pt1 | contig 10807 bp, 25 predicted proteins | sample LauGreFa1BDMLBSN_2_FD_187574 | JGI IMG/M metagenome (GOLD analysis project Ga0209358, IMG submission 187574) | Freshwater lake microbial communities from Lake Michigan, USA - Fa13.BD.MLB.SN (SPAdes) (version 2) | ecosystem: Environmental > Aquatic > Freshwater > Lake | place: Lake Michigan, USA...
TTTAAGTAGAGCTGAGTGGTCAATAGTAACCAGAGCATTTGTGTAGTTACCCTGTTCATCTTTGTGAGCTTCCATATAATAATGTATAGTAGCACACATCTCATCAACAGTACACGGATCATATACTACATCTATGACATCAGTCTCGGCAGTTTGCTCATAGTACTGTACACATCTTAAGTATAGATCTTTGTCCACAGGTTCACCCTTGCTCATTAATGTATTGTAATCAGAAGCAGTATTCAGACTCAGCTTTCTAATACCATTGGTCTCATCAAGCATTTCAAACTGGAACTTAAGTACTCTAAACTTATGGTCTTTATTCTCCTCAATAATATCAGAGATTAACTGTTCCATAAATAGAGTCTTACCTGTTCCCGGTCTAGCACCAACTACGGTGATAGTTCTCCATTCCAATCCATCACAGAAGGCATCATTAAATTTGGGCCATGAACTTTTGAGTGACTTTAGCTCACCAGATCTTCTAGCCTTCATCTTAAGAAGGGCTTTTCTAAGAGCGTCTCTCTCACTCACAGGCTTCAGAGCCCGGGCACCGTTATATAATTCTGCCATAATAAAGGATTTATTCTGTAAGTCTAAGTTTCATGTCATTATATACATAATGAGAGAAACCTATTATAAATTCTATTGCTAGAAACTGCAGTACATTCATCTCAACAAGAAGTGTCTTGATAAATAACCAGGATACCAATGATCCTAATGATGCAATAAGGAATAATTTAAATCTAATCATACAATCTTTTCTTTAAAGAATACAGGTGCTTCATAGTCATCCTGTGAAATCATGTCACAATAAGTTGCTAGAGTAGAATCCCAGGTCTTATCTGTATTCTGTTTTCTAATAAAGTACTGTGAGTTTCTCATGTAGTTGTATCTATTAATAGCATACTCCTCTACATATTTCTCAGTAGCTTGAATTACTGTTTCCCATGAATAATCAAATTCTTGGAAGAACCATCTAAATGCATTTTCTAGACTCTTTACATTAACTCTTGCATAAACACCACTTGGCAATTTAGTTGCCGGGAAACATTCATTAAAAGTTTTAATATTATCTAGAAACTCATCACCCATAAGGGTTTTAGATGTTTTCTTCTTAGATTTCTTGAAGTAGCCCTCAATTTCTTGTATAAATTTAAGGCTATTACCTGACAATTCCAAATTTTCTGTCAGGTAATCACCTGATTTTAATCTAGCAACTTCAAGTGATGCATTAACAGATTTATCAGGAACAATCTTGTAGTGCATACAGTATAGCACATAAAAAGCATTAGGTGTAAGACCTGCTTTCATTAATTTATTGAATACTTCTTGCATTACCAGTGAATTGTATGGTTATATAAATGTTTAACTGTCTTCTGTACATCACTAAAGACACCCTTAGAATCCCACTTACTACCATTATAAGCAGCACTTGCAGGATGAGAAACCATAAATTTAGTACAATTTTCTCCACACATGTCTGCCCACTCTTGAGATTTTTTACCCATAAAAACATATACTAGTCCTGGATTAAAATGCTTAAGATAGTCAAAAAGATATGCTGTAAATGGTGCCCATATATCATAGTGCTGACCAATCTTACCCACTTCAGTTGTAAGAGCTGTATTAAGTAAAAGTACGCCCTGATTAGACCATCTCTTTAAATCCAGAGGTCTATCATAAAAAGGATAAAGCTTTTCTGCTTCATCCAGAATAAACCTTAATGAAGGCTGTTCTTTCTCAGATTTACTACAACTAAATGCAATACCGTCTGCTACACCTAATGTAGGATATGGGTCTTGTCCAACCATTACAACTTTTAGTTCGTCATAAGAACATTCCTCAAATGCTCTAAACACATCTTTAAGAGGAGGTGTAAATCTTTTACCAGATTCTGATAAACCATGAAGATCCCTTAGTATTTTCTCAAATTCAGAACTAAATATAAAAGATTTAAAAATTCTACCCCAACCACTAGGCTCTAGTTTATTAAATATTTTTTGTTTATACTCATCAATATCTAGTATATTACTCATAATCATGTATATTTGTTAATAATATTTAATTTATGGCAATCAAAGTAAAAGAAATTAAAGATGATGCAATTATTAACATTAAGGTTAATAAAGCATATTATTTAATGGTAAAAACCACATCTCTTTATTTATTTAAGCAAATGCCTGAAGAAAACAGAGAACAATATCTAAAAGATTCTTTAACTAAAGAATATAAAGATTTAGATGAAGTCCAAAGAAGTTTCCGTACAGTAGCTTTAATGCTAACTGAAATAGAACAATCTGCTACAGATCAAAAACTTTTTGAAGAAAAAGAAGTTTTAGAACCAGGAGATCCAGATTATAAGGCACCTACGCTAGATTAAGATTAAACTCTTTACCTATTTGTATACAAGCTTCAATAGCTAGTACTAATTCCATTTTACTACAGTCTCCAAAAGACTTACAGTATTCAGCACCACCTGCGTCATAACATAGACCAGCATGTTGCTTTATAATAGTTTTCATTTCATCAAATGTATAGCCAGATTCTTTGGCTAATTCCCTTATACACGCGTGGACTTTGGCCAACTGTGCTACAGATCCATCATCAGATGTAAGACCCATAAACACCTCAACTTGTTGTCCATCAGATAGTTTATCCAAGAAGATCTGATAATTTAATTTGGATTTATCATCAGGATAAACTAACTTACCATCACGTTTAACTAGTTTTACAGTAAACATATGCTAAATTTTTAGTATATTATTAATAGATATGGCATCAAAGAAAGGCAACCAAAACAGGAGAAATAAAGATACTGATATAATATTAGAATATCTTGAGAACTATCCTAATTCTCCATCTAAAACTCTTGCAAGAAAAATATTTTCTGAGCATCCAACTTTTAAATCCTATGAAGTAGTATACAGTAGAGTAAGATACTATAGAGGACAACAGGGTGATAGAAACAGAAGTATTCTATACACTAAACAATTCCAAAAAGAACTTAAAGTAGAATTTACTATGAAAGAAAAATTCCTACCAGAGTCTTATGCTAACAAGCGTGATACTTTTATATTCCCATCAGCATGCAACTCAGTAGGAGTCATAGGTGATGTACACATTCCCTACCAAGATAATGATGCTATAGAAGTAGCATTCACTAAGATGGAAGAAGAAAAGATAGAATCTCTCTTCATTAATGGAGACATGTTAGACTTCTATCAGCTTTCATTTCATGAGAAAGACCCAAGAATGGTTCATTTCAAACAAGAAATAGAAGCAGGTAGACAATTCCTTGAGTACTGCAGATTTAGATTTCCAGATATTCCAATTTACTTTATACCAGGTAACCATGAGAATAGATTTGAAAGATACCTTAGAGTTAAGGCATCTGAACTATTAGACATGGATGAATTCAGACTAGATGTACTACTACATGTAGCTGAATATGGTGTACAGTTTATTCCATTTAGATCTAAAGTTGTCTTTGGCGACTTCTTAATAGAGCACGGAGATAAGATTCCTGGTGCAGGTGGTGTAGTACCAGCCCGTACTGCTCTAATGAGACTAAAGACTAATTGTCTTATTAATCACTTCCATAAAACAAGTGATAGTTCACAAAGAGTTTATGGACCAGGTGAGTCTACAACTATCCGTGGATATAGCCTTGGATGCTTATGTGAACTTACCCCAGAATATTTAGAAATAAATGAATGGAATCATGGATTTGCTATTCTAAAAAGAAATGGTAACTTAGTACAAGTTAGCAATTACAAAATAGAAGGTAACCAAATAGTCTAATGTTTCTACCAATAGAATTCCAAGATCAAGATGGCCCATACTTTGAGCATCTTAATGTTACTCACATAACAAGAATATCTTTTATTAATCCAAGAAATCCTGATGCAGGAGGAAAGATTCACCTAAGAACAGGTGAAGTCTTATCTACTAAAATGCCTTTTGATCAGTTATCCCAAGCTATTGATGAAGCTTGGGAATCTGCAGCATCTCTTGTGCTAAGTACTCTCCTATCTGAAAAAGCTAAACTAATGCCTGTTGGTAACCGACACTCTGAAGAAAACTCTGAACTTCAAGAAGAGTATGAAGCTTAAAATGATCAGGCCACTCTAAATTAGTAACATACCAATTATCATTTTCAACCATATCACTGTCTACTGAACATAGAGTTAAGTTCTCAAATACTTCAAAAGTATAATAATAATAATCATATCCATTCTGACTGTCTAAGTCTTTGATTTCTACTTTGTTAAATCCAAGATTTGTTAAATCATTTTCTGTCATCTGTTAATTGTTTGGCAATCTGTTTAGCTAAATAAGGGCTGCACTTGTACTTGTACATCACATAACCGGCTATTATCTTTGGACTCATAATCTCTATGTCCTTATTCTCTAACCTTATTTCCTTTACTATGTGTTCTACTACTACATTTGCCATTACTTAGCTGCCATTGTTTGCATGAATATTTCATGATTAAGTATTTCATGTGCATAGTTCTTAGCAATTTTCCAATATGCTCCGTTTACTTTGCTGTACTCACCATGCTCTTGTAATCTTAGGTCTCTAAAGTTCTTGATTGATAAAGTAACCATATGAAGATTATCCTGGTCTTCAGACTCAAGCATTCTAATCATATTCTTTATCTCAACATCATTTATATAACCCATGTGTTTTAGCAACTGTAGTTCTGCCATATATACAAATGGCCGGAACATACCTGCTTTACTACCTTTATGGTACATATACCATAGATAATGTAGATTCTGATCTACACCATCTGTAATGTTATAATGCTCTTCTGCAATCTTAGCAGAGAGTTCTTCCATTTCTTTTCTAATATCTCTTTCCATCTTAAAATATGTACCTAATTGTATTCCAAGGAAGTATTCTATAATGAAGATCTCTGAACTGTTGTATGTAATCAGCCTTTCTTCTATGTTCATACCTAACATTTTGCCCACCATATTGAGAAGTCTTTGCTTCTTGTATCTTAGGAGTCCAAAGAAATTCTTCACCCGGAAGTTTATGTTCCACATTGTACCAGTGTTTTGCTTCATTGTGTGTTAAAAAGATTACCTCAGCTTTAACTGAAGTATTATTCCAACGACCTACTTCTGCCATACTTCTAATAGTATTAAACAACCCCTCATAGTGTTGTAGCCAGTTATCATGTACAATAACAGGACTGAAGTTTAAATGAACTTCATAACCTGCACTCAGAAAATTACGTACAGCACGGAGTCTCTCATATATACCTGCAGTATTTGGCTCTAGTAGTTTCTGTAACTCCATTGGCATCATACTAAATCTAATTCTGATTTTACCTTCAGGATTAAAATCTAATAGATCCTCATTAACACACTTAGTAGCAAATGAACCCATAGCAAGTGGATGATCTCTAAAGAACTTAAAGATAGTCTTCCAATCATGATACTTAGCATGTAGAGCAAAGTCTTCATTACAAGAGATATCATATGTAATATAATCTCCTGTCTGATTTGGTTTGTCTACAGTAGCAAAGAATGCATGTGAATTTATTTCTGTCAGGATATCCATGGTATTTGTTGCCACAGTTAGTCCTTCCGGCTTATGTCTCTTCATATAACAGTAACTACAGTTATACAAACAGCCATGACCAAAAGAAGGAGCAATAAAATCTGTGCTCCTTCCACTTGGTCTAATAATCATACTCTTTCTTATAACCTCTTCTACAACACTCATGATTTCTTAATCCGTTGCACTTTTCCTAACACTTCTGTAGAATTGGTTATTTTAGGAAATTGATATATGACTGAGCTGCTCTCTTAGTGTCATATGCCATTTTAAATCCTGCATTGTTCTTTACTGTCTTCCAGAAAATCCAAAATACTTTTTTCTTTACAACATACTTGGTTTGAAAACCATGTTGTTCTTCTACAATCTTGTAGTCTTTCTTGTTTACACTCATTAGTCTAGATTTAAGTTATAGTCTTCTAAGATTTCTCTAAGGTCTTTTCTAAGTTTTTCAGCCAACTCTCTTTCTTCTTCAGTAGCTTCTTTCTTATCAACATAACCATGCTTGGTTATCTCACGTAGTTTTTGGTCAAGATCCCACACAGCTCCTTTCCACTTGTAAGCATCAAGTGCTGTTCTAGCATCATCTCTTTCCTCATCAGAGTCAAACTCTAGTATTATCTTTCCCATCTTTTACATTTTTCCAATAATAATTACATGACTTGGTCTCCTCATCATACTCAAAGTTACTATAACTCTGCCAGAATTCATCTGGTGTAGCATTATATCTATAACAAGTCTCCTTAAGTGGACACTCTTCATTTAAACACATACTGATATCTGGCATAACTATAATATTACATTAAACAATATGTGACCAAAGCCAATTCCGGCTAAAAAGTAAACAAGATTGTTTACCCATTTAGGATAATTTTCCATCATAAAATATTAAAAATTACTTGAATAGTAGCTACAATAATACATATAATAACTACACTGAGAAATATAGCAGTTGTAAAACCAGCTACTTCTTCTCTACGGAGTTCTTTATCTAAATAAATACTACCTCTATTTCTAAATTTACCTTTTGCTTTAGCTTTTTCATACTTTTCAACCTGTGGTTTTACTACAGTATCTAAAATATGTTGAGCCTTTCTGTCAAATTCCTCTCTGTCTATCTTCATCTTGTTTAGTTATAATATTCTACTACTTCAAAGTGAGACATATGCCCACAATTACTACATTCTAATTGGTCACAAGATACATGATGTACTGACAATGACTCATGACTACATAGGTCACACTTAATTAAAGCAGATACCCATCCTATATCCTCTGTCATCTTATTCTGATTTAAAGGTTAGTTCATCATATGGGGTAATTTTTACCACATATCCTTTTTAGTTTTGTAAAGCAATTTGTACCACTTTTTGGTATATTTTGCAAAGTTTTACTTGTCTTCAATGTCAAAGTAACCAATGACTACTCCGGCACCTGTAAATGTACCTATAGTATAGAATGCTTCTGCTTTACCAACAGGTTCCCAATTACATGTAAACATCTTATATGCACATCTGATATAACCAAACCCGGCTAATACATAAAACAATATTGGTAGAATTACTACCCAGTTTCTATCTTTCATTTCTTGAATCTTTATAGTCAATAATAAATCCCACTGCCACAATTATATTCATACCCAAGGACATAAGTATCTCATGTATGTCTTCATAGACATTCACACTTAAGTGCACATGACCTACCATCCAAAATGGTATGGACAAGTTTTGGCTTATCCATACCAATGTGTATTTAATAAAATGCTTCATGGTTGTGTTCTTGCAAGGTGCTCATAATAAGCAACTTTTCTAGGATTAGTTTCTCCACCCCAATCTGATGTCTTCACATAAGTATAGATGGGTCTAACTAGTTTGTATGTTGGTTTAGTTAACCCAACTACAAACATTCCTACAATTATACCTATACAAAGTATAGTTATTCTAGAATTAATCACCCTCTTCATTGTTTACCTTTTGTGATTGCACGGATTTGCCCTTTACGGAGCTCTTTTTCCCAGAATTCTCTAGTTTGTGCAACCTTTGTAATCTCTCTTGGATTCTCTTGTTTAATTCTGAATACTCTAATCCTCTCTTGTTCTCTTTCATACTGTTCCCAGTTAAATATTTCTAACTCTTTCATTCTTGCTACATCTGCAATAGTGAGTTCTTCTGGAACCTCACCTTCATTAGCTTGAATAATCTGCATATAAACTTCTTTCATTCTCCCCATATCTTCATGGATCTATTAATAATGTTTTTAACTGTGATATCTACTCTAGCATCACCTTGCATCTCACCATATACTTTTATTTTATTATACAGTGCTTTATCAAGAGAAACAACAACTGTTACATTCCTCTTTATCTTCTGTGCAGTAGATGGAAACTCATAGGGAAACCTTTCTATAAACTCGCAGGCATTAGCAATAAAAGTAATATCCTGATAGCTTAATAGATTATATGCATGAAACTTAGATAATCTAACAGTAGAACCATCTATATTGAATAACTCTCCTATATACTGAGAGCTTTTACCAAATTTATAGTGTAGTAATCCAATTAAATAGTTTCTCTTATCAAGATATTCTCTCTTTCTCTTTGCTCTAGCACCTTTATTCTGAGTAGCAAGAATCCGGCATTCCTTTAGAACATCTTCTAATGTGTAATCTTCCATAATTTTTAGATTAATTCTAAATCAGCCTCTAAGACTTCTTCTTCTTTTTCTTGTGCTTCATAGACTCTAATATCTAATGGAATGAATCTGTCTGCATCATAGTACTCATATGGGAAACAATCAGCAGACATCTGCACTTCTTTAAGAAGCACACCGTACTTATTATCTTGTAACCCCATTCTAACTACTTTAATTACAGTATAAACTTCACCTTCTTTAATCCACTGTTCTACAGGAACTTTAGCAGGTTTATTACTGCCATCAATGCATACCATTTTCATCTTGTACCATTTTAACTTTTAAGTCTACACTTTGTAAGAATTCTAACATTGTAGAAATCTGTGCCCAACAACCATGCTTTATAGTACATTGACCTGCTAAATCAGCTACTAAAGCACATTGTTCAGCTTGTTGTGGCTCATGACCACAAAACTTTATAAGACAGGCTACAACATAGGCAAAACTATGTTCATCATCATTAAATAGTATTAGCTTGTGATCTTCAGGTAGTTCCATAAATGCTAATTTACAATTTTACTCCGTAATCTTTCCAGATAACTTTAGTCTGATCAAATCCTTCAAGGGCTTCTTTAACCCATTTTTCATCTACTGTACCTTTATAACATAGTATATGTACAATAGCTTTTTCATCTGGATTCAAACGTAATAGTCTACCAATTCTCTGACTAGCCTTTCTCTCATTACCATAAGCATGCATGATAATACCTTGTCTTAAATTAGGTATATTAATACCCTCATTTAACTGAAGTACACATGATAACTTACTGATCCTACCTTCTTTAAATGCAATAAGATTATCCTCAGAGTTCTTATTACCACTGTGATAACTAAATCTACAGAGTCTATCAGCTTGTTCCTGAGTATTAGCAAACACAATACACTTAGTATTAATGCTTTCCATTAACTTCTTAGTATATTTTTCTTTACTTGGATACTCCATCATAGCTTTCATTCTCATAACTCTAAGCATCTGAATAGGACCAGTACCCATATCTATTCTATTACCCCAGTAACTATAATTCTGTTTCTCTGAAGTAATAAAAGACTTAGTCTTCATCTGTACTTGATAGTTCTTACAGTCATTTAACTTAAGCTCATGTACAATGATTTGGTAATCATTAATGATTCCATTATCAATTGCATCATCAGCTTTAAAAGTATAAACTACAGGACAGAACTGTGATACCATAATACCTTTCTCAGAACTCTTGTGTTTAGGTGGAGTCCCGGTTAAACCTAGGATCCCACCTTTATACACATCAAGGAAAACTCTATGAGAGTCAAGAAGTGAATGGCATTCATCAAGATAGATATAGTCATACTCATTTGGATCACGTTTAGGTAGACCAATATAAGTAGAGAAAGTAATTCTCTTTAACAAATCTTGTTTACCAAATTTTACAGCATCATCAGACCAAGATTGGAAGATAGATTTCTTAGGAGCTACTACTAATACGTTATGTAACTCACTAGTATTCTTCTCAATATGTAATAGGCCAACAAGGGTCTTACCGACCCCAGTAGCAAGAGCAAGACTGCATCTTTGTTTTCCATCAGTGGCTGCAATAGCTTCAAATTGAATATCTTCTCTAATCATAATCTTTCAACTTTATATTTTTTTAACAAAGGTCTGTTTTTCCTTATTGCTGTATGAATAGCGGACTTGCTACAGTTTAAATGTTCTGTAATATCTTTTAAACTTTTAAACACTGTTTCTGTATTTGTAATAACATCTGTCACCTTAATATTGACAAACTCATTCCTTGGATTAGATGTATCACATTGAGCATTAGGTTTTATGAGATAATAATCTTTATATCTACCTCTTCTACTCTTAACAACAATAGATATACTATCAGGAGTTAATCTTGGGTAAAGTACTTTAAGATATCTACCAGCATCATTATAAGAATCAAATCTTTTTATAAAGTTGCATTTACAATCATAAAGATCAATTTCCTTTCTTTTATCTTCATTCATAGGATTAACTCTAATACCAGCTTGTACTTTAGCCTTCATTGTATTAGAGATCTTTAACCTAGACTCAGTAGATGGCCTATTATTAATCACTTCTTTTGTAATATTATAAACAGGCAGAATTGTATCAATATAATATTGTTCTCTGACTAAAACCCTATCTTCAGTACACTCTTCAATTATTGATACTACAAAAGAATCAGCACCATATTTATTATATGCATTTTGCAAAATAGGATTTGCATGAACTTTTCTAATAAGATCAGATTTATGCCTCCTAATTCTATAATAAATATGTGTGCTGCTTCCAATATAACACTTATTATTTACAATATTCTTGATACAATAAATACCACATTTCTTGTATCCAAATCCTTTATCCATTTTCATAGTATAAAGATATAGATAATAAGTTAATTTTACAACAATCTGGTCCCTAATAGTTGAGTACAAAGAACATCTTATTCTGATTTAAAGGTTAGTTGTAAAAAGAGTCAACTCTATAAATTCTACCATTTTTATCAGCCCAAATTGACCTACAATTTATTTGGTTAATTTCATC
>Ga0209358_10003934_pt1 | contig 10806 bp, 15 predicted proteins | sample LauGreFa1BDMLBSN_2_FD_187574 | JGI IMG/M metagenome (GOLD analysis project Ga0209358, IMG submission 187574) | Freshwater lake microbial communities from Lake Michigan, USA - Fa13.BD.MLB.SN (SPAdes) (version 2) | ecosystem: Environmental > Aquatic > Freshwater > Lake | place: Lake Michigan, USA...
CCGTGATGAGCTCCGGAACCTTGGAGTCATCTTCGAGGACGCGCTGGACGTAATGGAAGAAGGCCTCGTCGTCGAGCTTCAGGCGCTTCGCGAGCGACGCGATGAAGTAGCCCTGTTTCTCGGTGCGGATCTGTGAGCCGCCGATAGTCGTGATGCGAGTCAGCTGAGGGCGCTCCGATGAGGAAGCAAGTGTCCCCGCACCCCCAGCCGACACTCGCTGAACCTTCTCCATCTCTTCGCGAGAAGGTCGTTCTTTAGATGCGGCGATCGGTGAGTTCTGAATCATGCGCCCGATCGAGCTCGTCTCCGCGTTCTCGAGGAAGCTCGTCTTATTGACCGGGCTCGAGTTGCGGATCTCTTCTGCGTAGCCGGTCGCGATCACCTTCCCAGAGCTGTCGATCCCCTCAGCACGAAAGACGACGACGTCTCCGTCGTAATGGTGGATCGAGGTGAGGATCTGACCCTCTGGATAGGCGGCCCACCATCGCACGAGACGCTCGTGAACGGTCTCGTAGTTGTTCAAGTCGAAGCCCATCAGACGATCCTCCAGACGACCGCGTTCGTTCCGGTATCGGTCTTGCGACGCTTCTGAGAGTCCTCCACAAGCCCCAGCTCGACGAGCTCTTGGCGTCGTTTCGCGGCGCTCGAGCGAAGAATGCCGAGGCCTTCCCCGATCTCGTAATCGGTGGCCTCTTTGACGCGCTGAAGATAGCCGAGGACCGCTTGACGTTGGCTTGGGCCTCGCTTCGAGGCGTTCCGGGCCGCTTGGCGTGGCGTGTCGAGATCCGTCTCCCGGTGGAGCTTGAACGCGGGCTTGATTTCGGCGATCTGCTCCCGATAAATGCCTAAGCCTCGGGAAGGTGCGAAGAGCTCCAGCTGATCGCTCATGAGTGGGCCTCGAGGATCTGAATGACGCGATCGAGTAGCGCGACGTCGGCGACCGGGGTCGGATCTTCCAAGCTGAGCGAGTTCCGCATCGTACGAAGACGCCGAATGATCGACGCGTGAGGGTTCAGGATCTCCGAGATGAGTTCTCGCTGTGCGCGGCTCATGGTCTCGGTGTACGTGTCGGGGATGTTGCTCACTTTGCGGTCCTCCAAGGGTTCCAACCTGAGTTGAAGAATATGGCGAGGGTAGCACGGAGTGAGATTTCCGGATCGAAGAGGTCCGAGCATTCGTCGAGTAGGCCTTGAGCTTGGAGCCAGCCGATCGTCCAGAGCGAGTTCGGTACGCACCAGTAGCCGTTGATCTGAGTGAGTCCATACGATCCGCCTACTGGGTCGGCGGCGTTGAACGCTGTCGGAGCGCACGTAGGCCCCGACTCGCGGCTCATCACCTTCTGGAGCGTGTCGAGCTCTTCTTCTGGAAAGCCGATCGCCCGAGCTAGCGCCACAGCATCGTCACAGCTTGCGACGAGCTTCGGGATCACGGTCGGTGGCGGTGCTGGAGCTTCCTCGTAGCCGTTGTCGATCCAGACGGTCGTCGAAGTGACGCTAAGAGGCTCGGAAAGGCCTCTAGGAGCCTCCCAGAGCGACGAGAATCCGAGAATGGCACTAATGAACACCCCGGCGACCTTGAGGGCTTGGAAGTTCATGGTGCGACCTCGAGGGCTACTGGGACGCCCCAGCTATCCCAAGTCCAAGATCGGAACGCGATCTGGGCGTCGATGACTTGTCCGGTCTCTGGGTTGCGGAAGATCTGGACGAGCACTTGCTGTCCGTTAGGTAGGGAGCCGACGAGCGGCTCATAGGTGAACGTGGGTAGGTCTGCCATGAGGCTCTCCTTCTGTCGGTGATCCCACCATAGGGGATCGGCTCGAGTTAGTCGAGGATGGTCCCGAAGACCTTGAGGAATGCGGCCTTGACGAAGATTACCGAGTCGGCGGCTTGGCTAGTGATCTCGACATGGAACCACGATCCGCCGGGAGCTCCGTTGATCGTCGGCTTCGTGTATTTCTGCCATTTCTGGCGATCGCATCTCCAGCCCCGCCCGTATTTCGTCGGGAAGTAATCGAGGACAGCCTCGACGCCGAGCGTGTTCGCATTCTTGACGACGGTCTCGATGAACTTGAGCGCCTCGGCTCGATTCGCGCTTGGGTGCTCCTTGGTCTTGAGGAAGCTGAGATCCACAGCTCTTCCCGAGTTGTGGACGCTAGGCGTTCCGGGCTTGCCCTTCATGTCTCGACCCGGAGACCATGAGCCGTTATTCCACAGCGACTCATTCGACGCGTGAATCGCTTGACGAATCCATTCGTTCATCCCGATCCGCTTGTAAGCCGATGGACCGTCGGCGTTACCGGTGTACGGTCTCGAGCCGACGACGTCCGGCTTCGCTGGAATGAGCGTCACTTCGAGGACCGTCCGAACGCTTCATCGGATGGGTTGAGCCAGCGAAGAAGCGGGGGGGCGACGGCGGCGATTCCGGCGGCGACAAGATCGCGAACCGTGACGTCGTTCGGTCGAGCAAGGTAGACGGCGAGCGCGGCTCCGATCGCGGATCGTGCGTAGCTGGCGATCATCGACTTATGTTCCGGTTTCATGACTGGCCTCCGTGATCTTCGATGTGAGAGTCGATCTTCTGCTCGATGCGACCGAGCGCTCGATGAACGGTCCCGTGATCTTCCCGGTTCTCTTTGCCGAGTTTATGAATAAGCGCAACGACCACAGAGAAGCCCCCACCGATAAGAGCCACCACAAGCGGAGAATCCATCGCGCCACTAGTCCTCGATGAGCGGTGGCAGATCTGGATTAGGCAATGGGGGCTCGACGAATATGTCTTTCTTTACGTCGTAGCTGTAGCCAATACCTGCGAATGTTCCGCGGAAGTTTCCGTTGTACGACGTTTGTAGCCATGTGCCGGGGAGTTGAAGCGTGTCGGCGATGAACTCTTGGCCGATCGGTTCGGTTGCTGGAAAAGTGTTTTCGGGTTCGCCAAGTACGTCATTAGAGATCGCGATGACTTGTGTGACCGTGCTCGAGTTGTCGATATTTGCGAAGTAGCCCATTAGTAAGTCCATGTGATCGTGCCGGAGGCGTTGAATGTGTAGATCCGATAGAGGCCCGAAGTGGACACCGTCGGCGACCCAGTTGTCGTTGCGATCGGTGCTGACGCAAGTGTGCGAACGATGACGACTCCTGATCCGCCCGATCCACCAGCTCCACCAGCTGATCCACCGCCACCGCCGCCGCCTCCGGTATTGGCTGTTCCTGATGGGGCCGTGACGTTGCCGGCGGTTGCGCCGTTCGCGCCTCCACCTTGTCCGCCGGTGCTGCTTCCTTCTCCACCGCCTCCGCCGCCGCGATATGTTGCCGTACCGGTGATCGAGGACTGGATCCCGTTTCCTCCGTTGATCGTGGTCGTCGTAGCTCCAGCTCCGCCACCGCCTCCAGCTGTGCCAAGACCCGCGCCGTAGGAGTTAGCTCCAGCTGTCCCCTGTACGGTCGGTTGAATGACGACGGTCGTCGCCGCTCCGCCGTAGCGTTGACTCGAGTCACCTCGACCGGATGATCCGCCGCCAGATCCTCCGGCTAGACCGTTGCCTGCTGTAGTTCCACCTCCGCCGCCACCGAGCGCGGTGACGGTCGCGAAGACGCTGTTCGAGCCGTTGGCTGTTGCCGCGCCGCCGGCTCCGACGGTGACTGTGTAAGAGGTTCCGCTGACTGGAATCAGACGGAGTTCAGCTGTAGTCGCCGCTCCGCTGTTCTCTCCTTGGACTGATGAGCGATAGCCTCCAGCTCCGCCTCCACCGCCGCCTGAGATTCCCGTTCCGCCTGTGCCACCGCCACCGCCACCAGCTACGACGACGTACTCAACGATAGGTGTGATTACTCCCCCGAAGGGAAAAAATATGAAGGATGACGCCGACTGAGCGTAAAGAGTGCCGCCTCCATACTGCGCCAATGCGAGAGATCCTGAAGTGTTCACGGTTGCCGTTCCGGCGGTGACGGTACAAGTACCCGCGCCGATGTTGTAGATCTTGACGATGTCGCCAGCCGTGAAAAGCGACGTATTGACGGTGATCGTGGTCGCGCTCGCCGAGTTCATCTGGATCACGGTCCCGGCGTCAGCGGCGACGAGCGTGTAGCTCGCCGTCTTTGCGCTCACGCTCCAGTTGTAATCGTTCGCTTGTAGCGAGTCCATCTGGGCGGCGGTGAGGATCTGCCCGGCTGTAAAGTCTTGTTTCGCCATGTGCCTATCCTAGGACGTTCAGCGCGTCGAGTGTGCCATAGGTGGCGTCGTCCAAGATCAGCTCGTAGACGACGGTCGTAGGCGACGTGTAGAAGGTCATTCGATGCCCGGTGGCGAAGTCGATCCGGTGCTCGATCCCTTCGACCGATAGCTCCTGAGCGAGACTTGTCGTGCCGACCCCGGACGGGAAGCTCTTCTCGATCGAGATCGTGTCGCCAATATCGACGGTCGCGATCGTGTCCCGGTCTGCTGAGCTAAGCATCGGGAAAGCGGTCGAGATGTCGGTGTACCGGGCTTCCGGGTACGGCTCGAGTAGGTATTCGGCGGCGGCGTCGATCTGGCCTTGTACGTGGAGAAGGCTATTGGTGATCGAGTTCGTCTGAATGAAGTAGGTCGCGATCGAAGCCGGATCGGAATCGGTGGCTTCCTTGCCGTCTAACGCTTGGATGTACGCCCTATTGGTGACGGCGTCCGCCTCGAACGTGATGCCGATCGCGTCATAGGGGAGACTTGTCCCGTTATCGGTGAACGTTGCGACCGGACTGGACAGCGTCGTCCCGATGCGCGGCTGGAAGGTCAGGACCCCCGAACGGCTCATGAAAAGTCTTCCGAACTCCGAGGTGTCGTTGATCTGGGCGAGGTAGGCGAGGACGTTCGTTCCTTGTGGCACGGTGTAGGCGCTGTCGTGTCCAAGATCGACGGTCCCGGGGTCGATGTTTCGAGCGGTCGGACCGGTGGGGTAATCCACTTCTGGGAGATCGAGCACGGTTTCGATTCGTTCGCCGGATGTTTCTGGGCTGACGTTGAGTTCGTCCATGTAGGTCTGTGCGAGTAGGTAAAAGTCGTCCGCGCAATAGACCGAGACGGTGTTCAAGCCGCCGAGCGTGAAAGAGTAGTCGTAGTTCACGACTCGCCCGACAAAGATCAGCTCGGCGACGTTGCTCGAGTCGTATCGGTAGAGGCGGACGCGGCGGAGCGGTGCGAGTCCGGGGACGTTGGCGTTTTCGTCGAAGTAGGGCGACAGCTGATCGAACGGATTGAAAACGCCGTCGGCAAGTGTGTCGTTTAGCGTAAAGCTCATCGTTCCGGCGGCGAACTGGTCCCCGCTGTCTCGGCGTCCACGCTTGATCGAGATGTTCAGCGTCCCATCAGTAACGTCGGCATAGGAGGTCGTCCCATCGAGCACATAGTCGGTCCCGTCAAGTAGTCCGGCGGTCGGTGAGTCGAGCGTGAACGCGTCGAGGACGAAGCCGGTGTCGATCTCGAGGGAGTAGTTCCCGGACTGGACGATCGAGGTGGCCATTATGCGACGAGTATGTTCGCGGGACCGTTCTGGCGGTTGTAAGCCTTGATCGCATCGACGACGGCGCGACCGATCTCAGCTGAGGTTCCGACGCCGCCTTGAACGGTGATGTTGTAGGTCGCTCCAACGCCTCCGGCGCGGTTTAGTGGGATGACGGCTTCGGGTCCGGCTTCGCCGATCATGGCGAGGGTCGGTCCGGTGACGATGCCACCTTCGGCGAGCATGGGGATCGACGGGACGGAGAAGCCTTTCCCGCCAAGTCCGGGGACCCAGTCCGGGATCTCGAATGAAAGCTGTCCGATCGTGTTGTTCCAGAGTCGGGCGACGGCGTTGAAAGCTCCCTTGAACGCTCCGACGATCGCGTCTCCGATCGCATCGAAGATGCCGATCGCGACGTCTTTGAGTGCGCGGAAAGCGCCGACGAGGGCTTCCCATGCTTTCGTGACGATCCCGAACTTCTTCTCGAGGACGATGAGGACGGCGATGAGTGCGGCGATCGCGATGACGACGAGGCCGATCGGGTTCATGTTCAGTAGGAAGTTGAACACGGTCACTAGTCCGTTGATGATGAGCTGGAGCGCGTTCCAGACTTTCATGGCGGCGTTGAGTGCGAGTATCGTTCCGGCGAGTCCTCCGATCGCGCCGGCGATGATGAGGAAGAGGGTCGTGTTGTCTTGGAGGAAGATCCCGAGCTGGGTCAGATATGGGAGGAATCGTTCGATGACGGGAAGGAGGGCCGCACCGATGGATTCCTTGGCTTCAGCAACGGCGACTCCGAAGCGTTGGAACTGGCCTTGGGCTGTGGCGGCTTGGGTTGCGGCGGCTCCGCCGAACGTGCCACCGAGGACGCCCATGATCGTATTGAGATCTGCGCCTTCCTTGATGAGTGACTTCATCTCCGGGGTGAGCTGTGCCAGCGCCTTGAAGTTGCCCTGTTGGGCCTTGGCGAGCGCATCCGAGACGCTCGCGAGATCCTTCCCGGAGCCGACCGAGATATCGAGGGCGAGACCCATGAGGTCCTGAGCGGCGGCGACGTCTTTCGTTCCTCGAGCAAGGTTCGCCATAGCTGGACGAAGCTCATCGTCGGCGATACCGGACGCGAGACTCATCTTCGAGATGAAGTCCTCGGTCTGCTTGATCTGATCCTTGGACGCTCCGGTCGTGTTCTCGAGTGCTAGGGCGAGCTGGTCTTGAGCGGCGGCATCCTCCATCGCTCCCTTGGTGGCATCGAAAAGGGCAACGCCAAGAGCGCCGACGGCGGCGGCCGCTGGAAGCGCGGCCTTCTTGAGAGCGAAAGCGGACTTAGCTCCTACGCCCTCGAGCGACTGAAAGTCTTTGATAGCGCGGTCGATCCCCTTGGAGTCAAACTCGGAGATGATCGGTAAGACGACGCTCATTGAACTATGTTCCTGTTCACTTGGTTCATGACTTGCTCGACTAAGTCTGCCATAGCCGCATTGACGGAGTCTTGATTACGGTCCCATGCGGGATACACGTAGCGGGATCGGTTGCCGAGTCGAGCTGTGAGCGCGGCTCCGAGACGACCGTTCGAAGCCATGTCGAGGACGACGCCTAAGGCTCCGACGTACTTGATGACGAAGGTTCCGACGTTTGACTTGTGTCCGCCGTACTCGCGAATGTTCTTCGTGTTGATTCGAGCTGAGACCTTCTGGGCGTAGCCGTCTTGGAATGGAAGCATCTGATATCCGGATTTGGTGATCCATTGGCGCGACATACCGGACAGCGGCGCGGACTTCGGGAGCGTGTTTTTGATTTCGTCGATGACCGGCTTGACGATCTTTGAGTAATCCTTGGAGAGCTGACGGCGAAGGGCCGGGTCGATCTCTTTCAGCTCCTTGATCGCTTCCTTGACGCCGTAGATCGGGATGCTCACGTCTACGCTCATCGCTTGCTCCTTTTGTTGGCGTCCTCTAGGACTTTAGCGAGCGTGATCAGGTCTCGAGTGTCGAAGGTATCCGCGTAGTAGGTGGGGGACCATCCGGTAGCGGCGACTACTTCCGCTAGCTTTCGTCTGAATGATCCCCGCCCGTAGGGTTTGGGTCGGTCATGTCCACTCCGGCGACGATCTGAAAGTGATCGTTCGCTTGGAGCCATTCGCGCCAGCTCTCACCGACGTCCTCACCTTTGAGCTTCAGAATGATCCAGAGGCAGACGGAGAGTTCGGTTGCTCCGAATCCTTTTCCGTCTCCGAGTCGTCGGTTCTCGAGGCGTTCCCATTCGGTGATGACGAAGAGCGTCGTGAAGTACGTCTCGACGGGTGCGTCTTCGCCGCGCTTGAAATAGATCGCTTGTCTCATGTTGCTCCTTGGTCGGGCCGAGTCGTGTTGAGACTAGGCGGTGGTATCGACTGAGTAGACCCCGCCCTGAAGGCTGATGTCGTAGGTCGAAAGCTCCCCGAGGTTCGCGTTGATCACAGGAAGCGACTCAAAGTAACAGTCGGACAAAATGAAGCCCGGATTCGTCGCACCGTCGGCGGCGTCTGCTGGGTTCACCTTGATCACACACTTGGTCCCGACGAGCGGAGCCAGCACAGCGTAAGACTCGCTGGTCGCGTATGACGCGAACACGGTCATCGTGAGTTCGTTACTGAAGAGGCCCGCCGTCATGGTGCGGGAAGTCGATCCGAACGCGGTGTCCTCGAGAGCTTCCTTGGTGACGGTCAGCGTCACGGCGGAGACTTGGTCGGTGATGTCGGTCAGCGATCCGATCGCCGCGCCGATCTGGACCTTGGGGTTCGAGAGATAGGTGGATGTCGCCATAGTGTGCTCCTTGTTCTTGGTCTATTGTGCCACGCCTACTGACTCTCCAGAGGGATTATCAGCTCGTAGGCGATGAATGTTCCGGCCCCGATAGCGATTTGGGTCGGTCGGCATGAGGTGACGCCGATCCCCGCATCGAGGATCTTTGCCACGTTCGAGAGTAGGTTCCGTTCGCCGTCGAGGTTGCCTGGTCCGAGGCCGAGGACTTGGAGTGTGTACGTCATGCGGAAAGTTCCTCGAGCGAACGTGTCGATCGTTGGCGGGTTGATGAGCACACATGGCGGGTTAGCGTTCCGGACATCGTTCACTACGGAGAGTCCAGAGATCGTGCCGAGTTTGGTCGTCAAGTTGTCGAGCGACGCGTTGAGGAAGTCGGTGTAGACCGCCGGGGTAGGCATGGCTTAGGCGACCGCCGGACGGTCGATCCCGAGAAGCTGTTTGATGAGCGGCGAGAGGCCTTGGACCGGGGCGACGCCCATGTCTCCAAAACTTGCCAGCGAATCCAAGGAGCCCCTTTGACGGTAGAGAGCGCCGCCATACATGATCGTCCCGAGCTTTACGTCTTGCGATGGAACGGTCGTGAGTGAGTCCACATAGCCGGCCTCTTGACGTCGCCTCCAACAGAACTGTGAGCTAGCGGACGCGCATATCGTGAGGAAAGCGGCGTCGCCAGCTGTGGCTGTACCGATGCCAAGCCAGTCCTCAATGTCGGTCGCGGTGATCCACGTACAAGTAGGCGAATAGGTGACGGTCCCGGTGGCGACGACGCGCTCGACGTTGTCGGCGGTCTTGGCGTAGAGGACCTGATAGGGGAGGATGACGTTCTCGTCGAAAAGGAGGTCGCCTTCTTGATCGACGCCGACGAACAGCTGGGTCGGAAGAGCTCGGACTGTCCAGCTTCCGTTGAAGGTCGCATCCACCGAAGCGACCGTTATCGACGAGCCGACCTCGAGCTCGCTGGGGGTAGCGAGCACGAGGACGGCGAAGTTATCGACGAGGTACTTCTGGACGACTGTGTAAGTCGCCATAGTTAGCTCCTCTTCGGATCAGACGAACGCGGCCTTGATGAACTTGGTCGCGTCGAGCATCTTCGCGGCGAAGTAGCCACGGAACGCGATCTGACGGCTGAGGGTTGCCGGCTGATTCAAGCTGACTGCGCCCTTCATCTGCTCCCAACACTCGAAGCCGCCGGAAGTGGCGTCTCCGATGATGAGGGTTCCCGAGGGGAGGTTGCGATCGACGACGACCTGAAGGCCGAACGCGTTGCCGACGTAGCCCGTCGGGGCGAGCTGACCGAAGGCGTTCATTGGCCCCACGTTCGGGAACAACGGCCTCGCCTGATCGTCCGAGAGATTTCCAAGCGACGCCCAGCGGTTCGGAGCCATGAAGAGATGAGTCGGCAGGTTGCCGTTCGAGTCGTTCAGAATGTCCGAGGCGGCTTGGTAGACCCAAGTGACCCACGTAGCCGGATCGGTGATCGACGCGCTTGCGAAGTTGTTCGTGTTGGTCGTGCCAGCTTCAAGAGCGTCGGCGGCGACATTGTCCACGGTGTTCGCGTAGACGCGGCTCATGTCGTCGAGCAACGCGCCGAGGACTTCCGGCTGTGACCAGTCGAGCGAGGCTTCGGACACTTCGACGTATCCGCCGTAGATGCCCTTGGTGATCTGGACATCGTTCACGACAAACGTACCGGCCTGAATCGTGGTGTTCTCCGAAGCCGATGCGATCGACGTGTGGGTCGTGACGACTGGGCGGATGAAGACCTTGCCGGATGCTGGCATTGAGCGAACGCCGACGGCGTCGATCACGGGGCGCAAGCCGCGGAAGTTGTTGTAGATCGGCTCAACGATCGGGAGTGGCATGATGCCGTCGAGGTCGGAGGTGACGACGTCCGGTGCGGCGGCCTTGAGCTTGGCGTTCATCTCGGCGGCGATCGCTCCACCTTGGAGCTGTGCCGACACCCATTCGCCAGCCGACGGCATCTTGAATGCTCGCTTGGGCTCAGCGAAAAGCTTCTGTACGGGCGACGCTTCGATCACTTCTGGGGTTGCGGTTTCTTCGGACATTTCTGGCTCCTTGTCTTGGACTTCTTCTTCGATATTACTCACGGGCTCGTCTTCTTGGTGGATGCTCGCGGCGACGTCGGTGATCACAGCTCCGGCGACTGCGCCGTGCGGGACCATCGACAGCTCGAACCAGTCAGCCGACTGGATCTCCATGACTCCATCCTTGGAGAAGCGGAACTTCGTCGGGTTCACGCCGACGCTCACGGCGTCAAGTACGCCATCAGATGCGAGGACGAGAGCTTCCGATCCGAGTGACGTCTCAGAGAGGCGAGCTGAGAAGAGGACGGTGTTGTCTACTTGGGTTCGTTCGGTGACGACACCGACCGGCTGGGTTGAGTCGTGATAGAGGAAGAGCTTCGGGTTCGGTCCGTCGAGTGGAAGTGATCCTTCGAGGAACTTGACGCGGGTCCCGTCGGAGACGGTTGCTTCTACGCCGTAGACGACGGCGACGCCTGAGATGGATCGACGA
>Ga0209358_10003939_pt1 | contig 10801 bp, 15 predicted proteins | sample LauGreFa1BDMLBSN_2_FD_187574 | JGI IMG/M metagenome (GOLD analysis project Ga0209358, IMG submission 187574) | Freshwater lake microbial communities from Lake Michigan, USA - Fa13.BD.MLB.SN (SPAdes) (version 2) | ecosystem: Environmental > Aquatic > Freshwater > Lake | place: Lake Michigan, USA...
TGTCGTAGTGATACACATCGCCAATTTCACCCGAGCGAATGATTTGGCGCAACGTGACAAAGTCAGCGTCAAAACGGCGGTTCTGATACACCACAAGCATGAGGTTCTTGCTTGAAGCAAGCCCAATTAACTCGTCACATTCATCTGCAGTAAGTGCCATTGGCTTTTCAAGCACAACATGAATCCCGCGTGACAGCGCATCTTTTGCCCACTGAAAATGGCTATTCGGTGGGGTAGAGATAACCACAAGATCAAGTTGCCCAGAATTCAGCATTTCTGTGGCATCGCTAAATGCTGATGCCCCTGGCGCGAGTACGAGTGCTGCTGCGACGCGGTCTGGGTTGGTGTCGCACACAGCGGTCAGATCAAGGCCGCTGGTGTTTTGCACTGCAAGGTTGTGCTCGTGTCCAATTGCGCCATACGCAAGGAGTCCAACGCGAATGTCGCTGTTTTTCATCGTCTATGAGATTATCTCTCACCCTCAACAAAGGGCGAGGCGTGCTTATTGATTGTGAGTAGTTGACGACGCAGCATGATTCCGTCACCTGGCCCGAGGATGAATCGTTCAAAAAGTGATCCAAGTGGAAGGTTGATGTGTGAGCGCATTCGCGTCACTAAGCGTGTTCCCTGTGGGTCATCGCGTAACTCGTATGCAAGCGTGAAGTGAAGTTTTGGGGATTGCTTACCAAAAGACTTAATTTCAAGCACAAAATGACGCGGCGCATCGACAATTGCGGCAGTGAATGAAATTGGACCAGAAGGTACTGTGTCTCCCGACTCAACCGACTGCCATTCTTCGTGCACTCTGGTTGCACTTTGGCGACCTAGATTGTCGAGCCAGTCGTAGCTGTACCAACCGGCTCGTCCAAAACCCATTTGACGAATCCATGGAAACACATCCTGCGGTGGAGCCTTGATGGTGATTGACCGTGTTGCGATGAGTGATGCATCAGCGCACAAGTCGTCGCCAACAACAGAGCCGTGAATCTCTTCAGTTGTTGCACCCCAAAATTGAAAGATCATGGCCGTGTTGAAGCGTAATATGAGAATTTGTGAGTGTGCCGTTGTTCGTCGCAAAAGAAATAGGGCACACGCTTATTGACGAAAATGTATGGATGCCCACCGTCACCATTGATGTGTCACAGTCGCCCGAAGTTGCAGACCTTGCTCGAGTACATGCGGTGGAGGGAATAGGCGATGTCAGTACACATGCGATTCGCCAAGATGACACTGTTGTAGTTGGAGTGCAGTTAACAAGTCCGGTGCAGGCAATGTTTGCAGTCACATTTAGTTACGAATTACACCGTGATTTTCTCAATGAAGTAGCCGATGCAGAATCTCTCATTTTTGCAACGACAGATACAGGGTCCGCGCATGAGGAACACCCGTTGTGGCTGAGCGTCGATATTGACGGAGCCGCCTTACGTCAAACGATGAATCTGGAAGTTGGCTGATTGCGGGTCGCAAGGCCTTAGTAACCTGTTACGGCGAGGCCCCCGTAGCTCAGTGGATAGAGCGACGGTTTCCTAAACCGTGGGTCGTCCGTTCAATTCGGACCGGGGGCACAAGTATGGTAAGGCTTTTGCGCCATTAGAGAGCGCAAAAGCCGACCCCATTGCACAAACGTTGCACAAACGGTTCTTATTTTCCAAAGTGTGCATTCTGTCCCTGCTTCTATGTTGGATTGTATGACAGGTCATATAAGAAAAATTAATGAAGGCAAGTGGTTCATTCGTATCAGCGCTGGAAAGCATCCGATCACGGGCAAACGTATTCAGAAGTCACGTGTGATTGAGGGGAGCCGTAAAGACGCAACTAAAGCTCTGCACGATCTTCGCAGTCAAGAATATGCAGGGTCGCTTAATTCCTCAAACGTAACGTTGGACGAGATTGTTGCAATGTGGCTCGATGCACCAACGAAAGGTGGTCGAGAAAGAGCAGCTTCTACTAAATACCACGATCAAAAAAGGTACGAACGTTATGTTCATCCAACTATTGGTTGCAAAAAGGCAGATGATATTCGTCCAGTGGATTTTGCAAACCTTTACCAGTCCTTAATTCGGGATGCAGGACTATCGCCTCGATCAATTCTTCATATCCATTCGATTTTGCGAGCATCTTTGAATTGGGGTTGGAGACTTGAACTTGTAAAGAGCCAAGCAATAGCAAAGGTCGTTCCACCTAGTGCACAGCTATCTCCTCCTCGAGCCCCAGACACGAAGGTGGTCTTAGACCATCTGGAAATCCTTAAAGAATCCAGCCCCGATCTTTGGCTTGCAGTTTTTCTTGCAGGATCAATGGGTCTGCGTAGAAGCGAAATAGCTGGACTTCGCTGGTCACATATTGATTTAGATGCAAAGACGGTGAAAGTATGCGAAGGAGTAGTCAAGATTCCTGGTCGTGGATCCATAACAACAGGAACCAAGACAGGACTACATGGCTTTGCCCGCTTCGACCTGCACCAAACATCTTTTGAGGCGTTAAACAGTCGGTATTCGGAGTTTGGTCAAAGACAGCTGGCATTCGAAATTAAGGATCAATCCGATGGATATTTATTCAGTAGTGACTCACTGCACGAGCGTCCAATAGACCCCGATCTACTTACCAAATGGCTTAGGAAGCATTGTGCTGATCATCCCAATATTGAGCCAATTACGTTTCAAAGTTTAAGAAAATTCACTAGCAGTGCATTAGAAGGTGGGGGTGTGGACGAGACAACCGCAAGCGCATTGCTTCGTGACCGCCCAGAGACCGTTCTCCGTCACTATCGAGCTGCAAAACAGTCAAGAGTAAGAATTGCGACATTACAACTAGGCGATCTTCTTTCTCAATAGACCAAATGATCCACCAAAGAAAAAAAGTTTGACAGGAGGTTGCAATTCCAAATCACCGACACTTATCATGATCACTGTTACAACAACTCAGGTTGTGAAACGCAAAACAGAAATCCCTTGAATCATCTCCCTCGAATAACTCCCTTAAAACATCTTCTTAAATAACTCCCTTTTGCATCTCCCTTAAATAACTCCTTTTCTTCATCCTTCGCAGTACCAGCTAGATCCATTGGGTCAGGCAACCGTTCAAGCGGTGGTACGTATCACCCGTAACGCATTCTTTTCAACTGGATTCAGCTTGAATCTGCCCATTTAGAAAAGAATGCCAATTCACCTTTCTTGCACTCTTATTCACCTTACGCACACATTTACTCAACCTTTTTAGATTCTGTGAAGCGTCAAGCAACCTCATAAACCTATGAGGTACAACAATGAAAGTAGAAAAATTAGAAGATCTGCAACGTGTCGCAACTTGCAGTATTGAAGAAGCAGCAAACCTAGTTGGGCTGTCCCGTACGAGGGCATATCAAGTTGCCCGAGCGGGAGAGCTCTTCGAGGTCGTAACAAGCGGTAAACGTATACGTGTAAAAGCACGCCCATTATTCAACTATTTGATGGGCAGTGCGTTGGACGAGGTGGCATCATGAACAATGATCACGAACCTCTTGATAACGACACGTTTAACGACAACGAGCAGATTGAGCCAACATCTTTAGAACAAAATAATAATAAAAAGTTTGTTGTCTATAGCAACCCCCATACCGGGGTGGGCTCGTTAGGAATGCTGAAACAGGGTGGTCCTAATAGATACCCACGTAGAGCAGAACGCCTTCCACAAACCAGTCAGGCATCAGCTAGAGCCTCTAGAAAGCGTCTTAGGGATCATGCTGTGCATAAGCAACTTGGTGCGTGTTTAGTGCTTACATACGCGGAATTACCAAGCAACCCTAAACGTGACGTGGAAAAGTTCATAAAAGAAGCAAGAGCTTATTATCCAAACCAAATGGACTATGCGGTAGTCACCGAGGGACTTGATCCAAGTCGAGGAATAAGGGTTCATCACAACGTTCTGTTGCCTGCGTCACCACACTTGGCGGTGATTGCGGGTAACTGGATTCATGGTGACGTCTTTATTGGAATCAACCCAACAGATTCTGATATTCGACGAATGGTAAATTATGTGACTAAGGAATTCGTCCGATCTTCTGGGTTGAGTGCTCGATTTATAAAGTCGAAATCTAAAGTTCCCAAGCCAAAGAAGGAGATCTTTAATAATAAAGAAGACGCCGAAGCAGCTTTGATGGCGAACATACCGAAGGATGCGACAGGCATTTCGATTTATGATCCTCGATGTGCTGATCGAAAAATAATTTATTGGGACATTCATCCGCACCTGATTGAACCTATATGAACCCATATAAATAATTGCCATAAATAAGGTATTTTTAAGTAAATACTTAATTTTTTACTTATTGTCATTACACATATATGCGAGGTGCAAAAACCTTCTCAACCTATATAAAAATCGCTACTTAACATTTTTGACAAATAAGAACACCGTATGCTCGACTTTTAACCAAGAGCCCCCCTGCGAGGTTTGTGAATTTCGTATTCACTAACAAAAATTTCTGTTCTAGCCCTATTTGCATGACGTATAGGTGTAGGAGCAAGGGAATAGTGGCTAATCAGTAGTATCTCACGCATGTCCCAAGTTGATGGATTTCGTCGCGCATGCATGCGAAGCGTTGCGGATATCGAAGCTCGAACGTTCAATTCATGCCGGGGGCACCAATCAAATAAGTGGGGAAGTGCTCTTTCGTTGGTGTAACCCGACGTGTCAGACGATTAACGATTTAGCCAGCGAGTGGCTTTAGTATCTCAATCTCTGTGGACTGACCAGAGACCACTGCATTTGCAAGAGCAAGAATTTCGCTGTTCTTGCCGTTAGCAAGTACGTCATTTGCCATCGCGATTGCGCCTTCGTGGTGCGCGATCATGCCCTTGGCCCAAGCCTTGTCAAACTCTGCGCCTTTCAACTGACCGAGTGAGTCCATATCTTCAAGAGAGAGCATTCCGTCCATCATTGATGAGTGGTCCATTGAGCCCATCTCCATTGGCATGCCCCAGGTGGTGAGCAAATTTTTCATCTGTGAGATTTCTGGATCCTGCGCTCCCTTGATTTGGGTGGCGAGTGCGATGACCGCAGCACTGGCTCCGGTGTTTGGGTCGAGTGCAATATCCGACATTTCAATTGCTTGCTCATGATGAGGGATCATCATTTGCGCAAACATCACGTCTGCATCATTAAAGTCTGCCGATTCCGGTATTGAATAGCCCATGTCCATTGAACTTGAGTCCGATGAGCCCATGTCCATTGAACCCATGTCCGAAGAGCCGCATGCGCCGAGCAACAGTGCTGTTGTTGTGAGAGCAATGGCGGTGAGTGCGAATTTCTTCATAATTTTCTCCTTGGTCGGTTATTCCACTGGCTACTACAAAGTGTAGTAGGCAAAACTCCAAAAATCAAGTAGGTGTAACTGCGACCAAAACGGAAGTTATTCCAATGGTTGTGGCTCCGAAGAGCGCTTCGTAAATAGATGCCCGCATCAGCGTTGCCCTCGAGATTTTTGGATGACGATGTTGTGCGTTGCGACGACTGGCAAGAAACTTTCTGTTGCGGTTTCCAAGCAGCAGCATGATCACCACAACAGAAACCTTCGCAAGCAGTAACAAACCATGACTTGACGAGAAAACTGACCAAACGTTCCCGTGTAATCGGAGCGATTGAATAACGCCTGTGACCATAATTGCTGGGACTGCGCGTTGCGCTGCAAAACCAAAGCGATCAAACGCGATCATTGATTGCTCAACACTCACGGCAGGGACGATAACTACAACCACTGCTGCAAGCGCTCCAAGCCAAACTGATACAGCGATGACATGAATGACATCGGTGGGAACACCAAGCCATGGTGATGCCAGCGATCGGGAGTGACCCCCATAAGCGAGAGCCACGCAATACATAGTGAGTAGCAGCGCCAACAATCTTGTTCCACTGTCATCAAATATTTTGCGTTTGAGAAGTGATCGTGCAAAGAACACGATGGCGGCTCCTGCAACGATGCGAAACATAATCATCGGACCAACGCTCAATGAGTGAACCGTGGACAATGCACTCCCAATTGAACCATCACTGCCGCGAACATCGTCAACCAAAATCCACAACGAGATGATTGGAGTGACGAGTGTTCCAATTGCGGTGATGTAAGTAAGTCGGCGTCCGCGTGGAGTTGAAAATACTCCTTGAGCAATGTAGAGATTGGCAAACAGCAAGCCACCTAGCAAAATAATTGCAACGTAAGTAACAAATCTTGTAGAGACTCGGATGGTCTCGGAGATAGCAGCGTCCTCTGTTGCAAGCGGCAACGATACTTTTGGAGCTGGTGCAACTGGTATTACGTTTGGTGCAACAGTTGTGACGTCTAGTGCACCGGTCGTTGCTTGCGGTGCAGTGAATGTCACCCGACCGCTGATGACATGGCCGTCAGTACCGACGAGCCGCCAACGCCCAGTAATCGTGCCAGTGAGATTTTGTGGAAAATCAAAAACAATGACATTGTCAGTGGTGCCGGTGCGCGGATTTGGAAGGTCTTGGCGTTGACCAGTATCAGTGACCACCTGACCAGAAGCAGATTCGAGTGGAACCGATTTAGCGAATGTGATTGTCCATAGGGTTGGCGGCGACGCAAGTACCTCGCCCTCTGCAGGTGAACTGTCGGAGATCGAATTGTGTGCGAGCGCAGCCCCACCACTGATTGACAGCAGGCCGATGATCGCGATGACAATCGAAACGAAAAGTCGTTTTGGCCAATGAGTGAGATGGGATATCTGCATATTTGAGGTGGTACTACAGCGTGTAGTTAGAAAACTTTATCAGCGACTACGCTCGAGTCGTGGGCAAAAAGGGTGATGGTGAGCTTGAACTCGAGGTACTTCGTATCTTGTGGGCGGCGGGAGAACCATTGCAACCTGCCGAGGTCCAACAACGCTTGACCTCAACGCTCGCGTACACGAGTGTTGCAACAGTTCTTACTCGGCTTGCAACAAAGGGTCTTGTAAATCGACAATCAAAGGGGCGCTTCTTTGTCTATGAGGCGGCACTGTCACAAGATGACTGGTACGCAGGGCGAATGATGGCAATTGTTCGTGACACAACTAATCACAGTTCTCTACTTGCAGGTTTCGTCAGCAAATTATCTTCTCGGGATCGGGCTGCGCTTCGGTCAATACTTTCTGATGGCGACGCGAAGTGATTAAGTTCTTTACTCCATTTATTGTGTTCATGATTTTGAGTTATCTGATCACAAAAGTCCAGCGCCGAACCTCGCCAAGAAATTCTGCGCGTATATCGATGGCAGTCCTACTTCTTGGGGCTGCAACATCTCTATCTCTTCTCGTGCATTTTTCAATTATGTGGCTCATGGTCCTTCCACGAGTGGGGCCAATTCTCCACAACATTTTGAATAATGGAAGTGAACATTTTGGTGGGCGCAGCGAACTGTATTTTATTGCTCTTGTCATACTTGTGATTGCGACAATCAAAGCGATGTTGCTGGTGCGATCTGATCGCCAAATTCGACGATCACACTGTGGTGGACTTGTCGTCGTTTCAGATTCCGAGATGTTTGCCTACGCTTTGCCTGGCGCTCAAGATGGGGTAGTCATCTCGCAAGGGCTTGTTCAAGGTCTGTCTAAGAACGAATTGAATGTAGTGCTGGCGCACGAACAAGCACACCTAGACAATCGGCATGATCGTTGGATTCTTGTGGGACGTATCTGCACTTCGTTCAATCCTCTTTTGCGTCATCCAATGTCAAACCTCCGGTTTGCTCTGGAAAGAATTGCCGACGAGGCTGCAGTTGGCATCTGCGGAAATCGACAGTATGTAGCGAGGACCATCGCAAAGGTTGCACTTGGTCAATCCAAAATTGACTATGCCTTGGGAATGGCATCATTCGGTGTGGTGGATCGAGTTCGTGATCTTTCTTTCAACAAAAAGAATGACGGGCCCTTGCGTTATGTGGTCTTAGGTGTTGGGCTTTTAGCAATGGCGGCACTGAGCGCATTGCAATGGCACCATATCGCTCTCGCAATTGCAACTGTTTGCGTCTAATTTGCGGAGTAGCCGGCTGCAACGACCGCATCTTTTACTGATTGAAGGTCAAGCGAGGTATCGGATTCGATCACGGCAATGCCTTCGGCCAGTTTGACGTTCACGCTGTGAACTCCTGTGACTTTGGAGATTGCATCAGTGACGTGTCGCACACAGTGATCACATGTCATTCCAGAAACTGTCAATTGTGTTTTGGTCATAAATTAATGTTACTTGCCCAATTTCGTTAGTCAATATGGTTGCTAAAATGGTGTGCTAAATCGCCTGAGAACTCCTTCGTGATAGTGCCGCGATTGGTGTTGCACACTCGTTGCACAAACTAAAAGATTTGTTCTCGGACTGGTTGGCACTAGTTGATCAGAATTGTGCACAAAGTATGGGTTTGCAGAACTTGTCAAGTCCAGATGAACACAATTATTGGGTTTCCTAAACCGCAGGTCGCATGTTCGATTCATGCCGGGGGCACAAACGCAACGCCAAGAACTGGAGATGTACGAAATGCAATCACCAGGAGTGGAATCGTGAACACGGTTCCGAGAACACCAACGACGTTGCGACTCATGGTTGAGTATGTCACGTCAGTGGCGTGCCTGTTTTGTAATTCAGTCAAAACCAATAAATGAGGCAACCTTGTCGTTGGGTGTGCGGCGTGATTTCACGTCGTTCGCTACAAACGTTTCGTCGGGATAGCCCATAGCCACACACGTCATAATTACTTGGTCTTCAGGGATATTTGCATTTTCTCGCACCACTGAAGACTGCATGATGCCTTGACCATTAATCACGGAACCGATGCCTTTTGACCAAGCAGCAAGAACGAGACCGTATGTTGCAGATCCGCAGTCGAAGTGGGCAATGGTGTCATCAGCGAGCGCCTTATCAACGGTGATCACAATGGACACGGGAGCATCAAATTGGCGGAACCCGCGCATGACCCAATCCATGCGTCGCTCTTTGTCGTCACGGGCGATACCCATTGCTTCGAAAAGCTGCACCGCTATCTCAATCTGTCGCTCGCGGTGTGGGCCCTCGTAGCCATGGTTCAATTTGATCTCACGATCAACCGATGAACCAGCCATCATCTTTTCGGTGTTGCCTTTGCGAATTCGCTCTAATGGTTCACCGGTCAGTACATGAAAGTGCCATGGCTGAGTGTTCATGGACGATGGCGCTTGCTTAGCAATATGAATGATCTCTTCTAGAATCTCACGGGGGATGGGATCTGTTTTGTATCCGCGGATACTGCGACGAGCCTGTGCGATCTCTTCATAATTCATGAGTGAAGCCTAGAAGTGCTGGCGAAGGGGTAACGAACTAAGGTTTTTCCATGACTAATGGTGCACCTCAACGACTCATTGACCGCATGCGTGGCGTTCGTTATGGCGAGGTGCTTGCCGTGTATTTGCGTGACACCGGGCTTGAGGCCGAGGTGTACGGCACACAGATGTTGAACGATTGCCCGCAGGAGTTGTGGGAAACGCTTGATGCAGATGCCATTGCGAAAGACATGGGTGCTGTGTTTGTGAAGTTAAACGGCCCTCGGTATTGGTTGCTTGATGGATTGGGTTCAAAAGTTGCTGTGGTGGACCCTGTGTTTAGAGATTTCAATGGCATTCAAATGCGACGCATTGCAACCATTCCATTAGGTGCCGATTTTGCAGCTGGTGCTTACGTGGTGCGCAATGTAAATCGTGGCGCAGTGTTCTTCTTTGATGCAGGAAAAACTGTGTATGAATTGGTCGACCCAGATGGTCGAGCTTTCGTTATGCAGGCGCGCTGCGTGGGAGTTGACTCAAATATGAGTGAAGCGTCGTTGGTAAACCTTGGCGAGCGCCTTGCGCCTCCAGAGGGTTGGTCGTATCGCACCCGAGTGCTGGGCAGCGAGCTGGTGATTGATACCAGCGCAACATTGGCCACTGTGGTGCAAGACGAATTCGAAAACACCTACACGCTGCCGTATTAAGAATTAGAAAGACAGGATGTTGCCGATTTCGGGTGACATTTTTCCCGTAACTAATTGTGAGTAGGTATCGCTTACTGCCTTGGTGCCGTGCAGGTGGTCGATGCGTAGCCACTGTTTCGAACCTTCAATAAATATGGTGAGTGCAGTCTCGAGTCGATTATTCAGTTCTGCAGGACCCCATTCTTTACTGCGCTTTGAAATTTGGCTAGGGGCAAAGAAAAACTGTGGTTTTGGCCCCGGTGTATCCACTCGGTGACTGGTTTGATCCCAGTGCGTTGCGCCAATACTGCACGAATACTTCAGTGATTCACCAAAGTGAGTGTGAACTAGAGCAACGATTTCTGGGTTGCCAGCCATATCAACGATCACGGTTTGGACTGATGGATCGAGTGAAGAAATCTCGCTGTAGGCAACAACGTCGTGGTATTGGCCAACGCTAGTTACGAAGTCAACGTTTGCATCCGAGGTGAGCCCGATCACGCGCATCGTTGAGTTTGCACGCAAACAATGGGCGAGTGCGACGGAGGTTTTGCTGGATGCACTGGTAACGACTACTTGAGATGCATCATAAAAGTTTGATTCGCGCAGAAAGTCCTCTGCAAGAAACGAAGTCATGAACAGTCCACGGAAAATGAGCATGGCATTGTCGTTTTCGCCCACGGCGTCAGCAACTTTGTCAAAGGTGCGATATGCCATGGCGTGTTTCTCGCGGTGAGTTCCCACATCAATAAAGCCGCCACTTGACGTTTGTGCGTGCACAATGTGTTCGTTGCCAACTGGGAAGAAACCGAAGTATCGGCCACCCACAGCAATGTCTGGGTTCGCCGACTC
>Ga0209358_10003941_pt1 | contig 10798 bp, 20 predicted proteins | sample LauGreFa1BDMLBSN_2_FD_187574 | JGI IMG/M metagenome (GOLD analysis project Ga0209358, IMG submission 187574) | Freshwater lake microbial communities from Lake Michigan, USA - Fa13.BD.MLB.SN (SPAdes) (version 2) | ecosystem: Environmental > Aquatic > Freshwater > Lake | place: Lake Michigan, USA...
GGGGCAACCCTTGGCACCGAAGCAGGTGTTACGCACCACACCGTCGCTGTCCGTGAAGTTATAATCGGCAGGGATACCCCAACCGATAACGCGGCCAAAGGTTCCGCCGCTTGTCTTTTGCAGTTTCGCGTTGCCGAGAATCCAAGGGAGCTTTGCCATGTTGTGTTCCTCCGTGGTGGGTACAGTGTGAAAGTAGTCGAAGAGCGGGACGGACACAACAAAAAAAAAGGGCAGACTGGAGGGGCCAGCCCCTATAGCCCCACCTTTTTTCTGCCCGCCCCGACTTGACTTCTATCGGTGGAGCTATAGGCTAAGGGGCTGCCACCACAGCGGGCAGCAGCCCCCATGCATCATCCTTTAGACTGCGACTGCCTGATCCTCATTCTGCGATGCAGCGGCCTCATCGGCCTCCAGCTTTGCCATCAACTCTGCAAACTGGTCAGCAACGTCGCTGCTAATGGCAGGAGCCTCCCCTGCCGTCTGCGAGGCTCCACTCGTCTTGACGCCGCCATAACGTCCACGGCTGGCGAGAAGGGTGCCATCCTCCTTCAGTGCCTTGATAACAGCTACAGCGTCCGCACCAAGGGCAGCAACAATGTCCTTCGTCGGGACCAGCTTGCGCTTCTCGCTCATGTTGCTGCTGATGAAGTCCAGAACGTCCTGCTTGGAAACAGCCATCTTCGACCTCTGCGCTGGGACTCTGCCCAGCCTATTTGGGGCAGGATTGCCCCGTGAAAGAAACTTAAAACATTCCTACTGGACTGTCAACGCCAACCTGTCATATTCCTGTGCGGTGACAACCATATCATCAACCCAGGCGAGGCTCCCCGTCTCCCACCCGTCCTCCCACATCTCCTCCACCTCCCACTCCTCTGGCTCCCCCTCGTCCCACTCCCACTCCATTTCGTCCTCCTTTCTGATGGTCTAAAGATACAGGAGGATGCCTTTGCGGTCAAGCGGAGTGGCATATAAAAAAGGGGGCAAAAGAGGGGCCAGCCCTCCCCCTACTCCCATTTCTCCTACCCCATCTGCTTGACATGGTGAGCATCCCGTTATAGATTGTCAATATCCCCGATGGACGGGTGGAGGTTATCATGCCGCGTGAGAAGAAGATCGTGAAGTATGCCGCACAGACGAAGATGCCCGCAGTCCGTCATGAGTGGCGGGTTCTCGACAGGAAGGAAGAATATAATAACTTGGATCATGTGATGAATCTGCTGGAGATTGCGTCACAGCGAAACGGCGACATTTGGCTCCTAAACACGTTCCGTGAACGTATCAGCACCTGCTACTACACGCAGAGTGACTGGAAAAAGACTGCTGGCAGCTACAACGTCAAGCGGCTCTATAACCGAATCTGGCCGCATACGCCTGAGTATAAGGCAATCAACGACGCATTTCTTGCCGAATATGATTCCCGTGAGGATTTGCAGGAGTTGTACCGCGAGCATTGTGGTGATCGTTACTTCCTCTATGATGAGTGGGGTAACTCCTATGATAAGAACGCAGCAGAAGGCAAGGGATACAATCTCCGCCCCTCATGCTATATGATGTATCAGGCTGTTATCGTTGGAACTGAGGCAGGCAGCAAGATGGAACTTGCTCGCCCGACACCCTATCAGGAGGGTGACATTGTGACGCTCCGCAAGCAGGCAGTCGGTCGCCGCTATGTTGATCCCCTTTTCCAATGGGGCGCTACTCCCGATGCTAGTGAGCAGCGTATCGGAACCGTCATGCTTGTGAAGGACAGCACCAAGAGTTGGCGAGGCGGCAAGGGTTCCAAGGCGATCTCAGTCCTGTGGTTTGGCAAGGAGGAAGCAACCGACATTGAGGAACGGCACCTCAAGTGGCATGAGCGTCCGACTCTCAAGAACGGCTTGAAGGTCCGCGAATAGAATATGCTCCTGCCTCCCCGGCATAAAAAACCGGGGTTGGTGGGGGCCAGCCCTCTCCCCCCACCACTTTTCCTCCACCAGCCCGCTTGACACCCTGCCCATCCTGCCCTATATATAGTGGACAAGGAGGCCGGGATGAAACTCTGGAGACTGAAAGATCAGTTCACAAGGTTGCGTTATTATGAGAGTGAGAAATCGATAAAGACGCAACTGAAAAAACTTTTGTGGGAGTACGAAAGAGACAAGGATATATATAGCGGCTCACCCTGGTATCAACCTCCATCCGTAGAGCAAGTGGTCAATGACGAGTGGGTGAGTGTCAAATTGCTGGCGAATGAAGAGATCGATCTTTACTTTGATAAACGGCACGACAAGGAAGAGCGTATGAAGCAGATTCGTGAGGAGTACGAGGCCCGCCGAAAGGCAGCAGATAGAGCGCTTGTCTCCTTGACAAAAGGATAGAGATGGCTAAACTAAGAGATGCAGGGGTCACGGCCCATGTGACAAACTTGAAAGGGTTGCTGCCGGCTTGCCGTAGATGCCGGATCCGTAGCGACCAGATGCTGCGTGATAGCTACCAGCCAATGCTCTGTGACAAGTGTAGAGAAGTTATTTCTTCTGAGTATCCCCACATGGTTCCACTTGATAAGGTGGACTTCAATAGGGCAAGATGTTGCCTGTGGGAACATGAACGTGAGTGTGAGTGTTGGCACGAAGGTTGCCGCTTTCCAACGGAGGCTAGTGATGGACACGCAGATTGACAGCAGCGAGATGACCGAGTATAGTGAGCAGATGGTTGAGGATAACCTGCATGGCAATGAGGCTGGGCAAGCTTTTGCTCGCAAGCACATCATTGAAAAGATGAATCTGTTTCTTGACGAGTACCGCCGGAACGGTTATACTGAGGACTTCGTTGCTGGGTTTGTTGAAGGGTTGAATGATGTGACTGGCGGCAACATCGGTTTCTATGACGAGGAAACTGAAGAACTGCTTGACAACCCTCGTGATGCAGACTAAGATAGGTTGCAGTTGATTCCCTGCTGGTGGTTGAAGTTCTGCCCCGGCAGGGAATCAAAAAAGATTCGGAATGTACTTGAAACTCGGATCTAGATGTGTTATGTTAACAGCATGGACTAGTAGCTCAGATGGTAAGAGCGCACGACTTATAATCGTGAGGTCGACAGTTCAAATCTGTCCTAGTCTACCAACTTTTCTTTGATAAACTTAACGGGAGGCTGGCGGAATTGGTATACGCAGCAGACTTAAAATCTGCCGGTCCTTAGCGACCGTGAGGGATCGTGCCCCTCGCCTCCCACCAATACGGATCGGTAGCTCAATTGGATAGAGCAAAAGGTTTCTACCCTTTAGGTTGGGGGTTCAAGTCCCTCCCGATTCGCCAATAAAGCCAACACAGATCATAGGGTTTGTGTTGGCTCTTTTCTTCCCATGATTGTATCAAGTTGTTCTTTGATAATGTCAAGATATTTTTGTGAAGATTGTATAGTAAATTTACCTTGGCCGGCAACATTAATTACCATCAACTCTATTCCTAATTCTGCACATCTTATCATTTTTTGCTTATCATTGTTTTGAATTCTGTCAAACTTATCTTGACCATAGATAGGTTCGTAGTGAACTATTCCATTAAGTTCTACTGCAAATCTTACTTCTGGAAAGTAAAAGTCCAGTTCAAAATTCATTAAGCTAACCGAATTTGTTACTATGTTAAGCTGAGGATATAGCATCTTTAATTGTTCATCTATATAGCATTCTATTTTTGAGCGCCTCGTACCAGTTGTTTTGTGTTTATTATTATATTTTGCGGCACATGAATGATTGCAAAATATATTATGTTTTTTAGATTTTTTATATTCAGCTAAATACCTAGTTACTAACTCTCCACAGTGCTTACAAGGACCAGTAACACTAGTAATGCTATCTATCGTTTGGCATTGTTTAGAACAATAATTTTTTTTATTGTCTTCATATACTATGCCGTTACGACATATTCTTTGTTTTTTATAGTATAGTTGCGTACAATGACAGCAATTTAAAGGAACTAAATCTTTTCCTTTAAACGTTTTAAAGTCTTCTATGTGTTTTTTGTAATATTCGTAAGTTAACATAATATAATTATCCCTGGTATTCGCAAACAGACTTGAAAAGTAATTGCGAATCCTGTATAGGATACCACACAACAAAAAACATTTAAATACTATTCTATTTGTGGTATACTATATAATGTAATTTATGAGAGTGTATCTCTGAGATGTCGGCAAGTGGTAAGCCAGCGAGCTGTAAGTTAGCAGCGTTTGATAGAAATATCAAAATGAAAAGACTGTAATATCAAGGAACCCCCTGTTTGAAGTTAAACGAGGCAATCTTGAGTCAAGCAAAAGTAGAAATACTTTTGAAGATGCAGAGACTATAATCAGTCCATCTTAACGTAAAGTCGAAGATGATGGAATAGTCCAGACCACAAACATCGAAAGATGGTAGCGAAAGCTATAGTGGTAAGTAACTCGCGCACCGTAGGTTCGAATCCTACCATCTCAGAGATACGCTTTCTTTTATTTATGGACCGGTAACTCAACTGGTAGAGTAACGCCCTTTTAAGGCGAAAGTTGTCGGATCGTACCCGACCCGGTTCACCATCTCTAAAAAACCTGCCTGTACGGGGGTTGGCCCCTCTCCACCGCCCTTTTCCCAAGCTTGACATCCACGGGCAACCGCTATAGCTTGTCCCTATGAGCAACGAACCTGTCTCCCCCGGCGACATCTATATGTTCTACAGCACCCATTCCATGGAAACTACTTATTATATCGTTCTGTGGAAGCGGGAGACAATGCCCGACTCTTGGGATATGATGGAGATTGGTCGTCCAGAGTTGAACCATTGGGAGCGCGGCAGCATCCTGACAGATACAAAGTATTATCTAAAGGTGGCGTGATGGTGGCTAATGGCGACAGGTTGGGTCACGGCGATATTCTTCGCTGTGCAGATACCGGCGAACATCTGTTCCTTGTAGAACGTAAGGACCGTGAGTACGGCGACGGTAAGATGGAACCTTCTTGGGATATTATTGTTCTCCTCATCAATAAAACATTCTGGGAGTGGGAGTTTGTTCTGGAGGATGAGGTTATCTATGAGAGGGTAGCATGACTGTCAACATTGGCGACATCCTTGCATGGAAGAACTGGCAGACCAGCGAGCGTGATAGCTTCAATATTGACCTTGATGAACTTTTTCTTGTTGTGGATATTGACAGCGATGAGACAGAGCCTTATCTTCTGTTGAGTCTGAGTGGTAACGGCTATGAGCGGTTCAGCGGCAAAGGCTTCAGTGACAAACGGTATTGGGAGATGGTAGTATGACCAAGCCCCAGATCGGTGATATATGGGAATATACTTATCCCCATCCCGAATATGGAGCAGCCACTCTGCTTGTGCTTGACTACTTTATGGACGGCGACTATCATCTCTGCTTGAAACTTGAAGATGGCAGCGTTGGAGATTGGTATATGGACTTAGACAACAAGTACGAGGCATCCAAGTGGAGATGGCTAGCATGAGAAACTGTATTGTTTGTGGCGACCACTTCAATCTGCACTCCCGAGAGAAGCGCCTTGCCGGGGGTCTTGCAACCCACTGTCCTGAGTGTAGCGAAGAAACCTCTGTGCGCTATGCTGGTGTTCAGGCTGGTGAGGGCAAGATGGGTGCTGTCCAGATCCTTAAGTTCAATAATACCGATGATCGTCAGAAGTACCTTGACTTCTGGTGGGTCAACAGTGGTATGATGGTTGGCAAGTCTTGCCAGATGGGACTCCGCAAAAGCACTCCGCCCGTAGGTTTCAAGATTGTTGCTGAGAATAATCCTAATAAGAATCACAAGGGGAAGGGCTAAAAATGCACCCACTCGAAACTGATAGCGGAGCAAATGTTAAGTGTTGCGACGAGTCACACAACAAGATTTATTTTGATGATAGTGATAATCTTTTCTATCTGATGGTGTGGGACGACGAAGGTTTCGGGTGGAATCCCGAAAAGTTTGCGATTGACGCCATCAAGCGTTGTCCGTGGTGCGGCATCCTGCTTGACACTAATCTGTTGGAGGACTAGCATGAATCCACAAATTGGCGACATATGGGATTGGGATAAGGATGGCGACGATGAAGGTGGCCCTATCCTTATTGTAGAATACCTATTTGAAGATACTATACACGGGGAGAAAACAAAGCATTACCGTGCTCTTGAACTATTGAGCGGTATCTATGATGATTTCATATTCAATGCCGCAAACGCCTCTTACTGGCAGAGGCTAGGATGAACGACATTGGCGATATCTATATGAGCCGTGCCGATACGCCATACCTTGTTGTTAATTGCGAGGAATGCGCTGGCAAGGTTTATATCTTCGAATTGATGAATATGTATACAGGCGAGGTACAGAGTTGGCTTGAGCCTTTTGATCGGCAGCTTGTTGCCCCCTACTGGACATATTTAGGGTAGGAGGCGGGGCCAGCCCCTCCAGCAGCACCTTTTTTCTTCTGCCCCCAGCTTGACAGGACCGATGCCCTGCCCTATATATAGTGGACAAGGAGGCACGACATGGGTGGATCACGATGCGGCTATTGCAGGGAGTTCAACCACAACAAGCGCAAGTGCAATAAACTTGCCGGGGAGGTCGAGTATATCCGCAAATATATCCCAACAGAACTAAATCGCATCCACGATGCCCTTGTCGAGAAAGGTTGGGGAGTTGGTGCGATGGTTGAAGTTACTCAATGGAGTGGTGAAAAGATTGTTGGTATCATTGATGATCTGCGAGTGATTGCACAAAATGCCTATAACTTTACTGATTATCGCAATGTGAAGTACAGCAAGCAGGTGAAAACATATCTAAAGAATATAACTGGCAAGTATCTTGAGAATATCCCTGAGAATATTCTTTTTCATAATAGGGGCGAGATACAGTTTGCTATTCTTAATCCATCCGAGCCTTCTGATCGTTTGTTTGCTACCGCCACACGCGGCCAGCTTGGGTTTGGCGAGGATAACCACTATATGTGGACTACGCCGTCTGTTCTACTGTCACCATCCCATGAAACAAACGCCAGCTATTCCGACTTCCTTGATATATCTATTCGCCTGCATGATCGGCTTGTTCTACCTAATACTGAAGCCTATGTAAAGGGTCTTGCCATCTAATATGCTCCCCACCTACACAGAAAAACGTGTAGGGCAGGGGGCCAGCCCCCCTCAATCCCCATTTCTTCTCCTCACGGCACTTGACAAGCCTGCTACGCCGCACTACATTCATCCTACACCGCATGGCGCGGCATGGAGTATCCCATGAGTGATTATGTTCTTGAGCAAGATGTTTTTCGACTCCTGCGTGACGAGCCGTTCTTTGCAGCGTTAAGCCGTTCTGTCAATAAGAGCGCCAGCCGTTCGATTCCTACTGCCGGTGTCCGTATCACAGACGATGGATTCTTCGAGATGCTTTACAATCCAGACTTTATGGGATCGCTGCCTGACAATCAACGTCGCGGTATTCTGAAGCATGAGTTCTATCACCTTATTTTCGAGCATTGTCTTGCCCGCAATCCTGACGGTAAGAAGGTGTCCAAGATTTGGAACTGGGCGACCGATCTGTCAATCAACTGTCACCTCAAGGGTGAACTGCCCGACATGGCCCTCATGCCTGAGAAGTTTGGTTTTGAGGATTATCTGACGGCAGAGCAGTATCGTCAACTGTTGGAGGATAAGTATGGAGACGCTGACGGTGACTGCATGGAGGGTCAGAGCGGCGGCGATCTTGACGTGCATGATGGCTGGGGAGGCGATCCTAACAGCGAAGCCGGTGAGGCTGCGTCTATTGCAAAGGAGCGTCTGCGCGATGCTATGAGCAAGGCCGCCGATGAGGCTGGCAAGAGCAGCCGTGGATTCGGCACTATGCACCAGAGTGTGAAGGAAGCGATCATGCGGTTCATTAGTGGATCGGTCGATTGGCGTGCTGTTCTTCGCAACTTCATTGGTCAATCGCAGCGTGCGTTCAAGAGCAACACGGTCAAGCGTATCAATAAGCGATTCCCATATATCCATGCCGGGCGCAAGACGAATCGGACTGCTAATATCGCAATCGCAGTCGATCAGAGTGGATCGGTTGATGATGAACTGCTTGGAATGTTCTTCGCTGAACTGTCAAACCTTGCAAAGATTGTCACCTTTGACATTGTTCCATTCGATACTGAGGTTGGCAAGGATCATATCACCGTCTGGGAGAAGGGTAAGAAGTACACGCGGGCGCAGCGTGTTATGCACGGCGGCACCGACTTCGATGCACCTACTAAGTATGTGAATGAAACCCCTAAGTATGACGGACTCATTGTGCTGACCGATATGCAGGCACCGGCCCCTGTTCCCTGCCGTGTGCGCCGCCTGTGGGTTACGAATGAAAGCAATAAGAATGATCCATATTTCAAGACAAATGAACTTGTTATTGCAGTAAAGGATATGACTCGCTAGGTATCGGCCTCCCTCCCATCAGAAAACGGTGGGCTGTGGGGGCCAGCCCCTCTTCTAACCCCTTTTTTCTACCCCCCATCGCTTGACTCCCGGCCAGCCCTGCCATATATAGAAGGTGTCCCGCCGCTGCACCTAACGGGGGATATAAAGAAAGTTCCCTCCACCGCTTGACAAGCGTTCTCTCACGATCTATCTTCTACCCACTGACGGCATCCCGCCGTCGCAAACGAGGTGCGTAATGGCTGTTGATTTCAAGACGTTTAACTCTTTTGTCCATATGATTGCCGATTCTCATTACCCTGTGATGATTCGCGGTCGTCACGGTGTCGGCAAGTCGGAACTGGTCTACCAGTTTGCTCAGAAGCGTGGACTGCCTGTTGTCGAGCGTCGCGCATCGCAGATGACTGAGGGCGACCTTGTTGGTCTGCCTGTTGTTGATGGAAACACGACGGCTTGGAATCCTCCCGATTGGTACAAGCAGGCTTGCAGCGAGCCGGTTGTGCTGTTCATGGACGAGATTGACCGTGCGACTACTGAGGTCCGGCAGGGCTTTTTCCAGCTTGCGGATAGCCGCACCCTCAACGGACACCGGCTGCATAAGGACACGCTCCTTTTTGCTGCTGTCAATGGCGGCATTCATGCGGCTCAGTATCAGGTCAATGACATGGACCCTGCCGAGTTGGACCGCTGGACTGTTTTTGATGTTGAGCCGTCTGTTGAGGATTGGCTTACCTATGCAAAGGACAATGGAGTTGCCAGCATTATCATTGATTTTATTCGTCAGGACGTTCGCCATCTTGAGCACACAAAGGAGTTTGAGCCGGGCAAGGTTTATCCCTCCCGCCGTTCATGGGAGCGCCTGAGCAAGACCGTCAATGCTCACAGTCTGCTGGAGGGTGAGTTTAAGAATAATCTTAACTCTGTGTATAACCTTGCCTGTGGCTTTGTCGGTTTCGAGGCGGCTGTTTCTCTCCGTGATTTTGCTGACAAGTATGAGAATCAGGTATCCCCGGACGACATCTTGAATGGTAAGGTTGATCGCACCTCTGGCTGGCGGTTGAATGAGCACGTCCAGATGGTGGACAAGCTGCTGACCAGTGGCAAGTTGAGCGAGAACATGGAGGAGGATGCGATTGCAAACCTCTGCCGTTACTACTTCACCCTGCCCAGCGAGGCGGCCATGAAGTTCTACACCAACATGAACCAACAGAAGGATTTGCTGAAGTTCATCATCCGATTCCAGAAGATGAATGTCGATGGCAAGAGCGTCAAGTCGCACATGACCGGGATGCTGGCCGCCTCTAAGAAGAAGGAGTAGGTCAAGCATAATCCTCCCACCCTGCCACAGAAAAAGTGGTGGGGCTGGGGGGCCAGCCCTCTCTGTAGGAGGTTTTTTTCACCCTACCCTACCCCGAAAAAAAGCCTCTGCCGCAGCGGCTAGCCCCCTCCGTACCCCTTTTTTTTAATCCTATCGATAGAACCTACTTGACTAGAGTACTCTATCGTGGTAGTATCTAGGGATAGAGTAGGCGATTGCCCTACCCTAATGTTATAATAAATAGAGTATCGCTCCTGCGTACTCTATAGAATAAGCTATTTCGTGAAATGGGGTGCTCTAAGTTACCGTAAATACTATCGTTTTTGTGTGTGTTCGAAAACGCTATAAAACAAGGGGTTTCCGCACATGGAAATCACGAAATGCCTTATTTTAAGGGCAAATCTCCCCTCCCCACATAGCGCAGCTTAAACAACCCCATAGTGCCTTTTTGATTTTTTAGCATATATATAATTATGAATATACGGTAATGCACTGTGGCATTATGCCTCACTTTTCTCTATTATAGTGAAGCTATTGTCTTATATTGCGCTATCTGTTTTTATATACTCTATGGCTATAGGTTCTGGGGGCATCCAGTATATAGCGTTTCTCTATTCTATATTGGCTGTTGTCTCCTTTTTTTTATATAGAGGGGATAGGGGCTCTTTCTTTATATACATATGTGTGTGAGGGTTCCCCTACCTCCCCCTCTCCTCTCCCTCCTCTGGTGCTGGTGGTATTCTTATTGGTATTAGTATTCCTACCTGTCCTGGTGGTGGTACTCCCTCTACTGGTGGTACTGGTGGTACTACTACTGTTTCTATTCCTACTGGATCTATTATTGTTATTGCTACTGCTACTATTGTTACTGGAGTTATAACTATATTATTTATTATTGTTTGCGGCCCCGACGTTGGGGGGGGGTCAAACTAGTTTTCTGTACTTCATGTTTGTTGAATCCATGATTGCTCCTGTTAGGATGCTGCCGCTTTCAAGGAACAGGATTGAGCATGTGTTGTTCTTTCGGGAGATGACATCCAATATGAGCAGGTGGGAT
>Ga0209358_10003943_pt1 | contig 10793 bp, 11 predicted proteins | sample LauGreFa1BDMLBSN_2_FD_187574 | JGI IMG/M metagenome (GOLD analysis project Ga0209358, IMG submission 187574) | Freshwater lake microbial communities from Lake Michigan, USA - Fa13.BD.MLB.SN (SPAdes) (version 2) | ecosystem: Environmental > Aquatic > Freshwater > Lake | place: Lake Michigan, USA...
AGACTACGCCTGTATAGCCGGTCATCATTAATATTTTCAGATCTGGAAGCAAAGCTTTCAGTGCTTCGGAGGTGTCGAAGCCATCATCGTTGCCAAGGATAATGTCAATTAGCGCACTGTCGGGTTTAAAAGACTGGGCGAGAAGCAGTGCTTGAGATTTTGATGCGGCCCAGACTGCTTCAATATTGTGGTTTTTGAACAATAAACAAAGACCTTCGGCAAGTTCGACTTCGTCGTCGATGACCAGAACTTTTGTGGGCTTAGCCGTTTCGATACTTTTCTTGGCTGATGGTCGGAGACTTGCTTGTTTGTAAGGATAGTTAGGCAAGTTGGGGACAGATTCTGCAAAGGTTTTTGCTTCAAATCCGATTTTCTTAAGTCTTTCAATTGGGTCTTTTAAGATCGTTTTTGCTTCAACATTTGATCTCGCGCTTAGTTCTTCGACCGCATTTTCTAGCAAAGCAAGTCTGTTATTTAACTTGTGGGCAAATAAGCCAGATAAGTCGCGCTCAGCAACTGATCGTTTGATCATCATGAACTCGTTCCAATGCTTGTCGTCTTCATTGGTGTCGTAATCTGCAAAGATGATTACTGATCTGTATTCGACGCTGCCGTCTTGTTTAATCACGTCGGACAGACGCATCCACCCTGTAAAACGATGATTCGTCTGATAGCGCACAAAATTGACGAAACCTTCAGATATTTCTTCGACTTCTTTGCCGTCGCGCTCAACTATTTTTGTGACAATGCCAACGCCAACTGAGCGGGGGTCGAGAAGCTCCCAGACGTTAATCACTTGAGCTTCATAGTCGGTAATACCAAAAGTGTCCATAGCCAATTGATTGCAGTAGACAAGACGAAGGTCTGAATTGCGAAATATTGCGAAACAGATACCGAGATCGTTGATCGCTCGATTTAGATCCACAAAATCACGATAGTTAAAGGTTGTTGGTGAACAACAGTTATCTGAGTCGCAGCAGAGGGTTAAAACTCATATTTAGGGATAACCCTAAATATGAGTTATACGATTAGCGCATTTTATAGGGGTCACTACAGAAGTGAAGTATGGTGATTTGGTGAGCAACAAAATGTCAGTGATGATCGTTGAGGATGACCCTAATTTTGCTGCGATTCTTAGAAACACATTTGATTTGTCAGAGGAGTTCGAAGTATTAAACGTTTGGAACTCGATTGATGCTTTCGGTATTGCATTTTTAAATGCAACTTTGAAGCAAGACTGGCTGCCAGATCTGATCGTGGCCGATCTCTTAAGTGGAGAACACGTGCACCATGATTCGCTCACTGCGTTACTTGAACTTCGGGCTGAAGGCTTTAAGTTTGCGGTTCTTCTAATGTCAGGTTTAAATCTTGGTGCGGCCGAAAAAATTGCCCGTAAGCAAGGCGCAAAAAATTTCGAAGTGCTTTCTAAGAGTTCAAAACTAGACAGCAAAACTATTATTGATCAAGCACTTAAGTCTGTAAGAGAACTCAATTGAAGTTCTTTCGAGAGGCGCCAAAGTTTCGGCCGTGGGTGTTGATTTTGGCGTCGGCAATTATCATTCCTGTTGCAAGTGGTTTTGCGCCGGGTGCATCATTTGGTGAGCGGGTGCTTTTTGGAGTAATTGAAGGGTTCGTGCTTGCTGTTATAACGGGTCAGAGCTTGATAGCAATGCAAAGACGCCGAATAAGCCGCGTCAACAAATTTGCCGCACGCTCGCGAGATGCAGAGGCGGCGGCCAGACAAGACGTAGCAATTTACTTGCATAGCGCTGTGCAGCCAAAACTGCTTGCGATTTCGCGCGAGATTGCAAGTTTGAAAACCTCTGAGACAACAGCCATCGCCGAGCGTCTAGACGCAGTCAGCGAAGAATTTATTCGTGAAGTTTCTCACTCGCTATATCCACCAGAGCTACTCGTATCGCTTGAATTCGGGTTAGAGACGCTGTTAGCCGGACGAGCAGAACTGATTTTAGATAAGCGTCTTTCGACGAGTGCGCCGGTCGGTCTTCTCAGCTCAAACTTGGGTCAAAAATATCTTAAGACTGAGTTGCGCTTAGAGGTAGGGACAAACCTCAATTGGGCGATCTACTCAGTAGTGCGAGAGTTGGTTGCTAATGCTGAAAAAAAAGATGACGTCAAAGAAATTATTGTTTCGGTTTTAGTTGAAGAAAAGTCTGTAATCGTGAAAGTTTCAGACGATGGTTATTCACTGCCCAAAAAATTGACAAAAGGCTTGGGCCACTTGAATGTAGAGAAAATAACAGCCGACTTTGGCGGTACTTTCAAGATCAAAAATTTGCCGTTGGGCGTTGAAGCGCGATGTATCTTTCTTTATGAACCCATAACTTCGCTGACTGCTACGAAGAACAGTCGCGTCGAAATTGAAAGCAAAGGTAATACGCCAGATGTCTAACCTCAAAACCAAAGAAATTGAGTTCGCTGGCGCCAATGAACTTCTAAATGGCCTAGTTTCATCGTTAATTCTTGACTCAGATTCTAAAATCGGCGTGACTTTTGCCGGCGTCTTAAAGAATTTGAGTGGCTCACTTGGTTGTCTTATTTTAATTGCGCCAGAAAAAATGGAGCCAGGCACAAGACTCTTTGTTGGCAGCAGTGGAAGCTCAGAGTTTTTTACTAGGTTCGCGGATCTATTTTCATCTTTTAACGCAGTCGTCAATTTTGAATCTGTTGAACCAATTTTTGAGTTCTATAAAGTTGATTTAAGTTTGAAGCGACTTCAGGTTGCCAAAACCGCAACAGGAGGTAGTTCAATTCACTTCATACCACTGATTGAAGATGATGGCCGCCAAATTGGGCTTCTCGCGCTCGAAGTTAGTGATGGTCAAGAGCCTTTGATTACCGATATTTTTCGTGCCGCAATAACCTCGTTGGTCAACAGAACTAATACGTACAACTTTCTCGGTGTTAAGTTTGCGCCGGTTTCGGAAGTTGTGGCCGGTTTAGCGCACGATTTGCGGGGTGGGCTTGCATTAATCGGTATGCAAAACGAACTTTCACGATTTCAGGGGTCGAGCCCGTCTGAACTAGGTCTTGCACGAGAGCGCATCTCGTCGGGCTTAGCCACTGTCGAGTCTGCATCTGATCGCATTCAAGGATTTATCGAATTATTATTTCCACCGTTTTACGCGGCAAAGTACTGTTCGCCTTTGAATGCAATTTATGCCGCAATTGCTTCGTTGCCGTGGAAGCAAGAGGTGAAGAGTTTGATCAAATTTGAAATCGATCCCAGTGTCTCAAATGCGAGAATTGATGTTTCGGGTGCGGTCACTTACTGGGTATTTCGATCAGTCATTTCGTTTATGTCAGACCCGCGACGAATGAACAAATCACTTAATCAAGTCGATGTTCATTTGGGTATTGAAACCGATACTGCAACGAGAGTTTTTTTGAGATGTCGAACACCGATGTCAACGGCGAGATTTGATGCCAATGGGCCGCCAGTAGAGACAACAAACGAACCAGTTGAGGGCCTCGTAATCATGTCTCGAGCGAACGCCTTTGAATTATGGGTTAAACGAATCGGGTTTGAAACAAAACTCACAACCAAAAATGGGGTTTTTGACTATGAAATTTCTATTCGGTGATTGCGTTTAGCGAGGCGCGAATGCCGATGACGTATGCGTCGCCTGATGTCACTTGTGGCGCGAGGCTCGTGACGAGTTTGTTGTAGTCGTCAGGAGTCGAGGTGTTAGCGAATTGCACTGTTTGCCACTTGCGGCCGTCGCCGATGATTGTGCCTTCGGCATAAAAGTTTTTTGCATTTGGCATTGCGTTGAATGCTGTTTGATTTTCGATGTTGCGGCGCACGACCATCGTCAAAAACTGACCGTCGCTTGGTGTTGGTCGCTCGCGAGTGTCGAGCGAAAGATCTTCTGGGCGACAGCAAACGATGATTGTGCGCTTCATGCCGGCGGCTTTGTGAACATGTTTTTCACCGAAGTCTTTGCGTGACTGCATTTCGATAAAAGCTTTGCGAGTGGGGTAGCGCACGACGGCGATGCGATCCCAATCTTCGGGTGAGTCTGCGTTGCCGACAACATCACCCGCGAAAATAATTGCGGCGCCGATGCGCGAAAGAATCGACGCTGGGTTATAGCGATCGTCGGCTTCGCGACCAGAGATCGGCTTCGAACTCGGGGAAGCGTCGTCAGAGTATTGGGCGACCTCGTGATACTTCATGAGGTTGACCATATATATAGGACCATCTTCGGCTTCGGGACGAGTGGCAAGCGAGATTGCGTAATCTTTGTCGATGTTGCCGTATTTGTGTTTGAGATTTGGATTGTCGCTCATGTGTTGCCCCCGTGTTTTAACCGTGTGATTTAGCCCCGTGACGAGCGTAGTTAGCGCGGCACCCTCACCCCGTGTCGAAGAGGTATCCATTTAGATACCTCTTTTTAGTTGGGGGCGCGGGGGAGTTGGCGTTCGAAAGTTGTTGCGCCGCGGAAAAATTCGAATCCGAGTTTTGTGTAAAGACCGTGTGCGCCTGTCGGATTTTGTGTGTCGACTGAAAGTGCGGCGTGGGTGAGGCCGAGGGCTTTGTATTTTGCGAGTGCGTGGGCGATGAGGTTTTTGGCGACGGCTTGATTGCGGAATTCAGAGAGCGTGCAGAGTTTGTCGATCCACCCGATTTTTTTGCCGAGGAGTTCGTCGTCAGACTCGTAGCGGTGCGTGAGGAGCAGGCCGACGATTTTGTCGGCAGGGGAGATGGCGAAGAACGAGTGCTCTGGGCGTGCGGTCGAACCAGTGACTAGTGTTTCCCAGTTTTCGTCGCTTGTCGGTGTCGAGCCCCAGTGGTCACGAAACGCGAGATCTTTGACGGCGTGGGCTTCGGCATTTCGCGAATTTGACCAGGGGATGATCGAGTAGTTTGCAGCGGGTTGAGGTGCAGGGATCGAGGCGAGATCGATGATTAGATCTTCTTCAAACCGAACGGGCTGTAATTGAAACTGGGCAAATAGTTTTGCTGCAGACTCATTTAGTTGACTGACGTGAGTGCGCAAAAATTTAGGAATTGTGCGACCCGTTGACTGTAAAAGTTGTTCACCGTGCTTGACTGCCCAAGACATGAGCGCAGTGCCGATGCCACTTTGTCGAAATTCGGGCAGCACACCACCGAAGATGTAGCAGCGCTCTTCTTTGGTTTCGGAAGGCAAATAGATTGTGTATGCAAGGCCGACGATTTTTGAACTTACTTCGACGACCATGACGTCGTGGTCGAGTCGGCAGTTATCACCTGAGAATTCTTCTTCAAGTTCTTTTGCCGTCTGCACGATCGGAACTTGATCGTGTGTGAAGACGTTTGTAAGAAGTTCTGCGAGGGATAGTAGGTCAGCCGAAGTTGCATGGCGAAGTGAGTGTTGCAAGTGTTTTCCTTTCACTGGGAGTTAGGGGGATTGGCGGCAGCGGTCGCTGCAATAGCGAACGTTTTGCCAGTCGCGGGCCCACTTCTTTCGCCATTCGAACGGCTTGGCGCATGTTGCACAAATTTTTGGAGCGAAACCGTTTTTAGTTTTCGGCACCCGCTTTGTTTGTGACATATTTAGAGATTAGTTGTCGATGAACTGGGTTATCATGGCGAGTAATTCAACTAGTAATTCAACTAGTAATTAGCGAAAGGCAACAAAATGGGAACATGCGGATGTGGATACACAACTGACGAACAAAAAAACTGCAACGGCACACACAAAGTTGTAGCGGCAGTAAAAGCCGACATTGCAGCAGCGCTCGCGGCGAAAGGTCAGACCGAAGCTTCTGAATATGTGAAGACGTTCAAAAAGGAGAGTTAGTTCTTACTCTGAGTCGTATGTCACGGTGAATTTTTGGTGAATACGGCGACGCGGGTGGCGCGGGTGGTTTACGTTTAGGGCGTCAATAATCCCCTAAAAAATAAAAGGACACCCCGAAATGAAAAAAGCAATTGCAGGAATTGCAGCCGCTCTCGTCATGCTCACAGCATGCGGTAGCGACGGCTCAAGCGAAGACACGGTAGTTGAAGAGACAGTTGCAGAAGCGACTGAAATGACAGAAGCAGGCGACATTGTTGCCGTTGCAAGTTCGACAGATGGTTTCAGCACACTCGTTGCTGCTTTGACCGCTGGTGGCTTGGTTGAGACATTGCAAGGCGAAGGCCCATTCACAGTGTTCGCACCAACAGACGAAGCATTCGCAGCATTGCCAGCAGGCTTGCTCGACAAGTTGTTGTTGCCAGAGAACAAAGATGTGCTTGTCGCAATTTTGACATACCACGTTGTTGCCGGAAAAGTAATGGCAGCAGACATCGTTGCTGGTGACGTGCCAACAGTTGAAGGTTCAACCGTAACTCTTGACACCATGTCAGGTGTGAAGGTGAACGACGCAACCGTGACAACCGCAGACGTTGCAGCAAGCAACGGTGTGATTCACGTGATTGACGCCGTAATCGTGCCGCCAACAGTAGATCTCGCATCTCTGTAAATCGGTTTTAAAAACGGGGTGTCGGGTCGAAAGACCTGGTACCCCGTTTTTTATTTGCCTGTTAGTTTTTAAGCGTGACGAAGTTGATTGGTGTTTACGACGCGGACGCCACTTTGTTAGGTGAAGTTTCTTATTGGCTTGGTGCGCGATTTGGCCTGCGGCATTGCAGTTTGTGCGATATCACCCATTCGTTGTTTCGTGAGAAGTCGCAGTGGCGCGAGTGTCAGAGCCGACTCGAACATGATCTGCATGTCGAGATCGAAATATTTCATCGCAACGATCAGCCAGACGATGTGCGGGCGTGCATTAATGGTAAGTATCCGGCAGTTGTGATGCGGGGCGACGATGGGGTGGTTTCGATGTTTATGAACGCCAGCGAAATTGATGCGTGTGGCGCGTCGCCCGAGAATTTTGCCGCTGAGATTTCGCGGCGAATGGCGCGTTGATGTGATGACGCAGTTGTTTGATTGCGCGGCTATGTGATGGCACGCAAATTGTTTGCCCCATGAGACATTTGTCCGTTTAGGCGTTTGTCTCGCAGTAGGCATTACAATGTTTAGATGATCAATCGCCGTTCGTTGAAATTAAGTGGTGCAGTTTTGAGTGCAAGTTTGCTTGCACTGGTAGTGCCGGTCGAACTTTCAGTCTCTAAATTGCCGGCGGCAAGCGACGTTGCGAGTGCGCAAGAAATGCCGGCGATGAGTTCTCGTCCGTGTTCGAACGATGGCGCTGGCTGCAGTGTTGGCTCGGTAGGCCCAGCCGGTGGAATAGTTTTTTATGACGCAGGTTCGCCACAGTGGTGGGGAAGTTTTCTCGAAGCCGATAAAGTTTCAAAACCATTGGCAGGCCGGTGGAGTATCGGAATATTTCTGGCTAGTGAATATCCGTCGTGGGCAAATAAGGCGATCGGCATGGGCTCACTGAATTCGGCAGCGATGAATCGGTCTGGAGCAAACGTTTATACGAATAACCTTTTAGGAAGCTCTTATCATCTGCCTTCAAAAGATGAACTCGATGCGCTCTATAACTATTGGGCGTTTACAGGTGATAATCGTCTGAATTATGGAAGAAAGCCAACCTGGACATCATCAGAAGCCAGTGATTCATTTGCCTGGTATCAGCTTTTTCAAGACGGCACGCAGTTCACCGACGCCAATGGCATCATTCGTGGGTTGAAGAGCAATAAAGATTTTTTGAAGAGCCCAAAGCACGTCGGTTCAGACTTTACGCCTAAGGATTTTCAGGTGATCGGAGTGCGTGCTTTTGGTCCGACAGCTACTGATGTGAATTGGCCGAAAACTGTTTCGGCGACGAATGACAATTTAGATTGCATTCGGGCAATTGCACCGGTTTGCAATGTCGGAGACATCGGGCCGGGTGGCGGAATCGTTTTCTATGACGCAGGCAAAACTCAATCGTGGGGGCGCTATTTAGAGATCGCGCCCAAGTCGTGTGAAGGTGAGCGATTGCCGTGGCGACCAGCGAATAACACAAAAGACGTTTACTTTGGAAGGTCTGCTGCAAAATCGCGTGTTTACGCAAAGTTACTTGGTACGGGCAAGATAAATACTGATTTAATCGTTTCAGCAATTGGCGCCGGAAGTCACGCAGCCAAATTCGCTGCTGATTCTGTTTGCGGTGGCAAAGACGATTGGTTCTTGCCATCAAAAGATGAACTTGATATCGCGTTTAATCGTCTCGCGCAAAATCGTGTTGCGGGCACCGACACACCGGTCGGCGGTTTTAACAAGGGCTATTACTGGACATCGTCTGACTACAACAACAAAACTGCGTGGACGCAATATTTTATGGACGGCCAGCAGTTCGATCGTGTGCAAACTTTAGATGGCAACAAAATCCCACCGACACCATTCAGAGTTCGGCCTGTTCGCGCGTTTGGCTAGTTGCGCGACGCGTAGCCGAAGGCGAGTGATGTCGCGATTGCAACCCAAATTTGATACGGCACTAGCGCAAGACCAAGAAGTGGCGACGCGCGAAACGCGATGACAACAAGTGGCAGCGTGAGCAACGTCGCAGCGCCAAGAGCGAAACCTGATGCTTGCAGTGAATGCGGCACATAAAACAGCCATGCCCATAAGAGTGCGGCAGCAACGCTGAGTGCGAGCGAGGCGAGCCAAATGATTTGCTCAGTTCGCGAGTCGCGCGACGCAACGACAAAGCCAGCGATTATTAGAACGGCGAAGTTGTAAGGCCAGATGAGACCAAAGATGAAATCTGGTGGTTGCCACGACGGACTATTAAGCGACCGATACCAATCGGCATCAGTTGCAACCCATCGACCAGCACCGACTGCATAAATAATGACGATGATCGTGCTGGCTGTGCCAACGAAGCCGCGTGTCATGATGCTGTGAACTCTAGACGAGGCCGCGGTCGAGACGATCGAGAATTTGAGTGGCGGTTTTTTGTACGTCGGCGATGTCTGAAAGTTTCTGCGCGGCGCGCACCTGACGGGCGATGCGCGGATTTTTCACGAAAGTCTTTTCGTGGCGCATGTGGAAGTCCCAATATAAATTTGTGAAAGGGCACGCGTCGTCGCCCGTGCGTTTTTTGCGATCGTAAGCGCAGCCGTTGCAATGATTGCTCATGCGATCGATGTATGCGCCGCCACTTGCGTAAGGCTTCGTAGCAAGCTGACCGCCGTCGGCGTAAAGCGACATGCCGAGAACGTTTGGCACCATCACCCATTCGTGGGCGTCGATGTAACTGTTCCACATCCAGTTGGTGAATTGTTGCGGATCGGTGCCCGAGATGAGTGCGAAATTGCCGAGCACCATCAGGCGTTCGATGTGGTGCGAATAAGCGCGGTCGTTAATGCCGTTGAGAACGGCGGCGACGCACTTCATTTTTGTTTTCTTCGGGTCGGTGAACAGCGGCGCGAGTGGGCGATGCGCGTTGAGTTTGTTGAGTTCTGCGTATTCGGGCATCCACCGCCAGTAGCAATTAAAAATATATTCGCGCCAACCGAGAATTTGACGGATGAAACCCTCGGCGCTGTTGATAGGCACGCGACCTTTGGCGAAGGCATCGGCTGCGGCGTCGAGAACTTCTTTTGGCAACAACAGACCGTTATTGAGATAAGGCGAGAGCAGCGAGTGTGCGAGATGCCAATTTGATTCGAGCATTGCGTCTTCGTGCTCGCCGAAAGTCGGAAGAATTTCGTCGACAAAATATTTGAGACGGGCGAGTGCGTCTTTGCGAGTTGTTGCCCAGAGGCCGTCAGGTTTTTCGCCCCACAAATTTTTTGGCAAGTCAGCGAGAACTTGTTGATCGATTTCGTCGAGGGCGTGAAGTTTTGGTGTTGGCCAACGATCGTGGCCAGTTTTTGGTGGCGGTTCGCGGTTCTCGTCGTCGAAATTAAATTTGCCGCCGACTGGCTCGTCGCTGTTTTTTGGATCCATCAAATAGCCGAAACGTTTGCGCTGCCAGCGATAGAAGTCTTCGAGTTTGAGTGACTTCTTGCCGGCGACGAAGGCGGCGAACTCGTCGGGATGGCAGAGAAATTGATTTGATTTAACAACTTGCACGCCGAGCGCGGCGACGAGTTGGCGCGCCGTGTAACTGTTGGGTTCGGATACATATATATGTGTCGGTGCGAATTCGGCGATGTGCGCGTTGACGCCGGCGCGCATTGTGGTTGCGCGGCGATAGTCGACTTCGAAGCCTGCTTGTTGTAGTTCGATCGCGAACCGACGCATCGATGTGATTAGAAAGTGCGCGCGTTGAACATGCCACGGTCGCGATGCGACTTTGCCCGCTGATTCGATGATCAAAATGCGGTGCGTTTCGGGTTTTGCCGTTGCGAGCGCGCCGATTTTACGATTGAGTTGGTCGCCAAAGACCCAAATTGTTGCCAACGCTTTTTGCATCAGACCCCAAATGTAGTCTTTGGCTATGGATCGAGGGCCGGTTGTGATTGATGTCGCGAGCGTCGTGACGGCTGCGACTGGTGCTGACGATGTCGCGAGCGTCGCGTTGCGCGATGTCGAATTTTGCGTGCTCGACCTTGAAACGACCGGTGGGTCGAGCGAGTTCGAAGCGATTACCGAAATCGGTGCGGTCAAATATCGCGGGGGTGAAGAGATTGGTCGGTTCGCGACTCTTGTAAACCCGCTGCGCGCAATTCCTCCGTTTATAACTGTGTTGACTGGCATCACCGACACGATGGTGGCCGGCGCGCCGACGATTGACGAGACACTCGAGCCGCTGCTTGAGTTCATCGGCGATTCTGTTTTGGTTGCGCACAACGCGCGATTTGATGTTGGGTTTATCAATGCGGCGCTCGTGCGCGCGGG
>Ga0209358_10003946_pt1 | contig 10791 bp, 13 predicted proteins | sample LauGreFa1BDMLBSN_2_FD_187574 | JGI IMG/M metagenome (GOLD analysis project Ga0209358, IMG submission 187574) | Freshwater lake microbial communities from Lake Michigan, USA - Fa13.BD.MLB.SN (SPAdes) (version 2) | ecosystem: Environmental > Aquatic > Freshwater > Lake | place: Lake Michigan, USA...
ATTGAGTTCTCCAACGGAATCGCAATACAGTATCCCATTTCTACATAGAGTGCAACTGTGTGCTCGCTCCATGCAAGGTGAACATCCTCCTTGCACTTTGGACAATGCCGCACATAGTCTTCGTTGCTGCCTTTTGCGTGTTCTAGTGAGTCCCAAGTCTGATTGCACTTGAACTTGAACTTACACGCACGAATGAGATGTGTTAGATTTGAAGTCATGCAGAAACTTATACAGACTCAAAACCTCAAAAGTCAAGTGCAATGAAAATTTATTTTCTGGCAAAGGATTGAATATGACCACAGGTACTGGCATCTTCTTTGCAGGACTAATCATCGGTCTAGTTATGTTGTATGGTCAAACTAAAGACAGATGGAATTGGAAAAAAATTGCATACTTCTTTTTATTCGTTATTGTTTTTATTGCTATCACCATTTATCACGCCCTAAACGATTGGAAGGCGTTTGAAATTGACTGGTCTATAAAAGGGTTCACCGTAGGATTACTAACCTATATTGCAGTTCTAGTTATTACAGTTTTGCCAATCTATATTGCATCCGAGTTTTATCAGAAGGTTCTTGATAAAAATATTGAATATGATGAAGAGGGTAATGAAAGATTAATTTATAAAATTTTTACTTGGACTTCATACGTCTTATTTTTAGTAGTTGCATTTTTCTTTGCAGACTCTTTAAAAGAAATAATTCGCACTTGGATCTATGGATGATTTAAATTTCATTGCTTACAAATATCATTAGACTACACTTATGAAATTCATCTGTAAAGACGGACAAGAAAGAGAATTTATATCACTTTTTGACTTATATGTTCAAAAGGGATTTGATCCTGCACTTCTCACTAAAGATGATGGACTACTCTCATTTGGCAATCCGCCTGATGCATCTTATTTAAAGATGCTTCAACTTGCCAAACTAGGAATTTCAATTGATGAGTATTTTTGGCATTATTCATGGATATACAGAAAAATTAATCCTGTATCAATAGCATTAGATAAAGTAATGGATGGGTACAAATGGATAGCATTGAGTCCTGCATTTAAATGGGAAGCGCAGGATCAATTAGTAGGGGTTAAAGTAGGAGTTTTCACTTCACTATTAAGAGTTATTTTTAAGTTTATAAACTTTTTATTTTTACGACATACTGAAAGAAAAATGTATGAATCGTTAATATTTCCATTAGAAGGATCGGAATTTCAATGGTCTACTGGTTATGAATACATTGGAATTTTATTTGACTTTAATTTCAAAGAAAAATTAATCCATTTAAAAGATACAGTCGGTAACAATGAAGAAATTTTTCACATACACCCATCAATTTTTGGTTGGTCTATGAGAGTTTTTGTATCAAAGTAAATATTAATTTATACCTAATGATAAATTATGGAAGGTCATGTATACATACTAGTAAACAGTTCATTTCCTGAACTTTTAAAAATTGGTAGAACTACTAAAACACCTGAAATAAGAGCATCAGAATTATCTTCAACAGGAACACCTGGCAGATTCGTAGTTGCTTATAGTGTTTTAGTCAGTAATTGCATTGAAGTTGAATCTGAAATGCATATATTTTTTTCAGACAAACTAAAAACAAACAATAATATTCCGAAAATACTTCTCATTTAGGTTGCTTGCTTATTGCTGGAAGTGCGATTTTGTTGCATCCCATATTTTGACTAACCCACCCGTAAGAGTCTTTTTTCTTGATAGGAATGTAATTTGCAGACTCGATTTTATTAGTAATTGTAGAATATTTAATTAATGAACCAGAATAATCTAAGATACCTTTTGAGAATGCTTTGACATCATTTTTATACGCAAATATAACCTTATGTGTAATTTTGTCACCGTAATCTTTCGGTTCATCAATTGTTAATTCTCCAATTTTGTCATTGATATCTGAATATTTACATATAAAATCGTCGCCTTGTAAATCCTTACTTGAAAATTCTGAATTTATCCAAAATGATTTTCCTGTCCCAATCATTTCCTCATTTGCACAGTCTGCATTGTTTATAGTAATTGTTTTAACCCAGCAATATCCTGGCAAATTTTTATCTCTTTTGCCATTTGAAAAATCAAATGTAAATATCATAAATCTACTTTTGTCAATAACTCCATTCTGACTCATCTGAGTAGTTACAGATTGACTTATGTATCTCCACTCGTCATTAGCAGATGACTTATCAGCGATTAAAACTCCGTTTGAAATTAATGTTAATAATAATAATTTTTTCATAAATTTTCAAAATTTATTTTTTTCAAATTTTTCACATTGTAATTCACCTGTATATCGGAATGAATCTTTAGTATTTCCTGAATACTTATATGTTGTCATCCTTCCGGTTTTTCTATTAATTTTGAATGAATCTTCGGACTTCCAATCAGGAAATTTGATTCCAATTACCTCGGAACTACAAGATATTTCATTGGATGTAACATTACATTCACACTTGGTAGACAGCAAATGTTCGTCTGTTTCTATACATCCTTCACTCAACCTAACAGTAAATGATTTAACTTCGTTTGTCTTGTCATCAAAAGTAACTTCATTTATTCGTTGAATTTTCTCTGGTTTTGAATTATTTTGTTGCTGTTCTTCCGTACCTTTGCACAATAAATGAATTTCTTTTGCATGAGAAGAAAATGCAATTGAAAATATTAAAAATAATTTTGTTATAAATTTCATTAATCAAATCACCGAATAAACAGTTCCGATACCGACACCGCATTCTTTTGCGATTTGTTTGATACCCATTCCCTTTTGACGAAGAAGTTGAATTGCAGACCTCAACCCCTCATTCATCTTGCTTGGTCTACCCATCTTCACTCCCTTTGCCTTTGCACGATTCTGACCTGCGATGACTCTTTCACGAATCAGATTGCGTTCAAACTCTGCCAATGCACCGAAGATGCTAAACATCATGCGACCACTTGAACTGCTCGTGTCCATACCCTGCTGAAGAAACATCAAGTCAATACGCATTGATTGCAGTTCATTTAGCAGTTCAACTAGATTCTGAAGACTTCTGCCCAATCGGTCAATAGACCAAACCAGAACCATATCGAACCGTCTTTGAGTTGCTGCTTTCATCATCTCATTGAGTGCAGGTCTATCAGCACGACCCTTGGCACCAGAGATCCCAGTATCAACGAACTCAGTAACGATTGTGTAACCGCATCTGTCTGCTACTGCACGAAGTTCAATCAGTTGATTTTCACAAGTCTGTTTGTCAGTTGAGACCCGTGCGTAGATTGCGACTCGTTTCATGTCTTTTCCCCCTAGAAGATTGATAGGAGGAAGGTAACTGTCCTGGAGGAGGAGTCAAGCAAAAGTCCAGTTCAGATTGTGAGTGAGAGTGCGTAGACAAAGAAAAAACCCACTCGTAAGTGGGTTCTGATTGTTTTCTGTTGTGCCTTACTGGACAACTTCTTGTTCAGCGAAGATAGATGACTTTTTGTTTTTCCTCGGCACACGAAGTTCTTTCTTGACTCTTGGTTCTTTCACACTCAACGCAAATGCAATGTGTTCAGCATTCAGTTGATTCTGCTTGGCGATGGAAACAATCTGTGCCAGTGCATCAGCATTCATGCGTTGCACTTGAACCATTTCTTCCTTCTGCATTGACTCAATCATCTTGCGAAGTTTGACCAATGTTGACCCTGTTTCACTCTGTGTCATACCTTTACCTCAGTAAGTTGTTGATGAGGGTTTGGATGGTATGAATAGGTGTGGGAATGGCAACCAGTAGAATTAAATATCTGCAAACAAAGTAATTAATTAAAGAATATATTTCATCACTCATTAATACTACACAAAGACTGCACAAAATATAAAAATATTAAAAATAGTCAATATTTACAATGCTAAATCAACGATATCGGTCGTATTCGAAATCCGGCGTACAGGTTTTCCTGTACCGAGGGTTCGAATCCCTCTCTTTCCGCCAAAACAATTTATCTGTCTCAAGATTTAGTATTTTTCAGTATAAGAACAGTGTTGAGGAGAGATTCATATGAATCGCATATCACTAAGAATATTCATAATCTTCTTTTTTATTGGTTTTTCTTTTCATCAGTCATTTGCCGCAAACTGTTCGAACGATCTTAAGCTGATCTTTGATGATGGCGATGAACAATGTTTATCTGACTTTCCAGAACTTTTTACTATTCATAAGTTAAATCAAAATAAATTTGATTTGGATTTTTTTAAAAAGAAAAAAACAGTTTCATTGGCTAGTAATGGCAACCAATGTGGCAATGACTTTGGAATAGCTTGGGAATTTGCAACTCCCAATGCTAATGATAAAGAAGCTATTGAAGCTTGTCAGCGATTTAGTGTTAATAAAAATTGTAAATGTGAAATATTGTTATCTGCTGATGCGCCTATTGGTGCAGCAAAAGTAAAAATACCAAAAATTGATTTCATTTCAAAATACAAAAATAAAAATATTGATTACACAGTTGTAACAGCCGAAAAAAAAGAATTTCCATCGAATAAAGCAGCTGCAGACACCACAGCTAATTCACTAGATCAGTGTTTAAAAGATGATTCAAAATGTTATGGAGGCTTAACACGTACAACAGTGGGGGAGCCTAAAATTGGAGATATTTACAAAACAACCATACCAATATCTAACAAAATAGAAATTACCATACCTGATGGGCTTTGGCAAGTTGTCGAAAACACAAATTTCAAGGTCGAACCATCTTGGCACGCACCTTGGCATATATTATCTTTAAAAAATCTAGATAAAAATTCTCCCTTTAAGTTTGTTTTTTATGATTATTTTAAGTTGCCCTCAAAATGGAACGGATGGGAAGTTCCATGTGATGCGCCCCAAAAATTTGCTGGAATCAGTGTGATTCAAAATAAAAAAGCTGGGCTTACACAACAATGTGTATATGCATTTTATTGGAATAACCCTAAGGCAAGTTTTAGATCACTCAAAACACATAAATATTGGGAAAATGAAATTAAAAATTATGATGAAAATTTCATTAATTCGCTACCTTCATCAGGCATTTCTTTTGAATCAGTAATCTACAGATTTAATTCAGTGTATATTAGAGAGGTTTTTCTTTTAGACCATCTAGCAATATATATCAATGGGCATAAATTTATAAGAAATGACTTTACTTCAAAATCATTTAATAAAAAAACACTAGAGGTTGATGAAGAAAAATTATATGATTGGTTATTAAATTATTCCGAAAATAGAGTAAAAACTTTTTTTGATAAATCTAATTCTGACATACAGTTAGCTAAGTTTCCATTTACTCGATCAGTGCCAAATGAGACAGAAATCAAGGAAGCCTCTTCCAAAGACGAATCACTTAAAAATCAATTATTAAATCAAGTTGAATCTCAAGATGTAGCTGTGAAAGAGCCTTTGACTTCTGATGCTGTTGCTAAAGAAATAGCTCTGAGGGAAGCAGCAGCTAAAGATGCGGCAGCAAAAGAATTAGCTTTGAAGGAAGCAGCAGCTAAAGAGGCGGCAGCAAAAGAATCAGCTTTGAAGGAAGCAGCAGCTAGAGAGGCGGCGGCAAAAGAATTAGCTTTGAAGGAAGCAGCAGCTAAAGAGGCGGCGGCAAAAGAATTAGCTTTGAAGGAAGCAGCAGCTAAAGAGGCGGCGGCAAAAGAATTAGCTTTGAAGGAAGCAGCAGCTAAAGAGGCGGCAGCAAAAGAATTAGCTTTGAAGGAAGCAGCAACTAAGGAGGCCGCTACAAGTATCAAGAAAGCTTTGGTAATTGGAAATGATTCTTATGAAAATGTTTCGAAACTTAAAAATGCGAGATCTGATGCGAATGCAATGGGTCTTGCACTTAAGGCGGTGGGTTATAAAGTCCAAGTAAAAACCGATCTAAATCATAAGGAAATGAAAAAGGTCTTACGGCAATTTAAAATGGGGGTTGAACCTGGGGACGAAGTAGTGATTTTTTTTGCTGGCCATGGTTTGCAAATAGCAGGATCTAATTATTTACTTCCAATTGATATTACTGCCGAATCTGAGGATCAAATTAAGGATGATGCCATTCAATTGCAGCGATTACTAGACGATATGAACGATCAGAAGGCTCGTCTCACATTAGCTTTAATTGACGCTTGCAGAGACAACCCTTTTCCAAAATCTGGAAGGGCTTTGGGCGGTAGGGGACTTGCGCCAACATCTGCGGCAACGGGACAAATGATTATTTTTTCGGCTGGAGTAGGACAGCAGGCACTAGACCGATTGGGATCATCTGACAATGACCCAAACAGTGTTTTTACAAGAATTTTTATTAAAGAAATAAAAAAACCTGGTGTCAGAATTGACAACGTTATAAGAGAAGTCCGAAAAAAAGTTGTGGAAGCTGCAAAAACTGTCGGACACGATCAAGTGCCGGCCATCTATGATCAGGTAGTTGGTGATTTTTACTTCATTAAATGATTCTGTTTTATTTTTTAAAAAAGGGTTTATATAAAAATTTACCCCTCTTTAAATTAATAATTATTCATTTAATGATCATCACCATTCATTCGTCTCAAGCGGAAAAAATGAATTTACCAAGTGATCCTATTATTTCTACATTAGTAGATGGTGGAAACAAGATTTCCTTGGAAGCTAACACTCGAAGTGTTGATGCACTAACTATTTATGTAAATGACATAAATACATATGAAACAAAAAAATCAATAATCTTAGCTAAAGATGTTTGCGACGGAAATTTAAAATGCATCAAACTTAGTTAACTTCAAATTCAACAGTACGGCTTCCAGAGCGCCCATCAGTATCTTCAATTGTGAGCAAAATCTTATGTCGACCCTTAGGTAATGCAGCTTCTTGAACACTTACACCACCAGCTGTTACTTTTGCAACACTGAGCAGTTTCTTAGTGATGTCAACTTGAAATGTGCCATAAAGAGCCTTGAACGATTCAGGCTTTACTTTGCTTGGAGAAACAGCTTGAAACTTCAAATCAATGGATGTGGGAGATGAAATACGGCCAGGTAGCTTTGGGCTAAGCATCTCAATCACTGGTGCATCCTTTACTGATGAGGATTTTGGCCTGATCTGAACAGGCGCTTCGTTTGAAGCTTGCATCTCCTCAAGGGTAACTAAATAAATGGGTTCAGCAAATACCTTGCTAGCTATGAGCATGCTAAATGTTAAAAGTAATTTATTCATTGCAGTGTTGTGATCCGCACTCTGCGGTTCTCCATGGCCTGGGGTTTTTCGGAGTAAAGCAATTCGCTGAATCCCTTGCCAATGCTCTCCATTCGACTTTTATCGATGCCCATATCAGTCATGTAGTTCACAACTGACTCGGCTCGGCGAGTACTTAAATTTTGGTTATAAGTAAGAGAGCCTTTAGCGTCAGTATGACCTTCAACCAGAAAGCGCACATTCATTAAACGATCGGTTTTCATGGCGCTAACTAAGTTGTCTAGTAAAGGTTTGCTACTGTCCTGAAGCTTAGACGAATCAAAATCAAATTGGATGACCAAATCAATACTTCGAGGTTCAGGCTTTAAATTTCTAAGACTTCTCGTCTTGGGCTCCTCAGGCCCTGCAAGATGCTCTACAAGTTGATCTACCGATGCATTCTTTATTGGTTGAGCAAATGATGAAACACAGGCTGTAATAGCCAAAAAAAAAATGAATTTTTTCATCATTGCTCCTCTTTTACCGTTAGTAACATAGCGCCAAAATTCTCAGAGCGACCATCCACACCTGAGCCTGTCAGGAAATTAATCAGTGAAGAGCGACCACTCAAATTGTTTAGGGCATAGGTGAAGGGTTCGGAAGCAGTGGCATCAGCAATGACCAGCTTATCCAATTTGCGCGGCGTGTCAGACACCATGATCAAAATATTGTTAGTGCCCACAGGGCCAGCTGCTTTGATTTGCCAGTCGGGCTTTGGTAGCCGTAAGGATTCTCCAGCTTTGATTCTGTTGTCATTGTCAAGGCCATTTGGGTAGAGGATATAAAAATTCTTAGCATCGCTGCCAAGCAAGACCATGTAAACATAGCCGTCATGGCTGGACTTGATGGTCAGATCAAGAATGTCTTTGTTAATCTTCAAAGTAGACTTTGTTAACTTAACATCAAGTTTTATTTTGGGATTGCGTTGCTGCTCAATATCTTTGAGGGTAGCAAGGGATGAAAGGGTAGGATCAACAGTAGGCGTCTTGGCTGTTTCCTGCTGGGCTTGGTGTGGAACACCAGTGACCACTTCTGGCTTTGCAGCTTCAGGCTGAACTAACTCAGTTGTTGCTATGACTGGCGAGGCTATTTCTGTGTTCGGTATCTGCTCGATGACTTCAACAATAGGCTTAATCGATTCAGACAATATCTGAGGGGGCGCTGCGATAGGAGGCGATATAGGTGCTGGCGCTTGAAGAGCAACTTGGACTGGCGAAACAGCTTCAGCTTGAGGCTTTTGTACAGCTACGGGAATTAGGTTTCGATTGCCTTTGATTTGTATTTGTGAAGGCAACATCCCCAGTTTTTCATGCGGCTTCATCAAATCGTTAAGCTTGAGTTGTGCACAAGCCTTGATTTCATCAAGGGAAATGGCTCCACTGGTATTCAAATCAGAGGCCTCCCCCATAAGGCACTGGGTCAGAGTGTGCGTTGCAAGACCGCCTAGCTCCTTGGTGTCCCAACTGACCTCATTGTTATTAGCGGCAGCAATTTGGACAAAGTTTTCTTGATGGATGCCAAACCGAGTCAGTTCTCTAAGCAAGCTTCTTGGGGTGACTTGATTTACCCCTAGATCACACTGCTGGTTATTTGGATTGTTCTTAGGTCGAATATCAAGCGCAGTACTGAGAGAACGTGTCGTGACGTTGATCACTCCGCCAGAAAAACATGTGTCGATGACCATCAAGACCTTGTCGGCTTTTTCACTGATGGGCTTGGTAAAGACTGCAATTTCTGCTTCACTCAATACATCTGCAACAGTGAACTTACCCTTGGTGTAGGTTTGTAAGCCTTCAACACAAACGTTACCTTGTGGATATCTAGCGCCATGCCCAGAGTGGTAGATGAAGACACGGTCTCCGACGTTGACCTTCTCAGCAAGTTTTTTGAATTCGCTCTGAATGTTATCCTTGGTAGCTAAATCGTTACGCAATTCGACAATAGATTCACCAGGTACCCCCATCTCCGTGGCCATGCGTCTAGCGTTCACCATGTCTACTGGAATACCGTGAAGGGTCGGGGTGTTTGATGCTTCTGAGTATTCGCCAATACCGATGATCAGTGCGTGTCGTCCTTCCGCCGCGAAAACTTGGGTGAGACAGCTAACCACAGAAAACGTTGCAACCAAGAATTGATATCCCCAGTGTTTAATGGGTCGATAGATAATCTGCGTCATTTGACGAACCTGACCTTCTCCACTAGAAGTTCACCGTTGACACCGCGTTCAAGTGAAATCACCACATTTCTTCCTTTTGAAGAAGTTAAAAAACTTTCGGGCTGCGAATCGATATGTTTTTTAATGGCCGAATAAGCCGTACCAATCAAACTTAATATGGTCATGGCACTTTTAGATGTAGGTTCATTGGGAGGTGTTTCAACTTTGACTTGCCCCCCAGACCGCTCAACTGCAGCAAACCACTTTTGCAAGCGTTCTGGAATTTTGTTGGGGCTGATTTTTTCATAAAACATTACATCCACTGAAGAAATTTCCGAACTGAGGGACGAGGTGAGTTCGCGATCGAAATTAGCAATGTCGATGAAGCCCAACTTTTGCTTTGGTTCCTTTTCACCGGAGGAAGTTTGAGGAGGCGTTGAGCAGGCATTGATTAAAAGTAATAGGCTAAGGAATATTGTTTTCAACATATAAGTTTTTTAGGTTTTAGTTCTTGTCAAAAAGTTATCGGTTTCGTTCATAGCAAAGAAGGAAATCAATAAAAAACTCGTGGGCTTTCGAAGTGGGTTTTCATGTTCTGAAAGTCATCTAAATTATCAATTTGTCAAATATTAGTTGAAAGTCAGCTTTAAAGGTAGTTATTCTCTTTAGGGTGTATCAGCAAAGCATAAACTGTCGACCAATATAAACTTTTTGTACTCATATGTAATTGGTGTGTCGTCGTGGAGCAGTGAGAGGGGCTTGCGCCAAATTGACATTTGATTTTGCCCTTGACTTGGAAGGTGGTTTGCTCAGTGCCAATTGACTGAGCGAGATCGCAGGTGGTTTTAGTGGTGTCACTTTAATTAGCATCCTGTAATCCAAATACGCTGACATTGAAAATCACGCTTCAAGTTCTCTTTGCAAGTCAATCCACGCTGAATCGAAACTCAGTTTTTTCGCCATGGGTGAGCTTGCATCGACAGCTCGCCCAAAAGGGGCAAGGTCTTGCGTGCTACCGGTTCGGTTGTATTCTTCCCAAGCATGCTCCGCCACTATTCTGAGGAAGATGGAAGTAGAGACTGGACATGTGGCATCACACTTGTTTTTCTCTGCCAGCTTTCGTCTGAAAGCTTGTACCGACATGGTTAAGCCTAGGCGGGATTTTTTTCAACTCGGCCGAGACTTCAACTGGGGAGGAAATGTGCAGTTTTGACCCTTTGGGGATGCCCGCGAAAACCTTGTCAAGAATGACATGATGGGGCGGCTTTGCGTTAATCTTCTCGCCCCATTTTTTTTACTCTCGGCACTAATTACTCTAGCAAAAACTTTTTCGCTTCTTTCAAAATCTTCAAAGCTTCGTCTTCTTTGCCTTCTTTGAAGAGACGCTCGCCCTCTTCGCGCATGGCCTTGGCTTTTTCAAGCTCAGCGCCGGTTT